>WNFS01000732.1_pt1 | contig 32432 bp, 37 predicted proteins | sample 5400141 | NCBI WGS metagenome assembly WNFS01 (sample SAMN13153358, study PRJNA577476) | soil metagenome | isolation source: 60 cm saprolite under Madrone tree | place: USA:California | collected 2016-06-14
ATACACCAGGAATTGGGAACTAGCGTGCTGGTGAGGACCTCATCGACCTCCGGACTGGCGTCAACCACAAGCGCAGTTCTAACCGGGAACGGTCGTTTCCGACAGAGTGTGTGCGTTTAGAATGTATGAATTCCGCACCCCATGTTGAGAATCGACCGTTCCCGGTTAGAACTGCGCTTGTGGTTGACGCCAGTCCGGAGGTCGATGAGGTCCTCACCAGCACGCTAGTTCCCAATTCCTGGTGTATCCGGCACGTTCCCAACAACTTTGCGGCGCTGGTGTTGGCGGAAACAACTCCGTGTGACCTGATCCTGACAAGCGAAAAAACCTCGGGCACTCAAGATGTTGAACTTCTGCGTATGATCCGGCGCGTTCGGCCGCATACGCGGCTGATCATTCTCACGGACGAAGCAACGCCGGCTGATGTCATCTCCTCAATGCGCGAGCGTGCTTTCAGCTTCTTCTCTCGCCCGTTCTCCTCGGAATCGCTTTCGGGCATGATTCGTTCTGCCGCCGAAGGACCATGCTGGGATGAAGGCATCGAGGTTCTTTCCGCAACACCCAACTGGATCCGCCTGGCCGCGAGCTGCGATAGGAGGACTGCGGAACGCCTGGTCCAATTCATCAACGAGATCGCCGATCTTCCAGATAAGGAGCGGGAGGACGTCGCAATCGCTTTCCGCGAAATACTTATGAACGCAATCGAGCACGGCGCGAATTTCAATCCCAATGAGTTCGTTGAGATTTCCTACGTTCGCGCTCGTCACATGGTTATGTGCCGCGTCAAAGATCCCGGGCAAGGCTTTTCATTAGATGAAATTCGCCACAGTGCCTTGGCCAATCCCGTCGATGACCCAATACGCCACGCTATCTACCGCGAGGAACACGGCATGCGCGCAGGCGGCTATGGTGTTCTGGTTGCCAGAGAGCTCGTCGATGAGCTCATCTACGACGAGAAGGGCAACGATGTATTACTGATCAAATATCTCGATCACGTCCGTAGCAAGCCCGCTAAAGAGAACGCTCAGGATGCGTAATACCGAAGTTTCGCTCACAACTGGCGCATACATTCCATGTTTGCGTCACTGCCGTTGCGTATTGCTGATGTGTGCAGGCCGGGGGTCGAATTGACGAATCCGCTGTTAGCGGCGATTGTCATGTCCCTGGGGCTGTTTGCCGGGATGCTGGTTTTCCTGGAAATTGGTTATTGCCTGAGTCGCCGCAGTTCCCGGAAACACCCGGAGGTGAGCCACGAGGGCATCGGAGTAGTTGAAGCAGCGGTTTTTGCACTTCTCGGTCTGCTTTTGGGATTTTCCTTTGCCGACGGGACATCGCGCCTTGAGGCTCGCCGGCAATTGATCGTCCAAGAGACCAATGCCATCAGCACTGCGTATGACCGCTTGGACTTGCTTCCTACGAGCGACCAACCTGCTATGCGGCATTTATTCCGCGAATACCTCGATGCGCGCTTGCGTGTCTACGCCAGGTTGCCGGATCTGAAAGCCGTTGACCAGGAATTAGCGAGGGTGGGAAATATGCAGCAAGAGATCTGGTCTCGCGCCATAGCCTCCAACCGCACTGATTCGACGCAGAACGTCTCTAGGCTGCTCTTGCCCGCGATCAATGACATGATTGATGTCACCACGGGTCGCACCCTTGCGCTCCACACTCACCTTCCCTTGCTGATTTTCATCTTGCTGGTGTTTGTTGCCGTCCTCGGTGCCCTGCTCGCGGGCTTCGCTATGGAACAGCGGAAGAAGCGAAGCATGTTTCACATGGTCCTCTACGCCGCGGCGATCGCCGTCACGCTCTATGCCATACTCGATCTCGATTATCCCCGCTCCGGCTTGATTAAGATTGATGCCGCCGATCAACTTCTGCTGCACTTACGGGATTCCATCCAATGAGCCAGCAAAGATTGCGTTACGCTAGTTGCCAGGCTCACCGGAATTCAAATCTGGACTCCAAGGAAAGCACCGATCAGTTTTGAACCGTCATGAACATAAAACGAAACTTCGTCTCTATTGCTGCCGCGATTCTCCTGGCAAGCCCCTTCGTGATACCTGTGCGGTCCGGTGCCGGTAAGGTTCCACAATATGTCCCTCCCGATATTCTGAGCGCCAGTAACATCCCCTACCCCGTCGATACTCTTGCTGTGGGGGCAGTCTCTTTGCTCCTCAGCCTGGACAGCAACGCGCAAATCCAGAACATGCAAATCTTGCGCGACTTTCCATCGTTGACCAGCTCCGTGCAGAATGCTGTTACGACCTGGACCTTCAGGCCTGCGGTGCTGAAAGGCAGTCCGGTCCCTTCCGAAATTTCTCTGACGGTTATCTTTAACATCTTCAACCCGGCCGGAGGCGCGGCATCTCAGGGCTTTGTTCTCGCCCCTGCTCAGTCAACTTTCCCGGACGCGTCGCAATTCACGCCGCCACAAATTGTTCAGGCGTCTTTCGCAAACTATCCGGCAGCTAGCGTGGCCCAAGGGACCGTGGTGCTGGATGTAACCGTAGGCAGGGCGGGCCAACCCAAACAGATTCGCGTAATTAACGACGTCCCGGCGCTCAGCCAACAGGCAATTAGCGCCGTTAAGACCTGGGGATTTAATGCAGCCACGATTCATGGACAGCCCGTCCCTGCGCAAATTGTCATCGCCTTCGTTTTTCAGCGCAACACGAGTTGAGCGCTGTAAGTTTTGACACTGGCGCAGTTCCTTTCGGCAAAACAATGATGGTCTTGGTGTCAGGGCGCTGATGAATGCGAACCCTTGCAGACAGCAAATTTGACTCGCCCGCGCCAACGTCGCGCTGCGTATCTTTCACCGAGAGGATGACTGAAAGATGAATAGAGACACGAAGCGAACACTCTTATTAAGCGTGATTTTGGGTTCCGTGACGCCTCTGTTCCTTTGGATCGTAGCTGTTGCGCAAAACCCACAGATCCAGGGGTTAATTACTAGCCGGACCGGCGCCACTATGAAGGTTCAGCTCCAGGACAGTGAGATTGTCACCGTAATCCTCACGCCTGCCACACAAGTGGAAGAAGTTGAGGGGTTGCTGAGGGCTCGTTCTAAACAAATGGGCCTTAGTGCTCTAATACCAGGCCTCCGTGTGAGCGTGAAAGGCTCCAACAATGTCCAGAGCCAAGTAATAGCGGAGACCATCAAGTTCAAGGGTTCCGACCTCAAGACTGCTCAAGACGTTCAAGCAGGATTGGTCCCGACGGAGCAGCAAGTCCAGGCGAACCAACAGCAGCTTCAGGCCACCGAGCAGCAAGTGCAGGCCCAGCAACGAAATCTGCAGCAGCAACAGCAGCAACTTGAAGCCGAGCAGCAGAAGATTGCAGCGAATAAGGCAGCGATTGCGGCCGCTAACAAGCGCTTTGGAGAACTCGGTGACTACAACATCCTGGGAGAGACTACAGTTTACTTCGCGAATGGCCAGGTTGCTATCGAGTCGCAGTACAAGCCCCCACTGTTGCAGTTGGCCCAGCAAGCCATGAATATCTCTGGCTATGTAATTCAGGTCCAAGGGTACGCATCAAAAGTCGGCAGCGCAGCTTTCAATCAAAAGCTCAGCACTGAGCGCGCTAACAACGTATTGGAATTTCTGGAACAACAAGCCAACGTTCCGCTTACAAACGTGCTGGCTCCCGGCGCCATGGGCACCAGCCAACAGGTAGCTCCAGACGCAACTGCGGAGGGGCAGGCCGAGAACCGCAGGGTAGTCGTCAGGATCCTGCAAAACAAGGGAGTCGCTGGCGTCTAAGTGAAGGGTGGCAAAGGCTGAGCATCGGTTATTTGCGGTTTTTCGAGAGTATTTCCAATCGGACAGAATTCTAATTCGGTCTGCCCAACCAGGAATACTGCCACGCCAGGGAGACGCTTTGATAGTTTCCGCCGAAGCGAATATACGTGCCATTGCTATAGCTGACTTTGATGGATTGGTGTTTGCTGACCGGGAATGAAGCCGTGCCTCCAAGGCGCGAACCGGTCTGTTTGGTCGCCAGGTTCTGTATGCCGCTCAAGCTGGTGACGCCGCCCCACCAAAAGTTCACGTCCAGCGACAGCCATAAGCGCGGCTTCACGTCGTAACTCAAATGCCCCTCCAGAGAGCCGATCGGCGATTCACTCTGTGTTTTGGTGACCAGGCCGGCGTAAGATGCCGGGTTTGTGGTGTAGAACCACGCTCCAGCATAGCCATCGACCAACCAATGGCCCCAGCGTTCGGAATACCCGAGTTCTGGTTTGAAAGCCCAGCGATTGCTGCCCCAGTTGATCAGTTTCGTGCCGCTGTATTGTCCTGTGGGCACACCCACCTTCAGGCTCAGTCCCAACAGCTTCTTTTGCTTCCACTTCGCCATCTCTTTCGGCTGCATCGCCGGGCCGCCTATCAAGTTAACGGAAAAGCGAAAACTGGAATCCAGCATGCCCGAACGATATATCGATCTAGATTGACCCGAGAGGTCGCCCTGAAAATTTCCCACCGCATAGGGCAGCGAGGCCGTAATGTTCGCCGAGCGTCCAAAGAAACTCAGCGAGTGGTAGTAGCTGAATATCGGTACGTAGTAGGTGCCGGTTGCGTTGGTAACGGGTATAGTGCCGTTGAAGTTGACGCCTCCGTCGTAGAAGGCCCAAGTGATCGTAATGGCGTTGGAATGCACTGGCGTTATTACATAGGCTCGAGGGGCAAGGTCCTGGGCATACAGCGCAAGGTCCGGGCACGCAGCAAGAACCACCATCAAAACGAGTTTGAAGACGACCCGCATCCGCTGGAATGGTTAGGTGCCTACTGCACTCTCTTGTTCGCAGGGGGTGCCCATGGAATTGGCTCCGATGGTTTCTGGCTCAAGTCTATTCTGAGACAAATCGGAAATCGTCCCTAAGATGAGCGCACTAGAAATTGATGTGCAGATTAGAGATCGTTTATGAAGCTCTAGAGTCAGGTTCTTTATTAGCCGCATTGGCGTGAGCTTTCTTGCGAAACCGGAGGGAATCACAAAGAGTATAGGAGGGTGCAGAATCGGCTGTTAACTGTCAAAACTAACAGTCATTCTCTGTTCAAAACTCTTTTTCTTCCGACTCGGCCAAGCCCTTTATCCCTGTAAGGCTGCTGCTCACAAACTGCCTGCCGAGAAGAACGGCTTCTATGCCGGGCAATAGCGCTGCCGCTACATCCACCTTGAGAACATAGCCCGCGCCGCCGGCGGAGAAGGCAGCCCTTATCACATCCGGATCAGCATTTGAGCTCAAGAAGAGTATTCTGGCCTTGGGAACAAGCTGCCGGACTTTTTTGGCCATTTCAATGCCGTTCAACTTTGGAAGGCTGATATCCAGCAAAATCAGATCTGGTTGAAGTTCTTCCGCTTTCTGAATACCCTCCATCCCGTTCGACGCGTCCCCCAGGACACGCACGTGGGGCTGCTTCTCTAGATGTTCAGTGACAAAGCTTCGCCATGGGGCGAAGTCATCCACTATGAGTACACGGACAGTTGGCATTAGGTGTTCCTATGGCTCCCTCAGTTATAGAACCCGAACCAGCCTCACAAGTCGTGAGTCGTAGAAAATTCGATCTCCAAGGTTCTTATAGAAGGCCTCTCGTTGCCCGACCGCGGCCGAAAGCGCAGATTCTGTTCATGTAGCGGTCTCCTCATCGTCCAAGTCTGAATCCCGCGTGTCCGTCACATAATTGAAATCCACTAATCCGGGGCTGATAAACCACTCGCCCCGAAGCACAGCTTCTATGCCAGCCAATAGTCCCGCGGCATCCATCTTCGAGACATAACCGGAGCCGCCAACTCGGAAAGCACTTCGGATCGACTCCAAGTCAGATTCCCCGCTGACAAAGAGTATCTTCGAATTCGGTGACACTCGCCGAATTTGTCGAGCAGCTTCAATGCCATTCAGGTTTGGCAGCATCATATCCAGCAAAATCAAATCCGGCTGCAGTTCTTCCGCTTGCTGGACCGCTTGCAACCCGTCCGCTGCGAACCCAATGATTTGCAAATCGGGCCTCTCGTGTAAACGCGCGATGACGAACCCCTTCCAAAGATCAAAATCATCTACTACGAGAATGCGGACTAGAGACATTCGCCGATCCTGGAGAGTTTCAACATTTATAGCACTCGACATATCCGTACCTGTTCCGAACTGATTGCACACCTCGAAGCTTCGCACGTGGGCTCAGTTCCGTCGTTGCTCAAGGGCAGCAATGAGATTGCGCAAGGGCAATTCGGGAGAGCAGCGGCCGGAGAGGGATTCGTTACAGGACTTAAGCTATGCTCAGAAACAGACGCTCGGGAGACCGAAGAAGGATCTTGCCGCGTCGCTTTACGACCGCGCGGTTCATTTGCCACTCGCTAACCAGACGGCTTGCAGTGAAAGGCGTAATGTTCGCCGCGCTGGCTAGTTCTTCATTAGTGGCGTCAAATTCGACACCGCCGGGAACTTTTTGGCCAATAACTTCGGCCAGACGGACGAGAACTTGGGCGAGCCTTTGGCGAGCTGTATGGCACGTCAGAGCTACATGATCGGCAAGATACCAACCCAAATAGTCAGAGGCCATTAATAATGCATTCTCCAGCAGCTTTGGGTGCTGGGAAGCAAGGCTTCTGAGTGCGGCGCGGCCCCATACCAATACCGAGCTGTCTTTCACCGTCTCTGCGCTGAGGAGATACTTGGACGCTTTAGGTAAGAACGCCGCGCCGCCAACGATCTCTCCTTCTGTAAGCCAAAGAAGAAGAGTTTTCTGACCCTCTTCCGTGATGAAAAAATATCTGGCACGGCCACTGGTTAACAGGAACAGGTGCTCTGCAGGGTTTCCTTGGTTCGTGATCACAGAACTGGCGAGGAGCCGCCGCTCGGTTGCGGCCCCGCGGATGATCTCGAGGTCACGCTGGGCGATTCCTTCAAACAATCTTGAGTTCAAGCCCGCTCGTGAGGTAGCAATTCCCGTGGCGGGCATAAGAATCCCCTTGAGAGAATGCCGGATACTGGAGGTCCTGGAGGCCTTACAGCGCTCGAGGCAAACGCCTAATGCCTCGCCCACAGCCCACGACTTGAGCACCGCTCCACCTTTCATAACTACCGCTTTCACCCACATCTGCACACTGGCAGAAATAACAGTCTCACTTCCGCACCTACTGTTAAAACAGACAGTTGTACCCTCTGGGCTGCTGCGTCACTCTCTGCACTTGGTTTGGACTGAGACAATTTCGTTTTTGGAAGGCTCGGTGGCTCCTCTATGGTCGTTTACGGAACCCGATCTCGGGGTTGCCACACCCGGGCGAAAGTACCGTTGTTTCGGTCCTCGATTTGCCAGAATTAAACATTTAGCCTGACTCAAAACAACCGCGCCGATCGTTGGGAGCGATCTTAAGGCATGTATACCATTGAAAAGACAAACGTTAGTCGCTCGAAAGCACCTGGTGACCGGGGCAGCGTCTGGCGGCAAACGTTTCAGCCTGCATGGAATAGCAAATCACCGCCAGGCCTGTGCGTTCCGTCGTTAGGGACCTCAATTGGTCGCCGGGATGCCATTACACAGACTGGTCACGCAGTTGACTTGACTTCCCTTTCGAATAGATTAGCCTCCAGATGTCCAGACCTCGAGAGGCCACAAACACGTTAGGAGCTGTTTCCACGAATCCAGGCGCCGCAAGCGCATGATTTTTAGCTAGGGTCGGAGGAACAATGAAGCTTCCAAGGGTAATTCTGGCTGATGATCACAATATTTTGGTCGAAGCCTTCCGCAAGCTTTTGGAGCCACACTTTGAAGTGGTGGCAACTGTATCTGACGGCCGCGCCCTGTTGGACGTTGCCGGAGCCCTCAAACCAGACGTGATATTGCTTGATATCGGCATGCCGCTTTTGAATGGCCTCGAAGCCGCGCGGCAGCTCAAAAATAAATTGCCGGCAGTTAAGCTTATCTTCCTGACCATGCACGAAGATCCCGATCTAGCCGTCGAGGCTATGCGTTCGGGGGCGTCCGGATACTTGCTCAAGACTTCCGCATCCTCAGAATTACTACACGCGATTCAAGAAGCGCTTAGAGGAAAAACGTATATAACGCCGCATATTTCCCTAGGAATGGAGAAGAGTTTCATTCGCGACCCGCTGGGCAGGCAGCGCTTCAAATCACTCACGCCCCGGCAGCGCGAGGTCGTACAACTCTTGGCGGAGGGGAAGTCTATGAAACAAGTGGCTGACATTCTCCATGTCACTCCGCGGACAGTCGCGTTTCATAAATACAGGACAATGGAGGAACTCGCGCTCAAGTCAACGGCCGAGCTGATCCAATTTGCCATCAAGAACCATATCGTCGTGGCATAATTGAGCCTGAACCTTGCTGTTAGCACTTGGTTCCCAAAACGGGCCGGGACCAGTATCGACGTGGGGTGCGTGAACTATAAACAAAGCCCGAGATTTATCTCTTCCCCAAGGAAAAGAAAAAATAGACAGCCAGCCCGAACGAAGACACTTGTTTGTTCGGATGTTTGTTGGTGTTGTTGTCATGCTCATAATAGGGGTTGAATTCGACGTGTTTGCCCACCGGGACCAAGCAACCCGCATAGAGAGAGGTAGTGCTTATTTTGCTGTACTGACTCTCGTAAAAAGGTTCAGCAGCGACATACGGAATAAGGTGATAGGAGCGGATTGCAAAAGTTCTCTCCAGCGTCAATTTGTTCCGATACCGCCAGGTGAACGTGCCGCTTTTCCAGTCGAGATCGGCGCGGTTCCGGTCCGAAATCAGGAAACCCGCCTTCAAAGGAAAGTTCGAGGTGACAGCCAGCACCATACGATTTTCGGTTGGGGCACTCGGCTCGTTAATATAGCGGTATCCAACTTCCACAACCAACGCTCTCGACTTGGAATCGTCTAGATCAAAAACCGTCACATGCTTAAGCTTGATCAGGGGTTTCACATAGAACTCAATGCTTGGGCCTATCGCAAATTGCGTCGAATCGCCGCCCTCCCGATCGTCCTTGGCCTGAACGTAGGTCCGAACAATGGAATTCAATTTGAGATAGGTATCAACTTCCGGTATGAATTGGGTGTCTTGGGCACGGGCAGGCAAGCACGCGAAACAAACAAGAAATGCGCTTCGCCAAATCGTCTTGTGAATCCGTGTCATTTTTTTGGACTGGGCCCAAGGTTTGCAGCATGGGCTTAGTAGCGTCCAACCCTTTGCAATTCGGAGTGTCACGCCCAGAGTGTTGACCTGTGGAGCGCCTCTAGCTCGTTTCAACCATGTGTAGATAGCACATTTAATGACTGTCGTTCGCCGCTGGTCTCCGCGCCCAGGCGCGCTTTTCTGCTGGCTGCCTCTCCCTGTTGGCGAGCGCGATTAATGCTCCCAACGGGCTTGCTGTCCGGCGTCGAGTTCCCTGTGACATCGAAATAAGTTGCATCGCCGGCGTCCTCCAGAAGTTGCGAATTCGCCAGCAGCGTGAGCCGCGCGACCGAGTGAAAAGGTGCTTCAGTTTCGTTCCATTTGAGACTCGCGTTTTCGGTCCAGAAGTTGGTGTCGTGACGCTTGCCCCAATAGGTCATGCTGTCGGCATCGAGGAACTGGACTCCAAAATCGAAGGCGCTCATCCTGCCGTCTTCCTTGACGTGCCGAACCAGCTCGTCCTGCAGGGCGTTTGGGTTACTCCTTTCGAGAGGACCCGCCTGATTGTCCGGAAACGGTGTAGCCGAATATTTCACAATATCGATCAGTCCGTGACGAAATGGTACGTTGCTCCCATACCGCATTTGCTGATACGGCGTGATTTTCTGGTGCGCCTGTACTTGAACCAGAGCAAGTGTCCTTATTACTCGCAACTTGTCCTTGAGTGGCAGGGTCCATAGGCCGGCGGCTGGGTTCGACGCCGTCAGCAGCTTCATGATCGCAAGAAATGCAGGCGCATCGTTTATTGGCAGAGAGGTTGTGTTTTGCAGTGAGAAATCCTGTCGGCCAACGTTCGCGTCAGGAACAGCCGTGCCATTCCGCGTAAGATCGACCGAAAAAGACAACGATCGGACGTCGGCCTTGAAATCGGAGTTTATCTTTGAATCCGCGTTCGCAAACCGCACAACAGCGGGATAAACGCCCGGCTTCGAGAAAATTCCCTTGGCAAGGCGGGCCGCGAGCCTTGGATCGCGTCCTGAAGTGACGTCAAAGACTTCGAATTGGGCTCGGGCGGAGGTACCCTTCACATGAGTTCCACGACCGAGCGAGCGATGTTGGTCGGCGGCAGCTTGCGATTGCATCAAGAGAACCTTCGCGGTGATTTCCTCGATCTCAGACTTTTCCTTATCGAGGTTCCGCTCCGTGTCGCTACCGGTCACTCCGAACAATCTCGTCAGAAACAACATGGAAAGCACCCCTCAACCCAATTGGGCAATGAACTTGATCGCTGTGATGCTTGGCAAAAAACAGTAGGCGGCTGCTTTCGTGGTAATAAAGGTCGAGAATCCGGTAACCTTGATCGGAGGCGCGCCATTCGCTTGCGGAATGACAAAAGTGCTTTCCGCTGGATCCTGCGTGCCGATCATAGGGTCCTTCGATTTTGGGTTCAGCCGGAAAGCCCCCGCGAATTCACTGTCATTTACCCAGTGTCCTAGCACGAACTCATATTGGTTCTCGATGATTGAGTTGATGAAATAGCCGAGAAGCCCGCGCTCAATGCCGTCGTAGGGTTGTTTCGGATCATAGTTCGGTCCGTAAGGCATGCCACGACGGATCAACCGGTGCGTATTGTTGCTGCCCCCAGGCTGGCCCTGACCCTCGACGGGCTGGCCTCGCGGATTTACCCGGCGCATATGAGCGCCAACGGGACAGCGCAGTCCCTTTGGATCACCCGACCCATCCGCGTTTACGTACTCGTAGTTGTTCAGCTCCTCGACTGAAATCCCGCCTGCCGGGCTGTCCGTTTCCGGCGACAACGCCAGTGGAACGCCGTTGCGCCACCGCCCGCAGATCTTGGCGGCGAGCAGTTCGGGATCGATCTTTTCCTTGTTCGCTTGCAGAAAATTCTCGAAGCCGACAACGTCCGTCATGATCATTTTAAAGACAGCAAAGCTGCCGTTTAGACCAAGTTCCCGAGGTTCGGGTACGAAGTAGTTCTCTGCCTCGTCACGCAAAACGAATAGCCAAGGTTCGCATGGCTTCTGGCGGTCCGGCGGATAATATTCTGGACCGCCGTGAATGGTGGTCATGCTGATCCCGTCGGTATAACCGAAGGGAACCTTTGAACAGAAGGTGGGCTTGCCATCCTGCATTTCGATCCAGGCCAAGCCGTCTATACGCCAGATTTCACGAAACGCTCCACCCTCAGCAAACAGAGCAGAAAGCCGGTCGCTGTAGTTCTTCATCGCATCTGGGCTGAGGGCGTGCAATGTAACCAGAACGTGATCGCTTCCCTTCCCAAAGGAGCCGACCCAGTTCTCCGGAGCACTTGGTCCGGTATCGCCTACCAACTTCGCCCGATCAGCGGCTCCGGCGATGAAGGCACCGAAGGACTTAAACGAAACTTTCGGGACGCGATCCTTGATCTCCAATGCAATCAGTCCGGGCCAAGTGATACCCACGTTGAGGCTATAATCAGGCTTGTGGCGTGGGGAATCAGCCGGATTGTCTCCTGGCCCCGGTGCGAATCCGACGTGCCAGTCTTCGGCAGTGGTGATCTGCGGCGCATCAGACTCGTCACTACTAACTAGCCGTCCCAGCATCTTGCGTGCGGCCCCAGGGGCGCTCACGGTTAGAAGGAAATGCCGCACCATCGGCATCCTGTAACCCCGGAGGATAAACCCTTGAATATCGGCGAGGTCGAGTGTGGAGTCCTCGCCTGGTCCCGAAGGGGCATCAGTCCCAGTGATTTCATGCTCGACTCGCCCAAATAGACGGTCGAGGAGCCCCTTGCTTTCCTTTTTCTGAGGGTCTTGCGTCTTGGTGTCTTGACTCACGGCCTGTCTCCTACCCTATCCTCGGTCCTAACTGCGTGCAGTGCATCGCGTCAGATCGAAGGCGGCCTCGGAAGCTCGCTATGCAGCCGAGGCTGCTTGTGATTTGGTATCGGCGATCAGTGCATGGATATCCTGAACACTTAGTCCCGGATACGCCTGATAGAAACCAATCGGAGTACGATTTGCACCCGCTGCGAAGTCAATGAACTCCTGGAGGTACTTCCTGCAGGGCGACGGCGGCGCGCCCTTAGTGAACTTGAATAGAAGATCGAAGACCGGTCCGATATTCTTGGTGAAGTCGGAAATGTACCTGTCGAACGAGCCGTCGTACACGGTAAAGAAACCAACCTGATTGTCTTCAAGCAGCACGAACTGTGCGAAATGCGGTGTGCCGACTTTGTCCAAGTCTTTCGTTGTCCCGTGTCCCCTCGCGCGCAGGATCAATTGGACCTCGATGAAAGCAATTTTTGATTTCATGGGTAGTATCACGAGGAAAGGATGTAGTTCGCCAACGCCATTGATATCCGCAGCGGATGCCAGAGCCTTGATCTCCTTGGCGGTCACGTCTGGGTAAGCAGTGTAGAGATTCACCGCAGTGAGAAGATGCTCCGTGGTCCATTCGACGAAAGCGCCTGCATGATTGGCTGTCGGAGTGGGCGGCGGACTCTCCACATGCTGGAAGATGGCGTCGAACACTGGCCCAGAGTGCACGGCCAGGTCGGTCATCAGCTGACTAAATTCGCCATCGAAGTCTCCAAGAAACAGCAGAGTCTTGTCGCTTAGCACCGTGAAGCGGGAGTAGTGAATCTTGCCGATGGCATCCGCCGCCTGAAACACCGTCGGCATTAGCGGTGGAAGCAGCTCCGCCAGCACCTTTGCGTCCGCAGGCGACTTCAAGGGAAAGCTCAGAGTAAAATGGTTCTGACTCATGGTGTGTTCTCCACAAATAATCGGGTCGTATTTTCCGTCAATCTCGTCCAAGCTTTGGCCGAAGGACCTGCTGCTGATTGTGGCTCGGAGTCTCTCTCGATTTACATTTTCTGAGGCTGAAAGCAAACAAGGTACAGCTGAGAGGCGTTCTTGGACGTTCCCCTTTCTTTTCTCGCCTCGCGCATGATTCTTGACTGACTCTTCGCTGAACAGCTCCACGAAATCGGAGATTTGGCGATATTGCCTTTTTGCCGCAGTGGTTGTAACTGTCAAAAATGACATCTGAAGCTCGGGTACAGGATCGAAGAAGTAAGAATCGGCCACTGGGGGTGAACTAACTGAAACCTAGCCAGCGGGCACTACTGGACTGTGCTTGCGCCTCACGGGGTTGCCACGAGAAGCGTCAAAACACTCGTAAAAATGCGGGCCGGTCGTTCAGTCGCCTACGACTAGTAGAAGTTACAGTAGACACCACGAGGAGCCCCTAGCATTCTGGCCGCCACAATCGTTGACTCGCCCTAAGCATACCCTCAAAGAATCGCCAAATGGGGCAGTGTCCCGATGATCTAATAGGCGAGGCGACTACGAGTTCCATCACAATCAGCTCGATTACCTTCGCATTCGCTTTTGGAGCTGCCCTGGTGGGCATGTTGCTTCGGCCCGCTTTGCCCGAGGGCCACTTGAATTCGGATTCGAGAGAAGCCGTGAGGGTGGCAATGGGGCTGGTTGCGACGATGGTGGCACTCGTTCTTAGCTTGCTGGTCGCTTCTGCCAAGTCTTCGTACGACACGCTGAACAGCGAACTCACGGATATGTCAACCAAGGCAGTCCTGCTTGACCGAGTCCTCGCACACTACGGCCCGGAGTCGAAGGAAGCCCGTCAAGAGGTGCGTAACTCTGTCGTCCGCGTCCTGGGTAAGCTGGGGCGGGAAGACCGGACCGATGCTTCCCAAAAGGAGCCACCGTCCACCGGCTCCGAAGTCCTATACGATGAGATACAGGCCCTCTCGTCGAAGGACGATGCCCACCGATCGATGCAGTCGCAAGCACTCAGCATTGCAGTCAGCCTCGGACAAACACGGTGGCTGATGTATGAGCAGAAAGCCAATTCTGTCTCGATGCCGTTGCTGATCGCGTTGATCTTCTGGCTTACCGTTCTTTTCATCAGCTTCGGCCTCTTCGCTCCTCGCAACCCTACCGTATTCTTCGTTCTATTCGTTTCTGCCCTCTCCGTTTCAGGTGCAACCCTTCTCATCTTGGGGATGTACACTCCTTACGGCAAGCTGATTCGGCTCTCCGATGCTCCGCTTCGCAACGCTCTGGCACAACTCGGCCAGTAATGAGGACGTTCCGTCTGAAACACATGATGAGCGCGCTCGGTTACCTGCTCTCTCAAACAACTTGCGCGCGACTGCCAAAACTCTTGCGCAATAACGCGGAATGTGGGTTGAACTGTTTCCGATCGCGTACACTATTGCAATCTTGCGTATTCGGTCTTAGCGGCATTAAGGATTGGAATGTTAGGGTCCGCGCTCTTCCAGAGTGTAAGAAAATCCTGATATGCTGTGCGGGCTTTTACGGAATCGCCCTGCAAATTGTAGGCGCGGGCGAGACCGAGATGAGCTAGTGCTGCAATAGGTTCATTGCTCACAACTCCCGGCCAGTCGAGGATTTTCTGAAATTCAGCTGAGGCGGCCCCGCCCTGCTTCGCGGTCAGATAAGTCTCCCCTCGCACATAAACAGGATACAAATTGATCGAGAATGTGGTGCTTCCGGCGACACCCAGTTCGTACGGTGCGGCGGCCCGCAACAGCTCGGCAGCCTTTGCGGCGTCGTTGCGGTTGAGAGCGAGCTGGGCGCGAATCGTGGGCAGATAATTGAATTGCACAATCGTATTTTCGGGAAAACGTTTGGCTAGCTCTTCCACAATCTCCTGAGCCCTGGCGGAGTCTCCGATCAGAGCGAATGCCAGAGCCGCCGCATATTCGCCATCTTGCCCGATAGATTGCGCTGTCGCAGCCGTGGCGCGTTGTCGAGCTTCCGCTGCATTCCCGAACAGCGATTCCGCCAGGGCCTCGGTGGCTTCTGTGCCAGCCGCTCTATCCTTTTCTCCCGCACGTTCCGCTGACGCCACCGCCTGCCGGGAGAAATCTCGAGACTTCTTGAGCTGGCCGGAATAGGCTGCTGTATTGGCTTCGAAATACTGCAGGAGGCTCTCCTGTCCCGGTTTGCCTATCGTCGATGCTACTTGCTGTGCCATCCGTGCGGCATCCCGTTGCAAGAATCCCACCTCGTACAGATAAAGGTGCAGATCGGCGGAATCGAAATTCTTTGCGCGGGCTTGTTCGGCGATGGCCAGAGCCTCTCTCAACCGATTCAGACAGATATAGGAAATTACGAGGTTGCCGTAGGTCAAAGCATCCTCAGGCGCGAGGCGCTTAACGCTTTGTCATATTGCCCGAGGCTCTGGTGCAGCACGCCCAGATTCCCCAGCGGGACCAAATCTCGCGGATAGGTCTGCGCCCAGAGTTCATAAACTTTGCGCGCTTCCTCCAAGTTTCCGGTGACGTAATGATAATAATGAGACTCAATATAGTATTTCTCCCGCTCGCTCACGTGCTCCCGCAGGTCGAAGCTTTTCTTCGCACTCTCCGCCGCGAGGTTTTTCTCTCCGAGGTTGTGATACGCCGTTCCGAGCGAAGCATAGGCCATTGCGAAATTCTCGTCCGCTTCTATGGCCTTTTGGTACAGTGCGACCGCGGCTAGGTAGTCGCCTTTCACCACCATCAATTTTCTCCCCAGGCCGTAGGCTTCCAAGGCCTCGAGCGAGTGCGTTGTTGCCTGCTCCACCGGTTCATCATACTTCTGAACCGTGCTCAGGGATTCACCGAGCTTGCTGCGGAGTGAAGTGACCGCCTTGCCCAACGCAGCAAGCACGTGGCTTTTATCTTCAGAAGTGATTTGTTCCCTCCCGAAGGTCTCTCCGGTGTGACAATTCACAGCTTTGAGGGCAAGAATGTACTCGCTTCCCAGCAAGGCGATCGATCCTTCCACGTCTGCAATGCTCTCAACCCTTTGGCAAACTTCCGGGGCCACTTCAGCTGTGACCCGCGCGTCTGGCGACTGGCCCATCAGTTGCAAAGCCTGACGGACGCGTCGTTCGGAAACGAGGCTCAGGAACGGCGATTGTTCAAGCTGAGTTGCCAGGCCTTGCTTAAGGGCGTCATCAAACACCGCCTCGCCCGTCGTATTAACAAAATCGGCCAGCACAATAGTGTCTTTTTCCGTGAGCTTCACCGGCTTATGCGACTCCAATACAGTGCTCCCGCAGCTAGAAAAGCCGCCAGAATCGCTCCAAGGGACAGCGGTAGCTTCCAAATCGAACGGCGAACGTCTTTCTCGATTTCAGGCAAGGGGGTTGTCTTTCGTTTGCTATTAGAGGGCGCGTTGATTCTCGTTGGCGGTGCGGATTCCCCTTCCTTTGCCCCTTCAAATATGGGTATTTGACGTGCCTGTGTGTCTCGCCGTAGCCGCTGCAGATCTGTGCGCAATTCCGAGGCGCTCTGGTAGCGTAGTTTGCAGTCTTTCTCCAACGCTTTGTTAATAATCTCTTCGAGCTTCTCAGGAATATCGGGATTGAGACGGACGGGGGGGCAGCGGAGTCCGGTTCAGGATTGCCTCGGTGATCACCCCAGAGCTGCCCCCCCCGGAAGGGCAATCTCCCTGTTGTCATTTCGTACAGGACCGCGCCAAACGAGAATAAGTCTGTTCGTGCGTCCAGCTCCTTGGCGCGTACTTGCTCCGGCGACATGTAATACAGCGTGCCCGGAGCGGTACCTGGGCTCGTCAAGAGCTCTGCCCGAGCATCCTCAGTTTCATCGGGGATGGCTCCTGCCGTCGCCGTCATTCGTCTGGCCACAGAAGTTATTTTCGCCAACCCGAAATCCAAGACCTTGGCGTGACTTCGCTTGGTCACGAAGAGGTTCGCGGGCTTAATGTCCCGGTGAATAATGCCTTCCGCGTGGGCGGCATCAAGTGCATCGGCGATTTCGATGCTTAGCTCCAGCAAAGCCTCCAGCTCAACCGGACCCGCGGCGATGCGATGCTTCAACGTGACGCCCTCGAGCATCTCCATCGCGATGTAGGTTTGCCGGTTCTCCTCGCCGATGGCATAGATCGTGCAAATATTCGGATGGTTCAGAGCGGAGGCTGCTGTGCTTCCCGGCGGAACCGTTCGAGCATCTGCGAGTCGTGAGACAGATGGTCAGGAAGAAACTTCAGTGCGACAAACCGGTGAAGGCCTAGGTCTTCCGCCCGATAGACCACCCCCATCCCGCCGCCACCGAGTTTTTCCAACACTCGATAGTGCGCGATGGTTCGTCCGGTCATAGGATTCGATTCGGACATGTTTGATGCTGGGCCGCTCACGCGTTCGCGCCTAGTGACAGAACTGACAGTTGACCCGGCATATCCATGAAGAAACGGCGTGGCGAGTTGCTATCGGCCCAGTCCAGCCAGGGACCCAATAGCATTGCCAATAGGGGGACTGCGAAGATGCCGGAAACGTGGAGAGAAAGCCACACTCCCACGGGAGCGATCTGCATTTGATATGTCAATACTGACAATTCCATTTGCTTTCTGACGCGAGGATCATTTGAATTTCAGGCGCAGAACAGGCGAAGGATCGATTAGAGAGAAACGAGGGATAATTATGTGGAAAATTGAGAGCGCGCCTCGACGGCTCGAACTACGTGGCAAGATGCTATGTCTTATCGTGTTTTTGGCGCTGAGCGGCGAAGCATGCCTCATTTACGCCGTAAGACTGGTGCTCTCCGAACTATGAAGTTCCTCAGGGAACTCTTCGAAACATCCACCCGTCTCGGGATTGATCTCCGCGGTCCCGAGCAACGACCTGCTAACGTGCCGGGACCATAGAGAGAGACTCTCCGTGCGCCGCCTGAAGCGACATGTCAATACTGACAATTCCATTTGCTCGCCCGCGCGAGCAATCATTCGAATCTCAGGCTCAGAACAAGTAACGAGCTGGCTTGAGAGGAATGAGAGAAACTATGTGTCAAATTAAGAACAGTCCAAGGCTTCGCAATCTCGCTATCAGCTGTGCACTGCTGTTCGGCGCTATGATTATGGGGAGTGCCTTCGCTCTATCTGCCGACCGGGTGAAGTCGGAGACTATTGGCGCCTCTGCGATGGGTACAGGAACACAGCTCGGCCAGGTTATCAGCATTACCGTCACTATTTATGAGTTTTCAACCCCGGAGGATCGGCAGATCCTAGTGGAAGCATTCAACAAAGGACAAAACCAGGGGTTGGTCAATGCGCTGACCAAGATGAAAGCCGTGGGCCATATCGCGATCACCGGCACCCTGGGCTATGACCTGAGTTTCATCCGACTAGTCACAACACCCACTGGAAGAAGCATTCGGTTTGTCACCAATCGCCAAATCACATTCGGTGAAGCATTTTTTGATACCCAATCCCAAGCCTTTAACCTGACTGCCGGTGAGCTCAACATAGATAGCCAGGACAAGAAAAAAAGCACTGGCCTTTTGTACCCAGCAGCCCAGCTTGCCATCGATAAGGAGGGGCAGTTGCAATTCCAGCTCACTCAGAACGCCTGGAAACTCGTGGATCTGATTGATTGGCAGGGGACGCCCGGCGAGAACTAGTCTGGAATTGCTGAGCGGCACAGTTGTTCAGTGCAGGCCTGATGCCATCGACAGTCCGATCTGCCGTGCTGTCTGTGAACTCAAATGATGCGCAGCTAATGCGTTGAAACTTTCGTTCTATTAGTGACAGTCCAGCCTTAGCAGGGTGCGGAAAAATCGTGACGGATCAACAATTTCCGGTCTGACCTGAGTCATTCGGGAGTCTCAGCGAGTTACCGACCTGACTTTTTGTGTTACCCAGCGCCCGAAAGGGGCGCTACAGCGCTGTTCAGCGACACTACACCCTTGGCCCAACTACGTCGGAATCGCGCTGCGCATCAAGTTCCGCATGCGCACCAGATTGTAGGCCGCGCATGCGAAGGTGAAGATCCAATCCACCTTCAGCGTCCCCCGATGCCGCACTTTGCGCAACAACGCAATGGTCTTTAGCCAACCAAAACATTCTTCGATGCGCTTCCTCTTCTTCTGGCTCAGAGCATAGCCCCGGTACCGCGTCGTGCGGCTATCAATGGCGCTGCCCCCTCGGCGTCCAAGGTTTTGCGCTACGTGCGGCGTCACCCAAATGGTCCGGCATTCACGTACGAAATCCGCGGTATCAAAACCCTTGTCGCCCCCGACCGTAACTCGCCCACTTCCCGGAAGCTTCTCCAGCATCTCCAGCGCTGCGTAGCGTTCCGCGAAGCCCGTGGCTTCCCATACCCGGCTATCCATAATCAAACCGTTGCGATTCTCTACCAGCAGATTCCCGCTGTAACTCAACTTGGCCTCCTTGCCCGCTCCTTTGCGTGCCAGTTGCGCTTCCGGATCGCTTTTCGATTCGTGCGTTTCGTTCGAGCGCTTCTCCCCGTGATAATCCACCGTGGGATTCCCGGGATCATCCGGCGGTCGTGAACTCTTCTTGTTCTTCGGCTGAAAACTCTTCACGCTGGCCCAGGCTTCCAGCAAACTCCCATCTACCGTAAAGTGCTCCTCCGAGGCCCAGCCCTGCTCCCGCGCTTGTTCCACCACCAGCCTCAGAAAATCTTTGGCCACTTCGGCTTCCAGCAAACGGTCCCGGTTCTTGGTGAACACCGTGGCGTCCCACACTTCATCGTCCAGATTCAGCCCCACAAACCAGCGAAACAATATGTTGTAGTCAATCTCCTCCACCAGCAGCCGCTCGCTGCGCACCGAGTACAGCATCTGCAACAGCAGAGCGCGCAACAACTGCTCCGGCGGTATCGACGGACGCCCCACTTTCGAATACATCTTGCTGAATTCAGGTGAGAGTTCCTTCAGTACCTTGTCAACCATCGTGCGGATCGGCCGCAGCGGATGATCTTTGCGCACCCGCTGCTCCGGTGAAATGTAGCTAAAAACATATCCCTGCTGCTGATCGTGTCCTCGCATGTCCAATGAGACGCACTGCGCAATGCCGCGTTACAGAATTCCTGAGTTTTTCAGCATCCTGTTAGAACAGTTGGCGATTGTCTCTCCCGGAAAACGAACTCGAAACTCCTTTACTGGGACTGTTAGTTTTTACAGTTCTCGCAGTGCCTCAGTGCCGAGCATCCCTTCATGCAGTTATGCGTCTTTGATCGAAAACGTGAGCAAGATCTCCGAACTTCGTGGCCAAGCCGTGGACGCGAGGAGAAAGCCACAAGTGCTGCTTCGGCAAGATCGCTTTCCACCCACTGTAGAGATGGCACTTTCACCGAAAGTGGTGATCAATGTCCTAGGCGACGTGGGCGGATGGGGGACCGGCTCGCAGCTGGAATGCCAGTGGGCAGGCTTGCTCGACTACAGAATCAAACCGGCCTTGACGCTGCAGGCAGGATATCGCTATCTAAATGTGGACTACCGCGCTAGCCGCGGTGTCGTTTTCAATGCCACGACTGTCGGTGTCGTGTTTGGTGCGACCCTGAACCTCAAATAGCCGCCGTGCTCAACACGCACACGCCCCTTTAGGCTTCAGTGCTCAGGAACAAGAACGCCCACGGTTCAAGTCTTCGACATCGGACGAACTGCGAATGACCCTAAAGAGTAGGACTTGAGGAGTCGTCTCGCAGTTCCAGGGATACAAATCTGCTGGAACTTCACCCCGTTTCTGCTCGCAGAAGCCTCTCTCGCACGGCAACTTCGGCACCCACTTCTTTCTGAGACATTCCATGGTGGGCCATGCGGGACCGATGCGGCGCTGAGGCGTTGAGTAGGACGACTACGACTAGATCGAACGAACGGTCTCCACGCTGCGTTACTAGCCGCCCATTCTTTGGTAATTGGAATTGGATGTAGTCACTACCAGCTGTTTTGCGCTGGCATTGAGAACGGTCTGCTGAACATAGTTGGTACCATCAGGCAGGCTGGACATCTGAACACGCAAAGTCACTGCGTCTTTCGCTTGCCCCATGTATGTGTTGATGTCTAAAGAGATAACTTTTTTTGTGGCCTGGTCGAAAGTAAGCGTCATCTGATCTCCCGGTTGTGCATAGTCCCTGAAAACCAAATTCACGATCCCGCCTGCGGGATTTAATGAAAGTTTGCCGGCCTGATAGGCTTGCTCCATTTTCTGCGGGTCGGGTGGTACGTACATTGTGAGGAGACTCTTCACATCTCCCATATAGTCCTGCATCTCTCCTTTTTTCTTCTCAACGATTCTTTGCTTCAGTCTGCCGCCGCTGGGTTGTTGCGGCGGAGGGCCGATGGGAGTCTTCTGAACTTGCCCGCCAGGCCCGTACTGGCACAATGTCTGGGATTGAGGTTTAGGATCCCCCTTTAGATTGAGCTGTGTCGTCTCAATCCATTGATATTGTTGCAGCCGCTGCTTATTCTCCGCCATAGCCTGCTCGACGCCCGCAAGCTTCTGTTGCACTTCACTATTCTGCGCGAAGGCAGGGATAGAGGCCGCAAACACTACCAAACCGATCAGCAACGGTTTGCGATTCAGAAGCGTCCCAATGATCGACCGCTTCCCGGGCGCAATTGTAAAATTATCATTCATAGGAACTCTCCTTAGACTTCGGCGACTTTTTCTCCCGCGCTGCTGGGATGCGCGGACAATCTTTTACAATCTCGCAGTTGTATTGCGGGCGGCGAGCATGTTTTCCTCAACTCGTTTGCTGGCGAGAAAGCTCCCTCGTTTCCACTCGTTCGGTCGAGGAAAACCTGTCATTCCACTACCAATTTCCAACTGGTATCGGGATCGAACTCTGTCATTGCGGTTGCGGTTTCTGTCGTGGTTTTCCCCAAGTCCTTTTGCAGCAGCACGCCATCCTGATTGATCATGAATGTCATCAAGCCCGAATTGCCATACTCGGCTGGATAAGCTATGAAGGCGAAGCCAGCGACCATCTTCCCGCCGACCAAGTAACCCTTCGCACCGCCTGGAGCTTGACTGCCTTGACGGGTCAGCATGTGGAAGTAGTAGCCGTGAAAGGGCAAGTGCGAGTTCGGCTTTACGCTATATCCTTCCGCGGTTGCAAATGCTACCAGCGGCCCCAGCGGACTCCTCGGCTGACCCTCCGGCGAGTCCCAGTACAAACCGTTCTGCTGGCCAGTGTCACTGATGAATTTCACCGCGTAATGATTCGCCGTTCCGTCATCGTGAGACCGCGCGAAATACTCGGCCTGAGCGTCTGCCAGCGCTCCACAAACGTCAATGATGGCCAGTTCATTCCTTCCAATTCGACGCGTCAAAATCTCATCCTTTCCTGCAACCGCGTCGAAATACCACTGGCCTGCGGCATTCTTCTTGAGCGGAATAGGGAAGGCAAAATTGTCTGCTCCGATTAACAGGATTTGGGCTTCATCAGGCATCCGGCGCCAGCGGTGCATCGCCCCATAGGCCGCCACAAATGCGTCGATCGTGGCCTTGTCCTGCACTGTATCGCCAGAGAAGATGATCTCCTTCGATTGCGGACCAAAAATTGCCAGTATCGCGTTCTGATCTCCGGACTTCGCCGCATCCAGCAACCCGTTTCCAGCCGCGTCGGGGGAAGAAAACACCTTGAAGGAAGATTTGCCGGAAGTGCTACAGCCGGCAAGCGGAAAGATCAGCGCCAGAAGTAGGAACCAGGCGGCGGTAGAAATTCTGTGAATTGCACGCGACATACCTTTCCTCCAAAAAATTCGCCATAAGGAATTTCAACCTTCACATCAAACTCAACCTCATCTGCGGCTACAGATCTAGGCTCACCTGCGGCCGCCCCAGCCACCTCCGCCACCCCGGCTCATCGAACCTCGCGCACTTTCAGATTTGGATCCCCAGCCTCCGCCGCTGCTTCCGCTGAACGCCGACGAGCCGCTGCTCTTTTCCTGCCCTCCCCAACCCTTCGAAGCGGCAGAACTACTCGCCGAATTCCAACCGCTCCCAGTGTTGCTATAGGCCTTGCCGTTCGCTGTCGCATACTTGTTACCGTTTGCGGTCTCACCTACTGCTCCGCTATTGTATTTACCCGACGCTCCAACAGCTGCGCCACCTTTCGAGGTTTGCACCGCCCCCGTGGTTCCTTGAGAGGTAGTTTGGTGTTGGCTGTATGCAGTATTACCGTTTTTCGAAACCGTCGAGCTTCCCCAGCTCCCGTTGGCATTGGAGCCTTGCTCGGTGGTTCCGTACGCTCCGGTCTTCGGGTTGTAGGCTTGACCGACGCTTTGGCTTCCGTAACCGTTCGAGACGGTGGCACCGCGAGCGTAAGTTCCCGTGGATGGGTTATAGCCAGAGCTATAGTGCGCGGCGCCGTTGGCCCCATAATAGGATCCACTCGAACCGTAGTAGCCCCCATGCCAAGCGCTGTTTCCGTAGTACGCCCCGCCGTGGTACACCACCGTAGTGGTACCGTGCCAGCCACAGTTCCAACTGCTGTATCCCCAGGCGCAACAACTGCTGCTCATCATCGCGCCGACCGCAATGCCGACTCCAAACGCAATCACGGCGGTCGCCGCAACGGAAGCGGGGGGCGGGACGTAGGCGGGAGTCACATAGGGATAACCGTAGACCACTGCGGGATTGTACACGGGAACGTACACCACCTGCGGATTCACAGGTTGAATCACGATGACTTGCGGCGACTGTTGTACGACCGTTAGTTGCGACCCTGATTTCAAGTTGCCTGCAGCCAATGCTTTCGCGCGCAGGAATTGGACGGCCGACATCACATCGGCAGCCTGAGTGTGATACGCCTCTCCGAGAGAGGAAGCCCAACTAAGGTTCGTCGCCAAGTTGGCCAGCACTGAGGGAAATTGTGTGAGAGCCTTCACGCTGGGATCCCACGGCTGCGCATCAACGGCTTGCATCAGAGTCTTGCCCTTGAGGTAGCTGTTCTGCTGAAGCCAGCTCGCAGCAGCAGCGATCTGGTCTGGAAAGGTCGCGGCTCCAAGAATCTGCGCTACCAGGGCGTCCGGGTAAAGCGCAATGGGTGATATCCCGTCGAATCCGTTTGCTGTGCTTGAGCTTCCAACGGTGTAGTGCCAATGATCAGCAGGAGGCAAAGAGTCCCTGACAAAAGCTGTTTCGCAAGGTTCCTGACCATTTTCTTCTCTCCGTTTCTTCTCGCCGCTCACGAAAAGGTATCAAGCCTGGTCATCGCGAGCTGACGGTCGGCGCGCACGACTGACGACTCAGAGAGCTAACCATCAATGGATGCGTAGTTCTCTGCCGACTCCCACAGACACTCGAATGGCTAGCTCGTGGCTCGTCCGGTCCGCTGGCTTTCCGAAATAGTTCCCGAGCGGCATATGCGACCGCCTCGGCCATCTTGGGTGAGAGGTTGCGGCCAGGCTAGTGTTAGTTTTGACAGGGCTCGCCGAGTCTCTTCTTTCGCATTGCTTATCCAGGCCGAGCGATCGCGGAGAGTCCATGACATGGAAGTGACCTCGTTCATGATGACCGAACCATCGCCGAACTCCGCGCGTGCGGGAGGATGCGTTTAATGCGTCAGGAGTGGAGCACAATGGCCTGTAAGTTTTGACAGTGGGATGCACGACACTTTTATGAAAGCCTGATCACATGCACATTCCTTGGTCTGAATGTTTGTATTCGAGGAGGATTCAATGCGATTAGCGGTCCTAGGTCTATTAGTGTCGGCCCTGTTCCCATCAGCAAACCGAGCACAGGCTCCTGTGTTCGCGATTTCGCCGCCAGCGGACAGTTCGGTCAAGTTCACCGTGAAGGCTTCTGTGGCCATACTCGGTACGTTCGACAAGTGGGATTCCACTCTGACATTCACGTCTACCGATGTCACGACAGGCGTTTTGGACATTAAGATTCAAGCAGACAGTATAAATACCGGCAGCGGCATGAAGGACGGCAAACTGAAGAGCAAAGACTTCTTCGACGTCAAGCAGGATCCGTTGATCACATTTCATTCCACGAAGATTGTGCAAACCGGCCCCAACACCTTTGATGTGCAGGGCGACTTTACGATTCGCGGAGTGTCTAAATCCGAGACGCTGACGCTGACCGTGTCCGGCGAAGGGACAGGCTCAGGCGACATCAAAGGTACAATGGCCTTCGACCGCAAGGACTACGGGATGAATAGCGGCATTCCTTTCATCAGGATCGCTGATCGCGTCGAGGTGACTGTCGACTTGAAGGGGAAGCGAGTCAGTGGGCCTCCTCTGGCTCTTAAGCAATAACCCAATGACATGAAAAGCGAGGACGGCAGAGCCGAGCTCAAATGTTTGTAAATAGCCGAATGAAACACTGGCTTGGCTTCTTGGTTCCAGGCACTGCGTGAGTACCCCACGGAGTGACGGCCTATTCAGAATTAACGAATGCCCTGACCCAGTCTCGTCTTGGTTTCGTTCAGACCAGCACTAGTATTCTTCCATCGTATACTTGACGAAGCTTGGGTTGTCGCGCATAGGAAGCGGAACTGCCCCTTCGGAAAAATAGATCCAAGCGTGTAAATCCCATTGCTCACTGTCGTCATGGAAGTCCAGTTCCCGCAAAGCCGCATGGAAGACTTCGTGCTGGAGCGCTTGAAAACGATGTTTTAGTGTGAATGCCTAGAGAGGTCCTGGGTTGTTTCTCTGTCTAGTCTGAACGCGCTTCGCCACCCGAAGAACGGGCGAGGGTCGCGCCATTGTTCGTGTCGGCGGGTAAGCTTGCTCGATGGATATGCGACACAACTCCGCATTGCTTGAGAATCCAGATGCTATACCAGTTGAAGTCGATCTCGTACCACTGCAGGTCGTGCCGCGCCGAGACGGGATAAGCATGGTGGTTGTTATGCCAACCCTCGCCGAAAGTAATCAGCGCCACCCACCAGCTGTTGGTTGATCGATCCCGGGTCTCGAAGCGGCGCGAACCCCAAATATGCGTTGCCGAATTGACGAGCCAAGTCGCGTGCAGTCCAACCACTGTCCGCAAAAAAATGCCCCAAAGAAGAAACGGCAATCCACCAATGGTAAAAAGAGCGATCCCGAGGACTATGGTTGGCACAAAATGATATTCCGTGATCCAGACGTGAAACTTGTCCTGAATTAGGTCAGGAACGTAGCGATCGAGCGTCGAAGCATCCTGGCGCAAAGCATTGCCAACGAGTATCCAACCTACGTGTGACCACCACCTTCCATCGCGCGGTGAGTGGGGATCACCTTCCCCGTCCGCGAATTGATGATGAGCACGATGCGTGGCCACCCACAGCAGCGGGCCCCCTTCCACCGCGATCGCTGCGCAAACCGTCAGAAAGTACTCGAACCACTTCGGCGTCTCATAGCTGCGGTGAGTCAGCAGCCGGTGATAGCCCATCCCGACTCCTGCGCTCCCAGCCACCCAGTATAAAAAGGCCGCGACGAACAATGCATTCCAGGTGAAGAAGAAGAGTGCCAACACAGCCGCTAGGTGGAACAATGCCATGAAAAAAAAGATCAACCAGTTGAAGCGTTTCTTGCCGGTCTGATTGTTCCGCGAACTATTGAACCGCAATGCACGCATAGTGGGAGTAGTTTGCGTATGCTCACACTCGCAATCGCCGGATACCATTGTCAGAAATGACAGGCAACTTGGCGGCACAACGCCGTTGCCGGCGGATTCAGTCACTCCGCAAGCCAGCCGCAAGAGCAGCTGTAATGAGAAACTTTGCGTCCGCCTTGTCAAGAACTAGTCGGACTTGCGTAGTTCCTTGAACTATTTATCGCTTTTGTTTGTTGGGGATGCTTTCTGAAGTGTCGCGAGCAATCCCTTAGCGCAATCTGGCACGGGTACAGCTTTCTTAAAGACAATGGACCTCGCGCTAACTTCCCTGCCGTACAGGTTTTTGTTAGCTCCATTATCGGGCCGGAGAGTAGAGCCCGCGAGGGAGATGCCCGCGAATAGTCCGCGAGCACGCGAATAAGAAAGAATTTCGGCGCGCAGAGCTACATCCGTCTCCGCGGAGGCAGTGCGCCCAACCGGGCCTGCTGCAGCGGTGGCATCGCCACCAATCTTGACTTTGCTGCTGAGAATACTGGTAGCGGAACGGGGGCTCATGAGCAGCAGAACGAAATCAGTCGCATTTCCGCCGAGCTGCAGGCCTGCGCTGCCACCTTCGAGAGCCATCATCGATGGGGCGCTCCAAACACCATGAAATGTGGTGCCTCCCCGGCACGTCATAACCCCGCGCCCGTAGCTGCCGCCGAAGCCGATGGCAAACTTCAGGACGGACGGCAGAACCACGACACAATCAGCCTTGTCTAGAACACTCTGCGGAATGCTGTCGGGAGCGCTAAGGATTTCCTTCAACACTTTGCCGGCGTTTTCGACGCGATCGGCTTCTCTATCCTGGGCGGACACTGTCAGCGCCAGTACCGAAACCAATCCAAGACTCAGCAACAGTTTTTTCATAGATTTTCCTTTGAGGCATTTAGTACATCTCCCCGGGTCGACCGCGAAGCCCAAGTTCTTTGTTGGTGGGAAGCGCCCTCGAGATCCCCCACTACTGAATGGCCGGAGTTACTCTTCGGCCGCACTTGCGTAGGCGGCAACTAGCCGCGCCACGGTGATCGCAATGTAGAGGACGCCAGTTACCGCTTCTAGTGCTGTCATCATCCGCGCTGGCGGCGAGATCGGCACTATGTCGCCGTATCCCAAGGTAGTTAGAGTGACGAGGCTCAGGTACAAGAGAGAATGCCGAGAAATCGCGACTGGGCTCGGCAATCCCGTCTCTTGGAAGGAACCGGGTTGCACGGTTTCGATGAAATTGAATATAGCAAAGTAAAACATTCCCAGCAGGAGGTAGAGACTCACCAATCCGTAGATGCGCCCCCGCGTCACTGCCCCAGGCAGCCCTAGGTAAGAGAAAAGAGCAATTGAGACAAATCCCAAAAACACGGACAGAAACAACCAGTTCGCGACCAAGATCATATGAACGGGACGGAAAAAGTGGATCAGCATGATCAACATGGAAATGCCAGCCAAGAGAGTCGCCGGCAAACGCAAGTTTCTTTTTTGAGATAACTCTAGTGTCGCGGCAACAAGGGCTACATACATGGAAAGCACGAGAACGCCGTCGCCTAAACCTCGATTTTCCTTCACGAACGCGCTGAGCAGTAAAAACGCAATGAGGGAAAGCAGCAATAAGAGGGAGTAGCGGTCGTGATTGGTCGTGTCCATCCACTCCTGCCCATTTCGCGCGCAGGTCTTCGCGCTCCGCTCATCTTCCATTCAGTTCCGATTTCGATATGGTTTTTATGCTTCGGCACGATTGAGATTCCGTTCTCAAACGCACAGCTCGTTGTCAATATTCCCTGCATACAGGCCTTCCGAGAACTGTCATTTTTGCCAGGGTCCGGAGAAATGGGGCTCTTCCAATTTCAATGGCCGCCACCGTTTAATGAAAGGATTCACGCCCAGCAGCCCTCAGGCCCGCATTCAACAAGAGCTGCGAGGCTGCGCTTTCTGAGCGTTATTTTGCAGCTGCCCTGTCGGGGGAGATGTATCTCGCCATCAGTATGCTGGCGCCGACCGCAGCGAGCAGCCAAACTGCGGCGATCGCGACGAAACCAATGACGGCCGCGGTCGATCTTATTTCTTCTTTCCTACGAGTCTCGGCTGCATCGGCTAGCTGACGGCACTCGGTGAGCACTTCCGGAGGAATAATTTTGTGAAGCAGCTTTGCTCCCACGAAGAGAACAAAGAAGTCGTCCAAGAATCCGACTACCGGAATGTAACTCGGAATCAGTTGAATGGGACTGAATAGGTAACCTGCGCTGCATGCTGCGACCAGTTTTGCGTGCCAAGGCACGCGGGGATGTTTGAACGCAAAATAATAAACATGCGCCTCCCGCTGGACCCGTTGCGCCTGATTCTTCCAATTCATTTTAGACGCGGGTTCACGACGGATGATATTTGTTCCATTTCGCCGCAACAGCCTCCGAAACACTTTTTGGGCCTCACACCGCTTCTCAAGAAGCGCGAACTCCCGCGAGTTACCGTGACGCATCGAAAACTACCTGGTCATACCACCAAAGCCGTTCAAAAAAGGTTCGCGCCCTCTCAATCGGCGGCGTTCGTGGTGAAGAGGACTGCGAGTCATCAACGATGTCACCGACACATCGGTCATTGTCAATCGCATCCAACCAACACTTTTCTGTGGCGTCTAGTGTCAGCACGAGATCGCGGTAAGTGTGGTTCTGGTTGATCAAAACGCCTGCGATCCCCGGGGGCCGCCGTTCTTGAACACAGATCGTGTCTGGCATTCGAATGGGGACGTAGGTGCGCCAGGCGTCGCCAGCAAAACTGACCGATTGCGCGGCGCGCGGGCAATCGTCTCGGTAAACGACCATGCTGTGACGAACCATCGTACCCCGGAATAATTCGACGACGGCATACTGCTCTGGCAGGGAAAGCTGCGTTATTCGGGAAGCCTGTGGGATTTTTGCGATGACGCCACAATGAGGCGAGTAGGGCGCCTGTTTTATCCACCGGCCGAATGTCAATCCACCCCTGTCCAGGAAATCGAATAATTGCGGGACCGAATACGCGCGGTCTTGCGGGTGCAGAAGCGCATCCGCAAGTGCAGCCTGCTGTCGAAAGTCCGGGGCCTCTCGCAGCAGGTTTTCCAGCGGATGTCCGGGTGGCAACGCACCGAGCGCAGCGATAAGGTCCCGAATGTCTCCATCGATAGCATGGACACCGGTCCGCCTGCAGAAATCTTGAAGCATATAGACGCCCGTGCGTCCGTAAGGTGCATACACCATAAGGTGCATCGCCCCGTCGGGCTTGAGCACGCCGCGTAGAGCCCGGAGTCCCGCATCAGGGTCGCCAAGATGATGGAGGACCCCTGTGCACACAATCTTGTCGAACGCCGTCCCCAACTCGTTCACCAGTTCGATAGGCAGTTGGTAGACTTGGAGGTTGTCCAGGCTGTATTTTCGTTTGAGGTCCTCAGTACACCGCACACTTGTCGCGCTAACGTCGATGCCGGTAATCTGCGCCGCCGGCCAGCGCACGGCATGCTTTGCCGCCTGAGAGGTCCCGCACCCTGCAATAAGAATGGATTGGTCTTCCCGGTAAGACCTGCCAGGCCAAAATAAATGATATTCTGCGCGGCGTCTTTGAGGGTCTTGCCAGAGCTGCCGATATTTTTCGAGGCTGTCGACGGGCCTGGGATAGGGATACTGATCGTAGAAGTCGCGGACCTCTCCCGCGACATCCAGCAATGCTGAGTAATGTCCTTCTCGTTGGGTCATGAGAGATCAGTCGAAATTTAGAACGCTGTAGCCAAACAGATTCCCCGGCAGACTTCATGCCTGCCGAGGATATCTGTGTGTTCAGGCTGGGGTCTTCTGGACCCCTTTGCTAGATCCTGAATTATCTGGCCGCAACAGCTGCTTTCGGCGCTTCCGCCTTGCTGCTTGCCGCTTCTTTTGCCTTTTCTGCAGCGATCGCCGGTCCTAATTGCGCCAGCACGGCGTCGAGGTTGAATGATGCCGCCTTCTGGCGCGGCGGGTACTTGACGAAGTTTTCGAGCTGCGCCGCCACGAGCGCCTGACATTCGTAGAGCTGGGGAACATGATTCATCAGCCAATCCCAGTAGACGTTCGAGTTGAAATCGGCGCGCTCGAACGGATCGCGTCGCAGGTTAAATATCAGCGGAAGGCGGAGCTTCATCATGGGCTGTGCCCAGACCATCGTTGAAGTTGCAAGCTGCTGTTCAAACACCAACTTATAGTCGCCCGTCCGGACCGCCATGATGCCGCCGTCATCGCTGACGTAGAAGAAGGCGTCTCTGGGGCTCTCCTTTACTTCGCCTGTCAGGTAGGGCAGCAGGTTGATCCCGTCAATATGCACCTTGAAGGTCTTGCTCCCAATTTGGTACCCGTTTAAAAGCTTCTTGCTTACGTCTGGATCGCCCGCTGCGGCCAATAACGTCGGCAGCATGTCCTGGTGCGAGCCGATGCCGTTCAGCACCGAGCCTGGCTTGATATGCCCGGGCCAACGGATGACAGACGGAACGCGCCATGCCCCTTCCCAATTGGTGTCCTTCTGACTGCGGAACGGTGTGTTGGCGCCATCTGGCCAAGTATCGTTCTCGGGGCCGTTATCGGTGGAATACATGACGATGGTGTTGTCAGCGATCCCCAGCTGGTCGACCTTGTCGAGAATCTCGCCGATTTGCTCGTCGTGCGTTACCATTCGATCACTATAATCGTCCTGCCCGCTCTTGCCACGGTTCTTGGCGGCGAGGTGGGTCCTGAAATGCATCGCTGTCGAGTTGTACCAGAGGAAGAAAGGCTTGTTGGCTTTGACTTGCTTCTCGATAAAGCCGATGGCGCCTGCGGTGATCTCCTCGTCGATGGTTTCCATGCGCTTCTTGGTCAGGGGGCCGGTGTCCTTGATCGTTTGCTTACCTACTCGGCCCCAGCGGGGATCCGTCGTTGGGTCATCCTTGTCAGTCGCCACGCACTGCAGCACGCCTCTGGGTCCAAATCGCTCCAAGAACCCAGGCTTCTTAGGATAGTCGGGAAGTTCCGGTTCCTCTTCCGCGTTCAGGTGATAGAGATTGCCGAAGAACTCGTCGAATCCATGCACGGTCGGCAAAAATTCGTTCCGGTCGCCAAGGTGGTTTTTGCCGAACTGACCTGTGGCATAGCCCAGCGGCTTTAATAGTTCGGCGATGGTCGGGTCTTCTGCTTGAAGTCCAAGAGTGGCGCCGGGCATTCCAACTTTGGTCAAGCCCGTGCGGAGCGGGTTCTGGCCGGTGATAAAGGCTGCACGTCCAGCCGTGCAACTCTGCTGGCCGTACCAGTCGGTGAAAGTCACTCCTTCCTGGGCCACTCGGTCGATGTTAGGAGTCGGGTAGCCCATCATGCCGCGGCTATAGTGGCTGATGTTCCACATCCCGATGTCATCGCCCCAGAGAATCAGGATATTAGGTTGCTTTGAAGCCATATTTTGTTCCTTCCTTGAAGTTGATTTTGTGTTGCGATTCCCGGCATTTGCCGGAGAAAGATTCAGTCGGAGCGAATTGCGGCCTCGAATTGCCACAGCTGGCATGCGGAAGTGGCTGTAATACTGTCCGTGCGATGCCGCTCTTTCCCTGAGGCGGCAGGTATCCCCGGCAGACCCGTTGTCCGCCAGGGATATCTGTTGGTTTGGCTTTAGTTACCGCAACTCAAGCCGATGTGCTACTCCTTCTTGGTGCGGTTCACGTCTTAGCGGCCGCCGCTTTCGCTTTTGCAAGACCCGACGCGTTCTGCACTTGAGCCAGCACCGCATCCAGGTTGAACGAGGCAGGTTTCTGGCGCGGCGGGAACTTGGCAAAATCCTTGATCTGCCCCGCCACCAACGCCTGCATCTCGTACATCATGAAGATGTGGTCCACCAACCAGTCCCAGTAGCGGTTCGAGTTGAAGTCGGCCCGCTCGAACGGATCGAGACGGAGGTTGAAAATTGTCGGCAAGCGGAG
>WNFS01001254.1_pt1 | contig 32429 bp, 28 predicted proteins | sample 5400141 | NCBI WGS metagenome assembly WNFS01 (sample SAMN13153358, study PRJNA577476) | soil metagenome | isolation source: 60 cm saprolite under Madrone tree | place: USA:California | collected 2016-06-14
CGCGGCACAAACGGCCGCCCCTCCATGTAGGCGAACGTCGTTTCATCCGGCGCGATCATGCCCGCGCGCGCCCCGCCTTCAATGGTCATGTTGCAGACGGTCATGCGGCCGTCCATGCTCAAATCGCGGATCGCTTCGCCGCCATATTCCGCCACATGCCCGGTGCCGCCGCTGATCCCAATCTTTCCGATGATCGCCAGAATGATGTCCTTCGCGGTTACGCCGCGGGGACGCTTGCCATGCACCAAAATGTGCAGCGTTTTGCTACGCGATTGCACCAGGCACTGCGTCGCCAGCACGTGTTCGACTTCGCTCGTCCCGATGCCGAATGCCAGCGTGCCAAATGCTCCGTGCGTCGAAGTGTGGCTGTCGCCGCAGACGATCGTCTGTCCCGGCTGCGTCAAGCCCAACTCCGGCCCGATAATGTGCACGATGCCTTGGTTGCGGCTGTTCATGTCGAAAAGCCGCACGCCCGTCTCGCGGCAATTTTTTTCCAGCGCTTCAAATTGCAGCCGAGCGTCTGTATCAATGATAGGTAGAGTGCGGTCCTTCGTCGGCACGGAGTGGTCCATCACAGCAAACGTCAAGTCGGGCCGCCGCACCTTGCGCCCCTCCGCGCTCAGGCCAGCGAATGCCTGTGGCGACGTACCTTCATGAATGAGGTGCCGGTCAATATAAATGAGCGCTGGTTTTCCCACCTCTTCGTGTACGACGTGCGAATCCCATATTTTTTCGTAGAGTGTTTTTGGTGGCATGGCAGTTCGTCTCAGATTTTAACACTCCCGAAATATATGTCCAATCTACGGCGCTCCGCGTTCCGCGCTTGACTGGCCTCGCTTCAACTTTGTCGCAGCCCGGCTACCGCTTAATACTCACTACCGCTGCGTTGGCTTCGTACCCTTCGTCCCTCACCGTTTCTTCGGCTTTCGCGCGAAGCGTTTTTTCATCCGCCTCTTTTGGCACCTTGCAATGGCGCCGGATCACTTCGTCGCCGCTCTGAATGCGAATCACCCAGTCCGATTTCCCGCCATCCCAGGAAACTTCCACTCGATCGGCACGCATAGTCCCTCCATAGCAATTCGTCCGACATTGTAGTCCAAGCGAGCGGCCAAGAGAACCCCGTGACCCATGATCCGTCGGGCAGGGAAGAGGACAGCCAGGAATGGCTGCCCCACCGCCATGAGGGAGCAACGCCAAGAAGGCCCGCACGCCAAGAACTGGCGTAGCCGTTCTAGTGTAAGTACAGCGTTCACCTGATGAAGGGATAGGGTGATCTCTGGCTGGTCTATATTTTTCTTCAGCTATACGCTCCTTCTTCCATGGGTAGTGTTGAAACGACCCATCCGCTGGGGAGCGGAAAGTACGACGCAAGAAAAGATTAATGGGGAACCGGAGATGAAGCAATTTACGGCTGAGGAACGGGATGACGGTGTGAAACAACTGGCTTCCGACTATCTGCAAATGGCCTTGCAGAAGCACTGGCGAACGCGTAGCAAGCGGGGCACCGAGGCAGCAGGGCTATGGCAGAGAATAACCAATGCGGCGGCGGTCGAGGCCGGGTACCAACCTGCCGCGGAAAGCGTTCGTGCGGCCATGGCAACATTCGCAGTGGCTGGCTGGGCGGCAAAGCCGAGGGATGCCGACGGCCGGATCCAGGTGATATTCGACAGCTTTTTGCACCCGGCTGCGGCAGGAACACGCTCGGCTGTCACGAAAACCAGACAGATGCTCTACCGGGCTGATCCTTATCAGATCGATCTCCAGATCGAATTCCAGCCGGAGAGCGATCGACTCGTCGTCACTGGACAGTTGGTGGACCTGAGCCATCCGGAACTGGTTGGCCGCGACGTGCCCGTCATTCTCTCCGATGGCCGCGAATTCATCGTCAACACGGTGACAAATCAGTTTGGCGAGTTTCGCTGTGAGGTCAAGAACTCCGGCGATTTGGAGCTTTCCTTCCTTGGGCGAAGTGAAAAACCCATTATCATCTTGCTGCCGGGGGTGATGGACCAGTTGAACGGAGCGAGAGAATAGACGGCCAACGGTTCATCAACTTTCGCCGCCGTCGGCACATCAGCCTGGCGGGTGATTGGCGTCGGAAAGGGAAATACGGGACTTGGTGGCAATTTATACGCCATTTAGTAACCAGAATAATCCGGGCAAGTACTAAGGTCTTCACTGGATTGCTGCCTCTGAAGATAAATGCTACTCAATCGAGGTATGAGGTGGCTGACGGGATCTCGAAGCACCGGACCGCGCAAGGAACCATAGCGGCGCCAAAGTAAGGCGTTTACCTTCGAAGACCTAGAGGAAGGCTTTCAGGCCGAGCCAGACCGCCGCCACACCTCAAGCTCACCAAGTCAAGGTCTTAAAAGAGGACCCTTTGGACTACGGGCCCAGTGGCAGAACGGAAAAGCGGCTACCGATCATCCTCGTGGTGCGGCTCGTGCACTGTGAGCCTGAGCCTGCCGTTGGAGAAGAGAAAACGTACACCGATAATATCAGTCCGCACGGCGCTCGCTTATTTTCGAAACAAACTTGGCAACCTGGCGATGCGGTGCGGGTGACTCCGTTGAGCGATGAGTCGGTCTGCGGGAAGGTGATTTACTGTCAGAAGCTGCTAGATGGCAGCTATAGTATTGGAGTGCAATTCCAAAATCGTCCTGTCGAGTGGTCCGTTTGGCAGAGATTTGGCGGACTGATCAGGTAGCCACATCTGGAGATAGTCCTGCGTTCGGACAGAACCTTACGATGAAAACCAAGTCAAACTACGCCGTTCCATAGAAGGATGAGTTCCTCTTCATCAATCCAGAAGAATCATTCGCCATCTTTCCGAGAGAACATTCAACCGTCCAATAGACTCTTTTCGAGAGGATCGGCAGTTAGTGGCCGCCGCCGCTTAGCTCGCGCACGATGTCGCTGACGAATTTCTTGGCGTCGCCGAAGAGCATCAGGGTGTTGTCGAGGTAATACAAGGGATTATCGATGCCAGCGAAGCCTGCGGCCATGCTGCGTTTGATGACCATGACCGTGCGGGCTTTGTCGACGTCGATGATGGGCATGCCGAAGATGGGGCTGCTTTGATCGGTGCGGGCGGCGGGATTGGTGACGTCGTTTGCGCCGATGACCAAAGCGACGTCGGTTTGCGGGAGGTCGCCGTTGATGGCGTCCATTTCCATCAAGCGATCATAGGGAATGTCAGCTTCGGCCAGGAGGACGTTCATGTGGCCGGGCATGCGGCCAGCGACGGGGTGAATGCCGAAGCGCACGTCGATGCCTTTTTTGGTGAGGATGTCGTACAGCTCGCGGACTTTGTGTTGCGCTTGGGCTACGGCCATTCCATAGCCTGGAACGATGACAACCGTGTTGGCGGCCCCGAGAATTGCGGCAGCGTCTTCGGGAGAAGCGCTCTTGACGGCACGCTCTTCTTTGGCGCCGGCGGCGGAGGCTTGGACCTGCCCGAAGGCGCCAAAGAGCACGTTGGTGAAAGAGCGGTTCATGGCTTTGCACATGATGACCGAGAGGATGAAGCCGGAGGCGCCGTCGAGGGCGCCGGCCACGATCAGAACTTTGTTGTTGAGGACGAAACCGAGCAGGGAAGCGGAGAAACCGGCGTAGGAATTCAAGAGAGAGATGACCGTGGGCATGTCCGCGCCGCCGATGGGCGTCACGAGCATGATGCCGAAAATCAGGGCCACGCCGATCATGATGGGGAATAGAAACGTCATCTCGGGATGAATAACGAGGGCTACGACGAGTCCAAGCGCGGCGGCGAGAACCGTCAGGCTGACGTAGTTCTGTCCTTTATAGGTGATGGGGCGCTGCGGGAGGATTTCTTGCAGTTTGCCCGCGGCGATCAAGCTGCCTGTGAAGGTGAGGGAGCCGATGATCACCTCGAGGCCGATTTCGGCCATCTGAAATCTGGGAACAGCGGGAGCGGCGATGTAATATTCGGCGATGCCGATGAGCGCAGCGGAAAGCGCCCCGAAGGCGTGACTGAGAGCGGTTCGCTGGGGAACCGCTGTCATCTTTACCATGCCGAGGGGTACGCCGACGGCGGCGCCGATGATGAGCGTAATGATGATCCACTTGAGCTGGCTGACTTGCGGGTCGTACAGCGTTGCGATAACGGCGATGGCCGAAGCGAGTTCCCCGATGATAACGCCGCGCTTGGCCGTGACCGGTGAACCCAGCCACTTGATCGCCAGAATGAAGCCGATGGCTGCGGCGATGTATGTGAAATCGATGAGTTGCTGCGTGTCGGCCGGGCTCATGGCTTTTTCGCCGCCTTGCCGGTCTTGAACATGCTGAGCATGCGGTCGGTGATGACGAAGCCGCCGACCATGTTGCTGAAGGAGGCTGCGACAGCGATCAGGCCGAGCATAGTGGCGAGACGCGTCTCGTGGCGGCCGGCGATGATGATTGCCGCGACCACGACGATGGCGTCGAGAGCGTTGGTCAGGGACATCAGGGGAGTGTGCAGCAGCGGAGAAACGCGTTTAATGAGTTCGATACCTAAAAACGCCGATAGGATGAACACAAACAGACTCGAAATAAAATCCGCGGGCATCCATGCCTCCTTAAGATTTGGCAGCCAGCGCCGGCAGCTTGTAAATTTCACGAAGCCTGGCGCTTACAATTTCTCCACCCTGGGTCAGCAAAGTCTCGCGCACGATTTCATCTTGCGTATTAATTTGAAGCTTGCCGTCCTTGATCATGTACAAGAGAAACGTGGCGACGTTTTTAGCGTACATTTGGCTGGCGTGATAGGGAACCGTGCTGGCCAGGTTGATCGAGCCGATGATGGTCACGCCGTGCTCCTCGATTTTTTCACCGGCGCGGGTCAGCTCAAAGTTTCCGCCGCGCTCGGCCGCGAGGTCAACTAGCACTGAGCCCGGCGCCATTCCCGCGACCATTTCCTTGGTCACCAGAATTGGCGATTTTTTGCCGGGGATCACTGCCGCAGTGATAACGACATCGCTCTCCGCGACTACTTTGCCGAGAAGTTCGCGCTGCTTTTTGTAAAACTCTTCGCCTTGGGCAGTGGCGTAGCCGCGCGCGTCTTGGGCGTCTTTGGCTTCGATGGCGATTTCCACGAAGCGTCCTCCGAGGCTCTGGACCTGCTCTTTGACGGCAGGGCGCAGATCGTACGCGGAGACGACTGCTCCCAGCCTGCGAGCTGTCGCAATGGCTTGCAGCCCGGCAACGCCGCATCCGATGAAAAGTTTGGGGAGAGTGTCCGCAGCGATCAAGACGGCTTTGTAGCCGCTGATCGTGGCCATGGAGGAGAGCGCGTCCATGCTTTGCGCCCGAGTGGTGCGCGGCATCAATTCGATCGAAAATGCTGCGACACCTTTCGAGGCGATCTCTTGGATGGTTTCGAGAGAACCTAGGGGACGCAGAAATCCGATGAGGGCTTGATTGGGGCGATAGAGAGGAACATCGGCTTTGCCGGTCTTGTCGTTCGAGCCGTAGCAAAGGACTTGCACGACGATATCGGCGGCAGCAAAAACGTCCGCGCGCGTCGGGAGAATTCTCGCGCCCTTGGCTGCGTATTCAGTGTCCAGATAGCCGGCTTCTCTTCCCGCGCCCGCTTCGACGACCACTTCCAGGCCGGCTTTTGTGAGGCTCGGAATCACCGCGGGCACCATCGCCACGCGGCGCTCTCCAGGAAAGGTTTCTCGTGGCACTCCGACAATCATGAAACTTCCTCCGGTATTTTCTTCGCTGCTTTCTCTGCTACTTCAGAACTCGCCCACGAATCCAGTTTTGGCCCGTCCGCGCGGCATTCTACAACGGATTCGAACCGCGAGGCTCGCAAACAAATTACCATTGGAATGAGTCTCGGTTTATCCCGCGCCGACCTCTTTGCCAGGGATGAAATAAACTTCTTCGAACAAGGAACCTTTTTGCCAGCCGGCTCGCGTCAGAATACCTTGGCCGTTTTCGCACATGCTGGGATGGCCGCAGAGATAGCCGGTGGTGCTCTCCGGGCGCAAGTTCCACTCGTCAACATACATGCGCACGAGATCATCGACGCGGCCAGTTTGTCCTTTCCACGACGCGTCCTCCCACGGACGGCTAATGGTTGCGACATATTTAAACCAGGGAACTTCCGCCGCTATGCGCTCGAGTTCTTCTCGATAACCGAACTCCCACGAACGGCTGCCGCCCTGCAGACAAAAGAATCTGTGCTCGCCGGGCATAGGGCTGTTGCCGGCTTTCCAGTCCTGGTAAAGAGTTCGAACGTAGCTGACGAACGGAGCGATGCCCGTGACCGTTGCGAGAAGAAGATGATTGGTCCGGCCGCTCTTCAGATCGAGCGTGAACCGACCTTTCGAGATTTTGCGGCAAAGCATAGTGTCGCCGACTTTGAGTTTGTAAAGATGCGGCGTGAGGGCGCCTTGCGGAACCAACTCGATGAAAAACTCGAGGCCTTGTTCATACGGGGAAGAGACAATCGAGTAGGCTCGCTCGATGCGCTTGTCTTCGTGATTCACGCCGAGAGTGGCGTATTGTCCGGCCTTAAACGTAAATGGGCCGCCAGGATCAACGCGGATCAACCACAAGTCTTCCGACAGATCCTTTCGCTCGATAATGCGGGCCGTGAAGTGCTTGTCCGTCGGCAAAGCCAAACTCGTAATCCTCCATCGCCAAATTTCTAAATGGGTCTTTTCATAAAACGACCGGGAGGAGCAGCCCTCTGCTTCGCCCGGTTCTGAGGAATCGATACGTTACCCCCGGGGGATGAGTTGAATGTGTTGACCGAAGCCATCCTTTTATTTGACTTCGTCTGCGTCTGTTTGACTGGGGAGGTTCACGGCCGGCGTCCGAGATACGGTGGCGGCCCAGGACCCCAACGGGCGGCATTGTACACCCGGTTGGGCTGTTTGCGATGTAGGGAATCGCTAATTGGAAGGAAGCACAAAATCAGGGGAATGGAAAGCTCAGCCGCGACAGATGCGACTCAGTCCGCGTAATACGCGAGCAAATCATACGGAGTGACGTGGGCTTTCTGTAGCCCGCTTGTGGCGTGCAACGGGCTCTGCGTTAGGATGTGCGTGATTTCATGAACAACGATGCGGGAAATTGCTCGCGAGAGAATCCACTTGCGTTCAGCGCTGGGTTTATTCCGAAGGTCTCGATGGAGCATTTGGGCAAGGCGATCGCAGTCCACATAGACAAAGGGCTGGATATGCTCGTTGACCATAAACACCCACCCGAGCGGCGTTCCGGGCGCGTTTTGCTTGTCCCTTGGTGCGTCAATTCGGCAATCCCCGAGAAGCTTGACTTGGTAGATCAGACTGAACTCCATGCTTTCGTGGAATTCAGCCCTCGTCATCCACACGACTGCGCCTCCCAGCAGCTTTGATGTTTTAGATTGTTCGAGCTCGGCCTTCAAAGCCGGCCAAAGGGCGGTGCACGCGCCGGTGGGGAAGTCCACGAGCACCAGAGTGTCGTAGGAAACCGCCGATTGCCCCTGAGCCAGCAACGGAGAGACTCGAAGCAAGAGCATTACTGGAATCAGCAGTGCGGTCCGGGCCGTGACCGAGAGAATACATGTGGAGTGGTGGAAAAGAAGTCGCATAGCCCGAGTTTGAGTTTGAGGAGGCCGCTTGCATCAGTCCAATAGATTGTTATAATCATGATCATTCTTACGGGAGATGACGCGGATGGAAATCCGGCAACTTCAAATCTTTCGGGCGCTCGCGGAAGAGCTGCACTTCACCAGGGCGGCAGCGCGAGTGAATTGCGTGCAGTCCAACGTGACCACGCAGATTCGTTCGCTCGAAGAAGAATTGGGCACGCCGCTCTTCGACCGATTGGCGAAACGCGTGGTTCTGACGGATGCGGGACGGCGCTTGCTGCCTTATGCGGACAAAGTGCTGTCCACGCTCAACGAAGCCCACTCTGCGATGGCCCAGGATTCTCTTCCCGCGGGACCTCTGTCTGTCGGTGCTCCCGAATCGGTGCTCACGTACCGCCTGCCTGGCATTCTTAGCGAGTTTCGGAAGCTCTATCCAAAGGTGACGCTGACGTTCCGCCCCTACAGCGACGAGAAACTCGTTCACTCGTTGGAGGTTGGCAAGTTTGATCTAGCGGTGTGGATGGTGGATGCCGTCGAATCAGAGCGGTTGAAGTCCGTGCGCCTTCGCAACGAAGAGATTCTTCTGTTCGCCAGTCCGGAACACCCGCTGGCAGCCAAGAAAAAAGTGGAGCTGCAAGACCTGAGCGGGCAGACCTTGCTGCTGACGGAAGCAGGATGCGGTTACCGCAAGAAACTGGATCAACTGCTCGCGCTCGAAGGAATTCGTCCTGGGAACATCACGGAATTCTCTAGCGTGGAAGCCATCCGAGAGTGTGTCTCGATGGGCATGGGCCTGGGTTTGTTGCCGGAGGTTGTGATCGCAGGAGATATTGCGCGTAAGCGGGTGGTGGCCCTCCCGTGGGCTGGCCCAGGCATGGCAATCACCACGTACGTTGTCTGGCACAAAGATAAGTGGGTTTCACCAGCGTTGAGTGCATTCGTTTCGCTATTGGAGAAAAGGATTGCCGGAGAACCGCAGAACTCCTCGCGCATGCCACGCCATCAAAAACCGCGCTGACCTTCACGCATATCGAGAATTAGTTCCGCCATTTCGTAGAGAGCCTCCAAACGACAATCGGGCCACTTGCCTTCGGGCGGCAAATCGCCGGAAGCCCTCTTCCTCAATTCCCAGTAGTATCTGATGGAGAAATCCCGTGGGGGATGGAAGTGTCGTTTTGAGGGCGGGAGCGGCTTAACTGCCATGGGTCGACGGCTGAGCCGTGGAGCCCAGGGACCGAGAATTCTTGAAACATTTCGGGGTGCCCGATACGTCTAAACTGTGACGCAAAGGGTAGGCCTCGTCTACCCGTTACCCACCCAGGTAAGACTGTCGAGGTTTGCACTTCGTTGGATTTGCAGGAGTCATAGATGGAATTGCGGGAAAAGAGGCGCCTGAGGCGCTTGCGACCGGTTGCTGTATTTGTTTGTGTCGGGCTTGTGGCGGCGTGCGGAGTTAGAGCGGAGGCAGCCGGATATTCCCACTCTGGAGCGCCGCAAGGCGCAGCGCCAGCGAACACTCCTGCGACGCGGCCGGTGGGCACGATTAAAACGATCTCGGGAAAGACAATTCTTTTGACCACGGATTCAGGAGCAGACGTCACGATTCAGGTCCAGGACGATGCGCGGTTATTGCGTATAGAGCCAGGGGAAAAAGATCTGAAGAATGCGGCTCCGCTTCAGCTGACGGACTTGCAAGCAGGGGACCGCATTTTGGTTCGCGGCAAGATGGCTGACGACGGGAAGACGGTGGTAGCGGCGTCCGTGATCGCGATGAAATCGACGGATATTGCCGCGAAGCAGGCGCACGAACGCGAGGAGTGGCAGAGACATGGGGTTGGCGGGCTGGTGAAGGCGGTGGATGCGGCGAATGGCACGATCAATATTTCGACGAACGCACAGGGCGCGGCCAAGGAAGTGATAGTCCAAGTTTCGAAACAGACCATCCTTCGGCGATACGCGCCGAACTCGGTGAAGTTTGATGACGCGAAGCCTGCGGGGATCGAGCAAATCAAGGTTGGCGATCAGTTGCGGGCTCGCGGAACGCGCAACGCGGATGGCACGGAGTTGGCGGCGGATGAAGCGGTTTCCGGAACATTTCGCAATATAGCGGGCACCATCAACGCGATTGACGCATCGACGGGGACGATTACAGTCATGGACTTGGTGGCGAAGAAAGCGATGATAGTGAAAATTACGGCGGATACGCAACTTCGCTAGCTTGCCCCTCAGATGGCGCAGATGATCGCGATGCGGCTGAAAGGCGGAGGAACAGAAGGCGCTGGAGGAGCGAACGGCGCGGCAAGCGCGGCAGCTAAACCCGCGGAAGGTGCGGCAGGTGGGCAGGGAGCAGCTTCTGGCGGAGCCGGACGCCAGGGCGGGCCCGCCGGTACAGCTCGAAGCGGCGACTTACAACAGGCCCTTAGCCGAATGCCCGCGTCTACGCTCGCCGATTTGCAAAAGGGCGACGCTGTAATGATCGTAACCACGCAAGGCACGCAGGAAAGTGGTGTAACGGCGATCACACTGCTCGCCGGAGTGGAACCGCTTCTACAAGCTTCGGGCGCCTCCACCATCCTCACCCCGTGGACGATGAGCGGAGCGCCGGGTGGAGATACGGCACCTTGAGGCACGTCGGGTACGAGAAAAGTTTTGCAAGTCAGGAGAAGGAATGAGCTTTGGGTCTATTTTCAGATGCATTATTTTTATGGCTGCGTTCTTGGTGGCGGCCACTGCGGGGAACGCGTGGCAGGCGCAGACGACGACTAACGGAACGTTACGTGGGCAGGTAACGGATCCAAGTGGCGCGGCGGTGACAGGCGCGACCGTCCTTGTTACAACGCCAAGCGGCGTGGCTACAGCCACCACGAACCGCGACGGTATTTTCGAAGTGACCGGCCTTGCTCCGGGAAAATATAGCGTGAAGCTGATTGCAACAGGATTCACAACGTTTGAGAAACCCGACATTGAGATTGCTGCCGGCCAAACCCAAAAGTTGAATGTCGCCCTTACCATCGAGGTGCAAGAGCAGAAGGTGCAAGTCACGGATAGTACGACCCAAGTGGACGTCAATCCGGCGAACAACGCGGGAATGGTGGTGATGCAAGGCAAAGACCTGGAAGCGCTTTCGGACGATCCAGACGAGTTGCAGTCGGAACTGCAAGCGCTGGCGGGCCCGTCGGCTGGTCCGAATGGAGGCCAGATTTACATCGACGGTTTCACTGCAGGTCAACTGCCGCCCAAGGCTTCGATTCGCGAGATTCGCATTAATCAAAATCCGTTTTCGGCGGAATACGACAGGCTTGGCTACGGCAGAATCGAAATTCTGACAAAGCCTGGCACGGATCAGTGGCACGGCCAGCTTTTCTTGAGCGGAAACACAGCAGGATTCAATTCGCGGAACCCGTTCGAGCAGCTACCGGAAGGGACGCAGCCCCCTGGCTATGAATCCACGCAATTCAACGGCAATGTCGGCGGACCGCTGGGCAAGAAGGCGTCCTTTTTCTTTAATCTGGACAGGCGCAACATCAACGATCTATCTGTGGTAAGCGCACAAGTTCTCGATCCCACCACATTTCTGATTGTTCCATTCAGCGACGCGGTGCCGAATCCGCGCACACGCACAAATCTCGGCCCTCGATTCGATTATCAGGTGGCGACGAACAATACGCTTGCGGTCCGCTACCAGTACGAGCGCGAGAGTGAGTCCAACAATGGCGTCGGACAATTTAATCTGGCCTCGCTTGGATTCAATCAGCTGAACACAGAACATCAGCTTCAAGTTACCGACACGCAGATTGTGAATGCAAAAATTATCAACGAGACGCGCTTCCAATTCATCCGTGAAACCAGTGACCAGACGCCGCTAAGCACGACCCCGACCATTTCAGTGCAGGGCGCGTTCGTAGGCGGGGGCAATTCCAACGGTAAGCTTAACGACATCCTCGATCGCTATGAACTCCAGAATTTCACCTCGATGGCCGAAGGCAAGCACTTCTTGAAATTTGGCGGCAGACTACGAATCAATAGGGATGCTAATGAGGCGCAATCCAATTTCAACGGGACATTCACGTTTGGAACTCGGCAAAATCCGAATTGTCCCGCGAATAGCACTCCGCAAACATGCCCCAATATTACGGGAATCGCCGCGTATCAACTGACCGTGCAAGGCCTGGCGCAGGGGCAGAGTCTCGCGACAATTATTGCCGCGGGCGGAGGCGCGAGCCAGTACTTGGTTGGTACGGGTAGCGCGCTCGCGGATGTGACTTATTTGGATGCAGGCCTGTATGCGCAAGATGACTTTCGCATTCGCCCGAACGTGACGCTGAGTTACGGTCTTCGCTACGAGAGTCAGAATAACCTCGGCGATCACGCGGATGTTGCGCCACGGGTGGGGGTAGCCTGGGGAGTGGATGGCAATGGCAAAAACAAGTCACCCAAAACCGTGGTGAGAGCCGGCTTCGGAATATTCTATGACCGCTTTACGTATGATCTCGTTTTGCAGCAAGAGCGCTTGAATGGCATCACACAGGTGCAATTTGTGGTTGCCAATCCGCAATTCTACCTGAGCAACACACCGCCGCCTTCCACTCTGCAGCAGACGAGCACGAGTGCGCCGACACTGTACCAGCCCAATCCCAATCTGCGCACCCCGTACACGATGCAGACCGGGTTGAGCCTCGAACGGCAACTGACGAAGAATGCGAATGTGGCGGTCACGTATCTGAATTCGCGCGGTGTTCACCAGTTTTTCACGGAAAACATCAATGCGCCGATTTGCAGCTCTTTTCCCTGCGACCCCGCGACGAGTCCGCACCCTTTGGGCAAGTCAGACAATATTTATCAGTACCAGTCGGAAGCGGTTTTCAGGCAGAACCAGCTGATTGTGAACAGCAGCATTCGAGTGGGGACAAACCTTTCGCTTTTTGGCTACTACACGCTGAGCTACGCAAACAGCGACACTTCCGGTGCGGGGAGTTTTCCGTCAACGTCGAATAACATCGGTCTTGATTATGGCCGCGCGGGCTTTGACATACGTCACCGCATTTTCTTTGGAGGTACTCTCGGCTTGCGCTATGGTTTCCGGCTCAGTCCATTTCTCATTGCGAACTCCGCAATACCATTTAACGTCACGACGGGACAAGATCTGAACGGCGATTCTGTTTTCAATGACCGGCCGGCATTTGCCAGCAGCAAATCGAATCCTTTAAATGTGGTTACGAATAAATATGGCTCGTTCGATCTCGTTCCGCAGCCCGGAGAGACCATCGTCCCGATCAATGATTTGACTGGGCCCGGACGGTTTACTCTAAACATCCGGCTTAGCAAGACGTTTGGCTTTGGACAGAAAAAAGAAGCGACGGCGGGCGGCGGCCCGGGTGGGCCAGGAGCCGGCGGCACTTTTGGCCGTGGTCCTGGAGGCCCCGGTGGTCCGCGCGGCGGCGGTGGCGATCGCGGCGGAATGGGAGGAATGTTCGGCGGAGGTCCAAATAACAACCGCTACAATTTGACGTTCAGCGTCAACGCGCGAAACATTTTCAACAACGTCAATGTAACTACACCGATTGGGAATTTGAGTTCACCGCTCTTTGGTCTTGCGAATGGGCTTGCCCCTCAGCCGTACTCGTCTTCCACGGCAAACCGGCGGATCGATTTGCAGGTGCAGTTCACGTTTTAGTCGCCTACAATTCCTAGCGGCTCGAGTAGCCAAGTGCTAGCTCCGCCTGGAAGAGATGATGAAGCGGCGCAAAAAGAAAGTACTGGATGTAGGTGTGGAGGCCAGGCGAGCGGCTCGCAACTCTGGAATCGCGCCTGCGGCCACGCGGGTGATCGCAGACAAACGCACGCGACCATCCAAGCACAAGAAAAAATGGCTGGAAAAAGAAGCCGAGTAGATCTCGTTTTCTTCTGTATAGGTCCGGACCGGACCTAGTTTTTTGAACCTCATCCAGGTTTGTGGTCTGGGACGGATTCGTCGGGGCGGAAAAGCGCGGTAGGCGCGATTTTCTTGCGTTCGGCGAGTTCCGCGGCGATCGACTCCAAATCCTTTTTGTCGAAACCCATACAACTGATTTTCACCGTGCCGTCCGTGTCGATGAGAAAGATCGTCGGAACGCTGGTGAGGCCGTAGGCGTTCGAAGCCGGGTAGCCTTTTTGCCTTTCATCGAGCAGCATTGGGAAGGCGGCCCCGAATTCCTTGGCAAAATCTTTCCTTGACGGAAAATCCCGGCGCCATATTCCCTGCCACGATGTGAGTCATCTCTCTGTTCGCTCCCAGCCAACGCAAAGTGCGCTGCAAAATCGTCATTTCAAAATTGTAGCGCGGTCTTCACACGCGCAGGCAATGAAGCGCCTTTAGAATTGGTGCACCTGCCGAGCGGCAATTGCGTCATGGCTTCATCGGTTTTCTTCTCGGCGATCAAGTGCTCGGCGGTCAAAAGTCCGCTCACACCTTTGGAAAGTGTTTTGGCGGCGATGGCGGAGCCAACAAGCGCGATTGCAGAAAAAACAGCAACGAGAGATAGCCGTGTGCGGCGCGCGGACTCGCTGGCTCCGGCAGCGGGCAGCACCGCCCCAACGAGGAGGCCCATCACGAGGCCGCCGATGTGCGCAGCGTTACTGATCCCGGGAAGCGCTCCAAACGCCAGGTTGTAGGCAATGAATGTGCCTAAACTCCCCAGCATTCGGCTGTTGATCGTTATGTGGGATGGAGTTTTCTTCAAATAAACATAGGAAACCAACGCGCCGGCCATTCCAAAAATCGCCCCGGACGCTCCTGCGCTCGCCGCCATTGGGTGCCAATATACGCTAGCGATGCTGGAAAAAATTCCGCTCACAAAATATGCAAGCAAGTAGGAGGCGCGTCCCATCAATTGCTCAGCTGCGCGGCCCAAATTCCAGAGGCACCACATGTTGAGACTTACGTGAACAATACCGAAGTGTACGAACATGCTGGTGATCAGGCGCCACCATTGCCCATTCAGCGTGAGGGGACCGAAGTCCGCGCCGAACGCAATTGCCTGCTGTGCCGACGGAGTGAGGGGCGATACCCCTCGCAGCACCATGATGATGAACACCATCACGTTCAATCCAAGTAGTCCTGTCGTGATCGGGAAAGAAGGAATAGCGAGACCTTGTCGAGAAGCTGGAATCCCCGCGCGTGCCGTTTGCGCAAGCCGCTCCTCGCATTCGGGACAATTCAGCGAAGCGGGCGAATCGCCGAAATTGCGTTCAAACTCTTTTCCGCAGTGTGGGCAGCGTTGCATGGGTCTGCAAATGATAGCAGCTTTTAGGAAATGGCCTCGAAGGATAGCGTCAGGATCAATGGATTTGCTTGGTTTTTCGCTGCATGTAGTCCATCAGCAAGTACTGGCCGAGGGTGTACGGCGTAGTGAAATAGGCCTTGCCGCGGCACATCTCCGTGATTTTCTGAACGAAGTGGACGAGGCTGTAGTCGCTAGCAAGCATGAAGGTGTTGATCATGATGCCCGCACGCTTGCATTTGTTGACTTCTTCGAGGGTCTGGCCGACAACGAACGGATCCAGGCCGAAAGCGTTTTTGTAGATGCGGCCGTCTTCGAGCGTGAGAGCGGAGGGTTTTCCGTCGGTGATCATGATGATTTGGCGCATGTCCTTTTTCTGACGGAGCAGGATGCGCTGCGCTAGGCGAAGACCTTCGCGCGTGTTGGTGTAATACGGGCCGACCTGGACGCGGGCGAGTTCGCCAAGAGGAACTTCCTCGGCGCTATCGTGAAACAAGACGAGGCTCAACGTGTCGCCGGGATATTGCGTGCGAATGAGATGCGAGAGGGCCATGGCGACGCGCTTCGCGGGAGTGAAGCGGTCTTCGCCGTAAAGAATCATGCTGTGGCTGCAATCGAGAAGAACGACGGTGGCGCAGGAGCTGTGATATTCGCACTGATGGATCATCAGGTCGGAATACGTCATGTCGATGGGAACTTTTGCGCCATGGCGTCGGACGGCGTTGAAAAGAGTCTCGCTCACATCAAGATTCATGGTGTCGCCGAATTCGTAGGGACGAGAGACGCCGCCGGACTCGATACCAGTGGAGAGGTCGCGCGTGTCGTGACGTCCGAAGCTGCTGCGGCCCAGCGAGCCGAGAAGATCTTGGAGAGTTTTGAAGCCGAGAAAGTCAATGGTTTTGTCCGTGATTTCGAAGCGAGCTTCTGGTTGCTTTTCGTGAGGCTGGCCAAGCTGGCCGCGGGCGGAAGTCTGTGGTGCTGGCGTGACTTGGGGCGGTTGCTGCGGATTGATGAAGCCTTCCTGAGCCAGGCGTTCCATTAGTTTGTCGAGGAGATCTTTCACGGCTTGGTTGTTTTGCGCGTCGGGATTTTGCAGCATTTTGCGGAGCTCTTCGCTCATGGCGTCTTCAGGGAGCAGGTCGCCCTCCTGGAGGGCGCGGAGGATGGCTTCGCGAAGGGCTTCCATGGAGCGTTCGGGATCCATTTGGGAAACGCCGTAGAATTGCGACTCGAAGCCGCTTTGCAGGAAGAAATCGCCCATGCGTTTGACGAGTTCTTCAAGGTCGATAGCGTCGGCTGGTTCTCCGGTGTATTTTCCGTAGCGGACGAATTTCATGGGTGCCGGTCCTTGTCTTTTCGCTTCATAAGAAACAGATCCCTCGTCGCGATGCTCCTCGGGATGACGACCCTTCGTCGGTTCGTCAGTTGAATTGGCGGCGTGGTGGGCGGTTGGAAGGTTCGCGCTGCTCCGGTTGCTGCTTGGGTTTGTCCGCGTAGAAGCCGCGCTCTTCGCTGCGCCCGATTCTGCGGTGTGCCCACAAACCTTCCAGGATCATCTCCGCCGCGGATGCTGCCGCACCCGTTTCTTTGCGATCCTGCACGCCGAGGCGGCCAATGTGTTCCATCAATCCCTGAATTTTCGAAAGTTGATGGTAGCGATCCGAAGTGGTTGCCAGCTCGGGGAGTTTCAGTTCGCCGCCAATTTCAAACCATTGAATGACGGGCTGGAAGCTTACTTCCGCAAAGTGCTTGCTGAAGACGCGGCCCACGGCGGTGCGAATCAGCTCGCGTGCGATAGTGTCGGCACCCTTTAGCTCACCTTCGTATTCGAGTTCGAGCTTGCCGGTGATGGCGGGAAGAGAAGAGTAGACATCGGCAATTCGTGCGACGACCGACTTTTCACCGGTGCGAGCAGCGCGCTGCTCGGCGCTGCTGACGAGACTTTCGAGAGTAGTGATGGGAAGGCGCTGGCTGACGCCGGAGCGCCGGTCGACGCGCTTGTCCTCGCGAGCCTGAAACCCGATCTCCTCGACAACGCTGCGAAGATAAGCGGGAACTTCGACCTTACGTCCGAGATCGCGAGCCACCCAGGCTTCTTGAGAAGTGATGGCCATGCCTTCCTCAAGAGTGGATGGATAGTGGGTGCGAATTTCGGCGCCGATGCGGTCTTTTAACGGAGTGATGATTTTGCCGCGCGCAGTGTAGTCCTCAGGATTCGCCGTGAAGACGAGAAGGACGTCGAGCGGGAGGCGCAGCGGGTAACCCTTAATCTGAATATCGCCTTCCTGCATGATGTTGAACAAGCCGACCTGGATTTTGCCGGCGAGGTCAGGAAGTTCGTTGATGGCAAAGATACCCCGATTGGCGCGCGGAAGAAGTCCGTAGTGGATGGTCAGCTCGTCGGAAAGATCGCGGCCACCGCGGGCGGCGCGGATGGGATCGACGTCGCCGATGATGTCGGCCATGGTCACGTCCGGGGTGGCGAGCTTTTCGACGTAGCGATGCTCGCGCGCCATCCACGTGATTGGAGTCTCGTCACCTTCCGCGACGATTTTCTCGCGGCAGCCGCGGCAGATGGGGCGCAGCGGGTCGTCGTTAATTTCGCAGCCGACAACAACGGGAATTTCCGGGTCAAGGAATTGGACGAGCCCGCGGAGGATACGGCTCTTGGCTTGGCCGCGAAGACCTAGAAGGATGAAATTGTGACGGGACAGCAGCGCGTTGATGATTTGTGGGATCACGGTGTCTTCGTAACCATGCACACCGGGGAAGAGCGGCTCGTTCTTTTCGATCATGCGCAGGAGATTTTGGCGCATCTCAGCCTTCACAGAGCGCGAGACCGTGCGAGCGTCGAAATCCGGGATGCGCTTGAGTTCACCGAGAGTGCGCGCTATCGGATGCCCTGAAGATTCGATAGATGTTGTTGCTGTCATAGGTCCCGTTCCGCGTCCCGAGCAAATTGGGACGCAAATTACTAATGTTAATTGAATCCGTGTCCATTGCCACCGGCGCGCTGGCGCATGACGCCTGCCTTCTGTAGATGCGGGGCCCAGGCGCGAAGATACCCGACGAGGCGCTCCTGACGATCCAATTCCGAGCGTAACTCGAGGATCTGCTGCTTCCAGAGCAAATCCATCGGTAGCGTGCCTGCGATGACGAACGAGATTTGAGCGGACTGCTCGCTGTCGGTGTTTTTGGGATAGTCTTCAAAGACGAGGGTGTGGCATGTTTCGTAGAGCTCGACGAGTTCGCGTCGCAATGACGGGTTAGCCGGCGAGTCCCGGTCTTCGAGGTAGTCGACGTGGCCCTCAGCGAGGGGGTTTTCCTCGTAGAACTCGATGACGCGGAAGGGTTCGCGGCCGACCGTCAAAATATCCATTGTTTTGTCGTTATGACGATTGACGACTTCGATGATCTCCGCAGTGCAGCCTACCCGGGCGACGCCCTTTGGAAGCGCCAATAGAACCCCGAACTCGGACTTTTCCTTCAAGCAACGGCTGACCATTTCGAGATAACGCGGCTCGAAGATGTGCAGGGGAAGGTCCGCGCCTGGGAGAAGGACGACGTTCAGTGGAAAGAGCGGAATGCGATCGGGCCGCATAGTGCCTGTTCAAATGATACCAGACGGAAGTAGCTTGTGAGTGGCGAGCAGCGAATAGTTTGCAGAAGGCTTATCATGACTTCTCTTGCGCAGTCCAAAAACGACGCTTTCAAGAGTTGGCCGGCAGGCGAAGGTGGTAAGCTGGCGGGGCTTTGCCTGGCAATGGGAAGAAGGAGGTCATACCTTGGATAAGAGAAAGAGTCTTTCGTGCGCGCGGTGTGGTTGCCTGATCGTTGCGATGCTTGTGTGGGGCAAGCCGGCTTTCGCACAGGCTGCGGCGGCTGCCGCGCCGGTCCAGGACACGAAGACGACGGATCCGGCGGAAGCGTATTGGCAAAAGTTGACACCGTACCAAAAATCACAGGTCGAGCGGATGTACAACGATTGGGGCTACCTTGCGAAATTCCGCGAAGCGGATAAAGAGTTGCCGCCTCCCGCTGCGGGCGAGGTGCGCGTAGTGTTCTTGGGCGACTCCATCACGGAAGGTTGGGGCATGAAGGCTACTGCAACGTCACCGGGCCGCGGCGAGTTTTTTCCAGGCAAGCCATACATCAATCGCGGCATCTCCGGGCAGACAACGCCGCAAATGCTCCTGCGTTTTCGACAGGACGTCATCGAGTTGAAACCGAAAGTCGTCGTTCTTCTGGCGGGCACAAATGATATTGCCGAAAACACGGGGAAGATGACGTTCGGAGAGATCGCAAACAATATCGAGTCCATGAGCGAACTTGCCCGGGCGAATGGGATTCGTCTTGTATTGTGTTCTGTGTTGCCGGCGAGCGATTTTCACTGGCACAAGGGTCTGGAGCCTGCGCCCAAGATTAAAACGCTGAACGCGTGGATCAAAGAGTACGCGGCAAAAAATGATTTTGTCTTTGTGGACTACTATTCACCGATGGCAAACGGCGAAGGCGGTCTAAAGGCTGAGTTAAGTCCGGATGGCGTACATCCGAACAAAGCGGGATACGAAATCATGGCGCCGCTTGCTGAGGCCGGCATCGCGGAGGCGTTGAAGAAGCCGATTCACTAAACGCCACTTTGTCCAATGTCTCGATCTCCAAAAAATAAAAACTTAGTGCCTTCAGGAGAGCTCTCCGAGGAGGGCTTCCATTTCGGAGCGGGCGTGATCGTCGTTCTTTTTGGAGGCGGCTGCAATGCCATCGGAAAGAACCTGACGAGCTTCGTCCGTTCGGGACTCGCGGGCTAGCAACTGTCCATACATTAGGTACGCGGGGATATAGTCGGCGTTGCGTTCGATTAGGAAACGGAAATGGCCGTCTGCAGCGGCTGGGTCACCGCTGTTCATGCACTCCATTGCTAGGCCGTAGCGAGAGAAGGCGTCATCGGGTTTCTTGGCGACGAACTCTTCGAGCATTTGGCGGCGGGTTTTCTTTTGGTCGGGCATGAGCGGCTCCCGTATTATACGGGGAATAAGACTGCGTCCGAAAGCAGCCGAGGAACGGGGAGTGAATGAAACGCAAGAAGTTGGTGAAGGGTGAGATGGGTGGGGAAGTGGAGTTGAAGGGCAAGCCGGTGAGTGCATCGCGCTCGGAGATGACGGAGATCGTGCTGCCGGCGCAGACGAATCCTCTGGGGAAATTGCTTGGCGGACAGGTGATGCATTTGGTGGATATGGTGGCGGCAATGGCGGCGCATCGGCACTCGAACAGTTACGTGGTGACGGCGTCAGTGGACTCTATTGATTTTCGCAACCCGATAAATTTGGGAGAGATTGTCAATTTGAAATCGCAAGTAAATCGAGTGTTCCGGACATCGATGGAAGTAGGCGTCGAAGTTTATTCGGAAAATGCCATGACCGGGGAGAGGAAGCACACGACGTCAGCTTATGTGACGTTTGTGGCGATTGATGAGCACACTAGGCTGCCGAAGGTTGTGGCGCCGCTGATTGTGAAGACGGCGGAGGAGAGACGGCGTTTTCGAGAGGCGGCGAAGCGGCGCGAGGTTCGGCTCGCGTTGCGTTACGGTAAGAGACATTTGTTTGGTTGAAAATTAGCTGACGCCGCCGGAATACCGGGGCGGGTTGCTGGGCCAGGGGCTGCCGCCTTCCGGTTCTTCGCTGATGGCCAGAGCCTTGGTTGCGTCCATGGATTCCGGCGGATTGGAAACCAGGAGAACGAATTTCCCATTTGCATCGGGGCGAATCATCATCGACGGCATGGGCATTTTTCCCGCCTCCTTGGGAATGAACCACAACTGCAAGACATGATGGGGAGAGGGCATGGGAATGTTTTCACCCATGACGACAACGCCTAATTGTGAATGCCATTTGGCTTCCAGTTGCGGTCCTCGGGTGTCGCCGCTTTTCAGAGCAATTTTCACGGAGTTCGGGTCCATTAGAATCATGGCTTCGCGCTTGGCAAGAGCGAGTTCCTGCTCGGTCTTCTCGTGCTCCTGGCGAAGCGAGGCAGCGCGCTCGTTGGCTTGGCGGATTTCGTCGTTTAGGCGGCGCGCGTTCCACGCGGAGTAAATTGAGAAGACGAGTAGCGCGGCTACGCCTGCCCAGAGCCAGAGGGGAATGGCGCTCTTGGCGGCGATGACGTGGGGCTTCGCCTGTGATTGGGCCTCGCCGCGCACCGTTTGCATCAGGCGGCCTTTGAGCATCTCCGAGGGAGACGCTTCGGGAGCTACGTAGGCGAGTTGGCTGACCAGCCAGCGCGCTTCTTCGACGGCCTTGGCACAGTCCGGGCAGCCGGTCGCAAGATGCGCTTCGAGCGCGGTGCGCTCTTCCCGGTCGAGCGCACCAAGAGCGTAGGCTTCGATCAGCTCACGGAATTGGTCGCAGTTTTTCACGTTGTTGCCTGCAATCTCTCTTTCAGGCGAAGCAAACCGTTTCTTATCCAGCTTTTTACGGTGCCCAGCGGTTCTTTCAGTGTTGCCGCAATCTCCGAATGGCTCAGGCCTTCAAAATAGGCGAGCTCGATGGCTTTTTTTTGCTGCGGAGTTAGAGAAGCCATCAGGGCGCGCACGCGTTCAGCGCGGCGTTTTTCGTCAAAGGCCTTTTCGTAGTCCGGCGCGACCACTACGGACGGCAACTCATCTGGCTGATCTTCGCGGCGGCGCTGGCGTTCGCTCTTGAGGCGAAGGTGATCCAGGGCGCGATTGCGCGCCATGGTGCACAGCCAGGGGACGAAAGGACCGCGCGACGAATCGTATTGATCGGCGTTTCGCCAGAGTTGCAGAAAGACGTCTTGGACGACCTCTTCGGAGGTCGAGGCTTGCTGGAGAATACGGAGGACCAGGCCGTAAACCAGGCGCGAGTGGCGATCGTAGAGCTGTTCGAAAGCGCTCACGTCTTTTTGAAGAAGACGCGACAGCAGCGTCGCGTCGCGCGACACTTCGTTGGGTCCACTGGATGTGAAAGCCGCCAGGAACACGAGCGTCGGCTTCTTCCTCTCCCGAAAGACTATTACGGCGAAAACCACAATTCGGATGACTGGGGCGGTCAGCCCGAACTCGTGCGTGAAACGCCAGCTCGAATTTCGTCCGCCGCCGCAAGTGCTTGTTCGATGCAGGCGCCGATGGCCGGTCCGCGAAGATAGTTTCCCACAAGCTTGAGGCTTAGAAGAGAAGAAGATTCCCGTTCGAGATAGCCAATGCGCGTGGTATGGCCGATGTTGTATTGAGGGAGCGCTCGCTCGTAGATCTGCACATTTGAGAAAGTGGGTGAGTTGCGGATAGAGAGTATTGGGGCAATTTCTCGATGAACGATGGCGCTTATTTTTTCGGCGAAGAGGGCCACAACCAGGGGATCGGTCGCGCCGCCAATGAAACTTGTCAGTAGAACAGAACCTTGGGGTGCGCGACCGGGAAAGAGGGAGGAGTTCCAGACTGTGCCAAGAGTGCGCAAGCCTTCGGAGCGAGGGATGAGAAATCCGAAGCCGTCGAGCGAGCGTTCCACATCCTGCTGACGATATCCGAGCGAGACGACGGCGACAGGAGCGTATTCGATTTCTACAAGCGGAGATGCGACTTCGGGGCGGAGGAGTTTCGCTGCGACGTAGGTTGGCACTGCGAGTACGAGCCGGTCGGCGACGATGGTTTGCGCGACCCCTTCGACTTCGGCATCCACCACAAACCGTTCACCTGACTGCGGGATTCCTGCCTCGCCCTGCCGAATCGCTGTTACTTCGACTCCGCAGCGCAGGGCGGCGCCGAGATTTGCGGCGAGGGCTTTGATGAGCGTTTCATTGCCATCGCGAAAGGTTTGAAGAGCCGGCCGCTGCTTTGGGCTTTTTTTGGATTTTGCAGCGAGGATCATTCCGCGGATGATGCTGCCGACAGTGCGCTCGGCTTCAAAGAGCTGGGGGAAAGCAGCGCGGAGGCTGAGTTTCTCGGGATCGCCTGCGTAGATGCCGGAAACGAAAGGGCCTACGAGCTTGTCGAGGAGTTCGGCGGTAAATTTGCGGCGTGTGAATGCGGCGGCGGATTCGTCGGCGTCAGGTGGATGGGTGCGGCCGAGCGCGTCGCGGAGGATGCTCCACTTAGTGCGAATGCTGAGGAGGGGGGAGGCGAAGAATGCGGGTGGGCTCAGAGGGGCTGGTTTTAATTGGCCGTTAATTAGGAGGAACCTGGGCGCGCGGGGCGGGGCTTCGAGCAATTCGTTTTCGATGCCGAGGTCGCTGCAGAGATCGAGGAGTTGAGGAGTGCCGCTGAAACTTTGCGGACCTAGTTCAAGGAGGAAGCCGTCGCGGCGCTCGGAGCGAATGACGCCGCCGGGATGCGAGGAGGCTTCGACAATCTGGGCGTCGATGCCAGACTTGCGCAAGGAATAGGCGCAGACCAAGCCGGAGATTCCGGCGCCGACAATGAGGACTGGAACGCGAGCGGTCATAGAATGCGATGCCATCCTATCATCTTGGATCGATGCGGCTGAAGGTAGGGCATGGGCGTTAGAAAGCGGACGAGAAGCGCGATCGGCCTGACTACCCACTCCCTGGTTTTTTGTAAGTGTCTATCGCCGCTCGGTCCCACGCCTGGGACACAATCAAGCCATCTGGTTGATCCTGCACCAGGGAGTCCGTTACGAAGAACGGGGCCCAGCCGTCAGCCAACAATCGAAGCAAAGGCGCACTGCAAGAAAAGCTCAGGGTAAACAGGGAAAGGGGTTAGGCGAGGCGTTGTTTGAAGGTTTGAAGGTTGACAGATTTTAAAGTTGGAAAAAGAAGGAGAAGCAAGAGCAGAAGAGCAAAACGCGAGTGCGGGAGAGGTCGAGTTACAAAAGGGCAAGCGGAATCGGGCTGGGAGCCAAAGTTAGAGAACCGATCTGTCGAAGGGCTCCCAGCGAATTCAGATGGGTGAAAAGCGCGGGCATGAGCCGCAGGAATTCAGTCAGAAGTCTGGCGCTGGATTTTACTTCTGAGACTTCGTCGCAACCTCCCACATGAGCAAAGCCCGGCCTGGCAGCCATGCTTCCGAGTGATCGAAAGGGAATTTGCCGGCTCCCGGCGCAGTGACGTCAACCTGCGTCAGAATCTGTATTCCACTCCAAATTCACCGCGGAAGGACTTCGGAACAATTACGCTGCTGGCGGCGATGAAGCCGGTCGGATGGCCGAAGCTGGCCACGCGCGGGTTCGTCCCGAAAGTGTTGCCGAAGTTCGCGCGATTCGTGATGTCGAAACCTTGGAAGATCAACTTGAGCGTGCCCCGGTCTCCAAAATGAATGCTTTTCGACAGGCGAGCGTCCATTTGGAAAAACGCTTGACCGCGAAGCGCGTCGAAGGGAATTTGCATGCACTGGCCTGCCGCCAAGCAAGCTTGCATGGCGATTTTGGCGGCTGATGAAGTTGGATAAGCTGCCGAATTAAACATAGTGTAATCGGTGGGATTGTTGACGGGCACGATACCGTGAGCCGCGGAAGTGCCCGAGCCGTATCCGAAGAAGTTGCTTATTCCGCTCGACGCGTTATAAGGCCGCGCTGATGAAAATTGCACGAAGGGCGCCGCTTCGAAACCCCACGGCAGATCGAACACACCGCCGAAGGTCCACCGATGCCGCTCATCATTGGGCACCGGTCCGTAGTCAACGTTGGGATCGAAAGGATTGAATGGATTTACCGCGATATTTCCGAAATTCGCGGCGCTTCCGTCGTAGCCGACGGCCTTCGACAGCACGTAGCTGGTGTTAATGGAGATGCGCTTGCTCATCCGGCGACGGTAGGACACATTCAGCCCGTCGTAACGCGATCGTCCTGCTGAGGATGCCTCCGAAATCGACCCCAGCACGGGCTGATTCGCGTTCTGAAATGCCCTCGTCAGAATGCGATTCGGCCCCAGGGCGGGGTTAACTGGATTGACCTGGAAGGAGTTGCCCTCGTGCAGAGCTAATGAGTGAATATAATCCACTTCAATCACCGCTGAGGCGTTCAGCTCCCAGGAATAGCCGATATTCGCTTGCTGAGTATATGGATCTTCGTAGTCAGGATTGATTAGCCGACCCGTAGATCCCGCGGGCAGAGAAGTGATCGCGCCCGCCGGAGTGGTGGGCATAGGATCGACGCCGTATCGCCATTGCGATAACGGAATCGTCGTTCCAGGAACGTAGCAGGCCGGAGTTGCCGAAGTGCAGGTCGGATCGCTCGGCCCGGTAATCGTGAAACTGAAAACCGTGGCGAACAGATTTGGATTGGCCTGCTGGATCATGAAGAGGTTGATGTTGTCGAAGAGTTGGCCGAAATAGAGCCCGTAACCGCCGCGGATAATGTGCTTGCCATGGCCGGTCAGGTCATACGCAAATCCAACGCGGGGGCTGAACTCCTTGCTCGGGTCGGAAGGGAGAGACGCAGCGAGCGGACTGCCGATCGCCTTTAATTCGAGGTAAGTTCGGCTCTGGGGAATGAAACTCGTGCCGAGCAACGCGATGTCTTTGTCCCAACGTAGTCCTAGATTTAGCGTCAGCCGAGGCTTCACTCTCCAGTCGTCCTGGAAGTAAACGCCTACCTGCTTAATTCCCTTTTGAAGGAAACGCGGATCGCCGGCAGCCAGGGACATAGACCGGACTGCTCCAGGAGTCGCCAAGCCTTGCGGATATTCGCCGTTGGTGTTGTTGATGATCACGTCCGGCAAGTCGTTAAAGGTCAAGGAGGGAACAGGGTTGAACTCGAAAAAGCCGCCAAGGACCGGTTCATAGATCATGTCGAACCCGGTTTTCCATGTCTGCGTGCCGTGCGATATCGAGACATCATCTTTGAACTGCCATTTTTTCTGAAAAGTTTCCTGCGGCACGTTCCCATTGGTGCCGAAATAAATCCCGTTCGGGAAGTTGACCGTGGCCGGGGACAGCTTGTTCGTGTTGATTATGTTGTTCCAGTATTGGTAGCCAGCCATGAGCGCATTTACTACTCGCGAGCCTAATGTCGAACTGAGCGTGGCATTGGCAATAATCTGGTTATTGGTAGTGAAGTTGCCCGCAGTCAGGTCATTGGTTTGGCTCGATTGGTCGTTCAACCCGGTGTTGGATTGCCCGGTGTAGCTGACCGACAACTGGTGGTTCGAATTAAATCGATGGTCCAGGCGACCGTTGTATCTCCACTCGAAAAAGGGCGTCGGAATCACCTGCGCCGGATTGGCTCCAATGGACGTCAGCAAGCTCAGTTCCGTGAACGCCTGTTGCGTCACGGGAATCGAAGTATGTTCGCGCTCCCGCTCGATGGCGCCAAAGAAAAAATCCTTGTCCTTTCGTAACGGTCCGCCGAAATCGCCCCCGAATTGCTGGCGCTCGAATTGGGGCGTCGGCTGCTTGCTTTGCTCGGAAAAATAGTTGTTCGCGTCGAAGGCTGTCTGCGTGTCGTAGAAATAGCCGTCTCCATGGAATTTGTTCGATCCCGATTTCGTGATCACGTTGATGGCGGCGCCCTCGCTTCTGCCATTCACGGCGGAGAAGCGTTGCGTCGAGATGGTGAATTCCTCGACCGCCGTCAGCGGGAGTTGCATTACCGGCCCTCCCACCGAGTTGTCTTTGTTATCGATGCCGTTGACAGTGACGTTGACATTCCGGCCGTTCGATCCATCAATGGAAAAGACGGCGACACGATTCTTCGTTGGATCATAGGAATTTACCGGACGTGCGCCCGGCGCCAAAAAGGCCAAGTTGCCGAAGTCGCGGCCGTTAAGCGGCATGTCCTCGATATCGCTTGGCGTAAAGGTAGTTCCAACGCTCGTCTTGGTGACATCGATGATGGGAGCCTCTTCGGTCACGGTAACCGTCTCACTGATCGAGCCGGGCTCCAAAGTGACATTGACGGTGCTTGTCTGGCTGACCAGCAGTTCGAAGGGGCCCACGCTCGCAGTCCTGAATCCTTGCATCGTTACCCTAATTTCATAGTGGCCCGGCGGCAGCAGATCAAACCGATAGAGTCCTGTGCTGCTGGACGTCGTCGTCCGCCGAGCGTCCGTATCCTTGTTTATGAACGTAACTCGGGAGCCCCCGACAGCCGCTTGACTGGTGTCCAGGATCGTTCCTTCCAGTACCGCGCTCGCCGTGGCCTGTCCATGCAGCGTGGCGGTCGCCACAAGCAAGCCTGTCGACAGTAGCGCCGTGGCCAGAATCGTTCCAGTCCTTGAATTCCTCATTTTGTCCTCGTTCTCAGGGATTCACGTAAAGTCGACAATACGGCCCCACTCGAGACGCGCTCAAACACACACCTCATCTGCGGCCTTAGCCGACTGGTTGCTGCCACCCCACTTTTTATCTTCATGCGCGGGAACAGACTAAGGCAGGGCTTTTACAGCCGGATAGCTCGGGCGGTCAATCAGGTGTTTACCTGCAAAATTTATAAGTGCTTTATCTAAATTGCTCCAAAACTAGCGCGCGGGATGCCAAGCTGTGGGCTCTAACTGGCCGACCGGTTTCCGACTCGCAATCGTTTCCTCGCTGTCGACTACCCGAGAGTAATCGGTCGGCAAGCCCGGGGGCTGGCAGTCACCGGATCAAGCCCCATTAACGCCGTATCAATCCTAGATGTGATTTGCAAGGCTGGGTTTTCAATGAAAGTTTTGCCGCCAATCGGTTCGATTGCGCTTTTTTCTGCTGACGAGTCCTGCGTTCAACCTTTTTGCCGGCACCGGGTATTTCTGCTTCTCGGGCGTCACGAATTTTGGCGATTGGGGGGCCGTCATTGTTGGCTTGCGCGCGCACTGGTTGTGGCGGCCGCTCCTCGTCGTCGGCGGGATAGCTTCGTACTACGGCGCCGTATTGGTGGTGGGCACCGGGCTGGTTCGGTACGTGGGAGTTCCGAGGAACGATCTACGGCGGCCACGGAAACTCACTTGGATTCCTTACTTCTCGGCGGTGGTGCTTTTGAGTGTGGCTGGACTCTTGAATCCGATCGGAATTCAGCTGATGTGGAAATCCGCTCTGACAGCAGCGGCGGGCGCGCACTCCGGGCTTTTGTGGTTGATGTACTACATTCCGAGAGGAACCGTTCCCGAGCGAGGAGCAGAGGGCATTGGCAGGAGCTACTCGTGGATCATCGTGGTGGTGGGCTTGTCACTCGCTCTCATTTTCGTGTTGGGGCGTGGGATTACGCAGCATTTGTAGACTCGCCCCGCCTGATTGTTGAAGCCGATTTGGGATCCTGGAACCTGGTGATTATTGATGTCGGGTTGGTGTATGGTTCCTAGATCCGGCCGGGATCCTTCGCTACGCTCGATGACAAATTGGGGCTAGAGGGTTTTGGAGAAGAGGGGTTTGACGTTGAGGTGTTGTTTTTCGAGGTAGGGGTCGAAGATCATGGCGAGGTTGCGGATGAAGATACGGCCCAGCTGGGTGGTGCGGATTTCGTTGGGATCGAGGATGACTAGGCCGTCTTCTCGGAAGGGTTCTAGGCGGGCGAGTTCGTCGGCGAAATAGGTGTCGAAGGCGATCGCGAATTCCTCAGAGATTTCATTTTTTAGGATGATGGTGTGGCAGAGGAGGCGGCTGATTACTGCGCGGCGGAGGCGATCGTCATTGGAGAGGTGATAGCCGCGCATGGTGGCGATGCCGCGTGCGGCGACGGCTTTTTCCCAGGTGGGGATGTCGCGTTGATTTTGGGCGTAGGCATTTTGGATGGCGCTGATGGCGGTGATGCCCATGCCGTAGAGATCGGCGCCGGCTTTGGTGGTGTAGCCCTGGAAATTACGATGGAGCGTGCGATTTTGTTGGGAGACGGCGAGTTCGTCGCCGGGTTTGGCGAAGTGGTCCATGCCGATGTAGACATAGCCGGCTTCGAGGAATTTCAGGAGGCCGGTGCGGAAGATTTCGAATTTTTGCATGCCTTCGGGGAGGTGGCCTTCGAAAGAGCCTTGCTGCTTTTTGAGCCAGGGGACGTGGGCGTAGCTGAAGAGGGCGACGCGGTCGGGCGTGAGTTCGAGGATTTGGTCTACGGTGTGAGCGAAGGTTTCGGCGGTTTGGTAGGGGAGGCCGTAGATTAGATCGACGTTGACGCTGTCGAAGCCTAGGTCGCGGGCGGATTGGATCAGGGCGGCGGTGAGTTCGAACGGTTGGATGCGATTGATCGTTTTTTGGACTAGGGGATGAAAATCCTGAATGCCCATGCTGAGGCGATTGAAGCCGAGATTGCGAAGAGTTTCGAGGTGCTCGCGGCTCGTGACACGGGGGTCGACTTCGATGCCAATTTCGGCGTCGCGCGCGAAATTGAAATGATCACGCGTGAAACCGAAGAGGTCTTCGATTTGTGGGGGAGTCAGATAGGTGGGAGTGCCGCCTCCCCAATGGAATTGCACGACCGGGCGATCCCCGGAAACGCTGCGGCTTACGTGCTCGATTTCCCGCTTTAGTATGTCCAAGTATGGGGGCGAGACGCGCTTGTCTTTTTGGATGACGACGTTGCAGGCGCAGAAGAGGCACAGGCTCTCACAAAAGGGAATGTGCATGTAGAGTGAGACGGGGGATTTGGCCCGCTCGGCTTGTTCGTGAACTTTTTCGAGGTCGGCTGGGCCGAAGGAGTCGTTCCAGACGGGGGCGGTGGGGTAGCTGGTGTAGCGCGGACCGGGGCGGTTGTAGCGGGCGAGAAACTCTTCGCTGACGCGAAGCTCTTCGCGCATGTTTTGCAGGCCTGGATTTGCGAGCGTCACGACAAATGTCCCCTAACGCCAATTTGCTGCAGGTTTGGCTTCCTGCAGCAGGGATTGTTGGCCGGTTTCTATAAAGAGCTGGGCGTTTTCGACGGGGGTGTGTTGGAAGATGCCGTGGCCGAGATTGAGGATGTGAGCAACGCCCCCGAGTGCTGACATGGCTTCCTGGGTTACCCGGCGAATTTCCTTTGGAGGACCGAAGAGGACAGCGGGGTCAACGTTTCCTTGGAGCGCGATGCGAGGGCCGAGCTTCTCGCGAAGGGCGCGCATATCGACGCGCCAGTCGACGCTTAGTACGTTCGCGTCGGAGCGGGCTACGGCTGGCAGCAGGTGATGAGAGGCTTTGGTGTAATAGATGACGGGAGTAGAACCGCCTAGACCGGAAATGATTTCTTGCGTGGCGGGGAGAGCGAATTCTTCGTAATCGTGGAGGGAGAGCTCACCGCACCAGGTGTCAAAGAGTTGGACGGCGGCGGCTCCCGCGGCGATTTGAGCTCTTAGATAGGGGATGGTCGCTTGGGCGATGCGATGCAAGAGGTCGCGAAAAGTGGCAGGCTCGTGGAGCAGGAAGCTTTTTACAGTGGCAAAGCCCTCGCGTGTGCGGCCTTCGACCATGTAGCAGGCCAGAGTCCAAGGAGCGGCGGCGAAACCCAAGACCGGGACTTCTGGGCCAACTTCGCGGACGATACGGCGAATGGCTTCGGGGAGAAAGGCAGTTTCGACTTCGGGATCGAAGAGCTTTAGTTTCTCCACGCCGCGCTTTGAGCGAACTGGTTCGAGGAGATGGGGGCCGGCGTCGCCGAGTTCGAGTTTTAAGCCCATGGCTTCGGCGGGGATGAGAATGTCCGAGAAAACGATGACAGCGTCGACGCCGAGCAGGCGAAAGGGTTGAAGAGAGACCTCGACGGCGAGATCGGGGGTCTTGCAAACCTCCAGGAACGCGTGGTTTGCGCGGATTGCGCGATATTCGGGGAGATAACGCCCGGCCTGCCGCATCATCCATACGGGAAGGCGCGGAAGGGTTTCCCCTCGGCAAGCGCGGAGGAATAAGTCTTTTCGATTGAGAGGAGCGGAGGTCGTGGTCATCTTGCGCCTGACGAAGAGGATAGCAAATCCAGGTGATGATTGCAGAACGAGGCAAGGCTTGTGCGGGGCGGCTATCGGGTGGGCTATACTCTGAGTCATGTTGAGGTTATTGGGTTCTGTGGTGGAGCGGCCGTGGTGGCCGTGCGCGCAGGGACGGGAAAAGTAGGCTTATGGAGTTCATGAAAGACGCGTTCCTCATACTGACGATTGTCGCGTACTCGGGAAGTCTGGCCCTATACCTCCGTTTTCTGAATACGGGCAAGGAGATTACGGGGCGTCTCGGTACGATCTTTCTCGGACTTGGGCTTGTCGCACACTACTTTGCGCTTTTGGAACGGTCGCGCGGGTTGCATACCGTTCCTTATCACGATCTTTACGGATCGATGTCGCTATTTGGATGGCTTTTGGCGCTGACTTATTTGGGGCTGGAGTTTTTTCACCGCCAGCGCTCCGTGGGAGCGTTTGTCCTGCCCTTTATAATTGTGTTTTTTGTCGCGGCACATCTTGCGCCCGCGGATCGATTGTCGCCTGCCCCTGCCAGGGGAGTGATTTTTGCCTTTCACGTTACTTTGAGCATCCTTGCCTATGCGGCATTTGCGCTTTCGTTTGTTTTCAGCTTGATTTTTCTGGGCGAGGAACGCCTTTTGAAGAGGCACAGACTCGGCAATGTCGTGTGGAGGCTACCGCCGCTCGAACTTCTCGAGCGCATGAGCCGGTCGAGTGTTCTCGTCGGGCTTGTGTCCATCGCGATTGGAACGGTGCTGGGATTTGTGTGGGTTGACCGGCTTCACGGGCAGATCTGGTACTACGACCCGAAGTACGTGATCACGCTGCTGGTGCTGCTTCTTTACGTCGTTTATTTCCAGCTGGCAAGGACGGCGTCGTGGCGCGGAGCTCGGGCGTCAAAGTTGTGCATCTTCAATTTTTTTGTGGTGGTGATGAGCTTTACGGTTGTGAATCTGTACCTGTCGCAGAGTCACCGCTATTTTTAGGAGCGCGGGAGAAACATGGAGATTGTTCTCGTCGGACTGAACCACCGCACCGCGCCGGTCGAGGTGCGCGAGCGGGTGTCGTTTACGACGGAGCAATCGCGGAAGGCTGCGGAAGAGTTGCGCTCGAGGGGAATTCTGCAAGAGACACTGGTGCTGTCGACCTGCAATCGCAGCGAAATTTATGGTGTGCCGCCGGAGAGTTCGCATGAGAGCGCGCCGGGATTGTCCTCTTTTCTAAGCGAGTTTCATTCGGTGCGGCCGGATGTGCTTGGCGTATCGCTCTATCATCACTACGACAGCGAGGCAGTGAAGCATCTCTTTCGTGTTGCGGCAGGCCTGGATTCGATGCTTCTCGGTGAAGCGGAAATTCTGGGACAGGTGCGCGAGGCGTATCGCTATGCGCACGAGTATGGGGCCACTGGACCGGTGCTGAACCGTTTGTTTCAAGGAGCGCTCGAGGTCGGAAAGCGGGTGCGGTCCGAGACGGAGCTGGGAACGCGGCCGATGTCCGTGGCGTCGGCCGGAGTAAAGCTCGCGGAGCGGATCTTCGGAAAAATGAATGAGCGGAGCGCGCTTGTGCTCGGCGCGGGAACGATCAGCGAGCAGGTGGTTAATCAATTGAGAGACCGGGGCATCGCTCGGCTATTCATCATGAATCGCTCTCGCGAGCGGGCGGATGAAGTGGCGCTTCGTTTTGGCGGAAAGGTCGTCGGCTGGGGCGAATGGGAAACAGCGTTGAAGTTGGCGGATGTGGTGGTCTCCTCGGTCGCCTCGGAAGAACCGGTTTTGCGACGGGAGATCCTTCAA
>WNFS01001340.1_pt1 | contig 32272 bp, 24 predicted proteins | sample 5400141 | NCBI WGS metagenome assembly WNFS01 (sample SAMN13153358, study PRJNA577476) | soil metagenome | isolation source: 60 cm saprolite under Madrone tree | place: USA:California | collected 2016-06-14
TCTCTATCTTTCGCCCGAACGCATCGCGCTCGACGGCACGCCCGCCTGGCTCGGCCGCATGCCGGTTTCCTTCTTCGCCATCGACGAAGCCCATTGCATCTCCGAATGGGGCCACGACTTCCGCCCCGAGTACCGCCAGCTTAGCCGCCTCCGCGAACTTTTCCCCAACCTTCCCATCGTCGCCTTCACCGCCAGCGCCACTCAGCGCGTCCGCCACGATATCATCGAGCAGCTCCGCCTCCGTGATCCCTACAAACACATCGCCAGCTTTCGCCGCTCCAATCTGCGATACATCGTCCGCCAGTGTGACGCCAGAACGCAAAATGAATTGCTCCTCCGCGCCGTCAAGCAGGTCTCGGACGGAAGCCTAATCGTTTACGCTCCCACGATTGCGCGCGTTGGCGACACCGTCGATTTCCTCGAGGAAAACGGCATCGCCGCCGTTAGTTATCACGGACAGATGCAGAGCAGCGCAAGAAGGGAAAACCAGGAAAAGTGGATGGCCGACGAAGTGCGTGTCATGGTGGGCACCATGGCCTTCGGGCTGGGCATCAATAAAGCGGCCGTGCGAATGGTAATTCATCTCTCACTCCCGAAGAGCGTCGAGCAGTACTACCAGGAAGCGGGCCGCGCCGGGCGTGACGCGCTCCCCGCCGATTGCTTCTTGTTCTGGCAAAAAAAAGACATCGGCTTGCACGCCTTTTTCATCGGCAAAATCGAGGACCACGTTGAAAAAGGCCGCGCTTGGCAGCGTTACCGCGAAGTCGAGCGCTTCGTGCAATCCACGGAGTGCCGCCAGCGCCACTTCTGCCGCCATTTCGGTGAAGCACCCAAGTGGGAGTCCTGCGGCAATTGCGACGTCTGTGCGGCCATGCCAGACTGGCTGGAGATAGAACCTCGAAATAAACGCGGAGCCTCTCGCAAGGCGGAGACAACTCGCCCGGTCGCGACCCGTCCTGCTACAAGCGCTGCACGGGGGTCGACCGACGTAGGGTTGCAGGAGTACCTCCGCGAATGGAGACGCACTACTGCCAGGGACAAGGGAGTCTCCGCTTTCGTCGTCCTCCACGATTCCGCTCTCGTGGAATTGTGCCTCGCAAAGCCATCGACTCTCCCCCAACTCCGGCGCCTCTCAGGCTTCGGCGAAAAAAGAGTCGAAATGTACGGCCAGGAAATCCTGGACGTCCTAAACCGCTTCCGCCAGGGTGACCGCGCCAGCAACCCAGGGAAGCAGGTATCCTCCCCCGCGAAAGAAACCCTCCGACTGCTTGCAGAAGGCCGCACCTTCGCTGAAATCGCCCAAATCCGCTCACGCACCCTACGCGCCGTCGTATCCCTTGTGGCCGATCTTATCGAAAGAGGCGAAGCCGAATTTCAGCCCGCCTGGTTGCCACCCGAACGTTACAAGCAGATCGCCGCCGCCTGCCAACAGTTGGGCATGGGCCGGCTGAAACCGCTCAAGGAAGCCCTGCCACCCGAAATCCCCTACGAAGAGATTCGCCTCGTCATAGCCCGGCTACGCACTCAAAACCCATCGAAAACGGCTTAACCTCGATTTCTCGCGGCAACACCAACATACGGCGCGAATCCACCAATGTTGCACCGTGACGCAGCCTCCGCCTAGGGCCGGCATCCCTGCTGGCAGTTTGGCACGGCCACTCCCAGCTGTGCATCCCTTGGAGGGGCACCACGCATCGTGCCCACTTCAATGCAGCCCTGAGGCACAGAGCGCGCCCGAGGTAGAGAAGTGCGCATTGGCAGCGTATGGCGCGTGGCCAACGGAGGCGGGTGAATACTCCGATCGAAGGGTTGCCAACGGCGCTGGAGACGCTGGTATTAATGCCGGTATCCTCGGTGTCACGGTGACCCCTCCCACGGGCGGCCAGCCGATCCGGCCTGTTGCCGTCCGGTAGAGGCGACACCCTGCACTACCCACCGCCGGGCACAATGCGCTACCCTCTGCGGGACAAATCCGTAGCGTGCATTCAAACGAGGCCTGCGAACATTTCCGCCAATACCAGCAAACCGAGCGCCACACCCGCGCCCACCGGCAAGGCCACCTTGCTGCCCTTCGTCTTTGTGATGTACGCCTACGCGACCGGCGGACCTTTCGGCCTCGAAGATCAAGTCACGACCAGCGGTCCGGGGCTGACGCTGCTCTATCACCTCTTCATCCCGTTTTTCTGGTGCATTCCGGTTTCGCTGGTGGCTGCGGAGCTGACCACCGCCATGCCCGTCGAGGGCGGATCCTACCGCTGGGTGCGCGGGGCATTCGGCGACTTCTGGGGATTTCAAGCCGGCTGGTGGAACTGGAGTGCGTCGTTTCTTCTGGGCGGTGCGTACGGCGTTCTGATCGCGGACTATCTCACGTTTTTCTTCCCCGGGCTCGTCGGCTGGAAGCATTACGCGATTGCCGTCACGATGATCGCGGTGATCGGCTACATCAACGTGCGCGGTATTCAGATGGTTGGCGCGGTCGCCACAACTCTGGAGATCCTCATCCTGTTGCCGATTGTCGCGCTGTGCGTGATCGCGGCAACCAAGTGGCATTCCAATCCCTTTTCGCCGCTGGTGCCGCCGCACGTCCCGCCATTTCAGGTCTTCGGTGTTGGCCTGGCGCTTGGTTTGTGGCTCTACTCCGGTTACGAGCAAGTGTCCAGTGTCGCCGAAGAAGTGGAAAATCCGCAGCGGAGCTATCCGATCGCGCTTGCCGTTGTCGTTCCGCTTTCCATCGCCACGTATTTTCTCCCCACGATGTTCTCACTCGCAGCATTGGGAAACTGGCAGAAATGGCACACCGGATATTTTTCCGATGCCGCACAACTCATCGGTGGGCCCTGGCTGGGTGTTGCGATGACCATCGCTGCGATGATCACCAATCTTTCGCTGCTGAATGCCACGGTGCTGACATGCACGCGGATGCCATTCACCATGGCGGAGGATGGGTATCTGCCACCTGCACTTGCGGCGAGGCATCCGCGTTATGGCACACCGTGGATCGCCATCATCGTGTCTTCCATCATCTATGCGTTGCTGGCACAGAAAACGATGGTTCAGCTCTTGACCGTGTATATGTGGTTGCGCATCGGCGTCACGATTCTGACGGTGCTTTCCTCGTGGCAGTTGCGCAGAATGCGGCCGGAATTGCCGCGGCCCTTCCGTATTCCGTGGGGCCGCGCCGGACTGCTCTACGTGATCGCTGCACCGCTGCTAATGAGCGTAGTTGCGCTGGTCGCAAGCGACCCGTTCGCGCGGAAGTGGGGGCCGGTGCCAGTGTTGCTCGGCCCGGTGATGTATTTTGTAATTCGGAAATTGCAGGCAGGAAAAATCGGCGCCGGCCAGCAGCCTACATAAAGAAATCGAGGACTTTGTACCACGCGCCTGCCAGAGGAAGCGCCCAAGTGTTGCCGCTGCGCAGGCCCGGTGGAGCGGCGAGAAACTTGATGCCATCGAAGGGCATGTCGTTGGGATCGCCGCAGATGAGGCCGGCGAGCTTCGCGCCGAACCAGGTGGCCGCGGCGACGCCGTGGCCGGCAAAGCCCGCGGCGAAGTACATGCCATCGATTTTTCCGGCGTGCGGCATCACGTCCAGCGTGAAATCGAGAGTGCCGCCCCAGACAAATTCGATTTTTGTGTCGCGCAGTTGCGGGTAAACGCCGATCATGCCGAGGCGAAGAATTTCCGCGCTCCGGCGGACGGTGTTTTCGGTCTCCGGAAAGAAAGCGGCGCGGCCGCCGAAGAGCATGCGATTGTCGGGGGTAAGCCGGTAATAGTAGAGAAAATGTTTGGAGTCGTAGATCATGCGGTTGCGTGGGCTGAGTTGGCGCGCCAGATCGGCCGGCAGAGTTTCCGTGGCTATGATGTACGAGCCGATGGGAATGATTTTTTTGCGCAGCGCGGGAGTAGCACCGGTGGTGTAAGCGCCGCTCGCCAGAATCATCTCGCGCGCGGTGATGACGCCTCTTGAGGTATGCACGCGGAATTTGGGCGCATTTTTGTTTCTCTCTGGCTCGACAGAGGTCACGCGCGTGTGATCGTAAAGGCATGCGCCGGCGCGCAGCGCCGCAAGCGCAAGCCCGGCAACGTACCGCGCGGGATTCAAGCCCCCGCTGGTTTCGTCCACCATGCCGCCGAAATAAATGTCCGAGCCGATTTCGCCGCGCAGCTCGCGTCTTGGGACGATGCGCATTTTGTGACTGAATTCGCGTTGCAGGAGCGCGGCGGATTCTTCGTAGCCGTCGAAGTGGGTCTGCTTGCAGGCAACTTCCAGGTGGCCGCAGCGCGAGAAATTGCAGTCGATATTTTCCTCGCGCACGATGTGCTCGACGCAGTCGATGGTCGCAAGCGATGCGGCGTACATTTTGCGAACAGCCTCGCGTCCGTAACGCTTGATCAGTGTGGGTACCGGCAATTTCATGCCGGTGAGGACCATGCCGCCGTTGCGGGAACTGGCGCCCCAGCCAAAGGTCTCTGCCTCGAAGACGGCCACTTTCACCCCGCGCTTTGCAAGCGTGCGTGCCGCGGAAAGGCCGCAGTAGCCCGCGCCCACAATCGCGACGTCGGCGTAGTCTGGCAAATCTCCTGCGGATGGCCCAGGGGACGTGGCCAGGGTTTCGAGCCAATAATTTTTTTCTTTGATCGGCATGAAGAGCGGCAAGCAGCGCAGGGAATCTTAGCATCAGCCGACCCTAGGGAGAAATGCACGGCAAGAAGCAGGGCAGGCAAAGGAAGAAACAGAAAAACGGACCATGGAAAGCACAAATTGTGTTTACGCGCTGGGAAACGGAAAAGACGGCAGGGGGTGACCAGACCCTGCCGTCTTTTTTCTCTCTTGTGTTTGCTCTTTTTGAAAAACAAAATACCGGAGACGCTACTCTTCGTCGCCGTCGAGGCCGTCCACGGGAGTGATGGTGCCGAACAGACCGTCCCGCTCGCCGTTAATGCCCGCGGTGAAAAACAGTGTGTTCGCGGGTCCGGCGCTCGCGTCATTGCCAAACGTGAGCGACCACAATCCGTCAATGGTCAAGATGGAGTCGTCTGGATTCTTCAGGAAACCCATGAATTTGTAGGTGAATCCGTTAAAGGCGGCGACCCAACCACTGCCGAAGTTGCCAACCAGAATGGCATTGCTAAACTCACCGAAATCACGCGTGGTCCAAACAACTCCCCAGGGTGCATTGAACCAGGAACCATGCTGGAGATGGGCGATGTGCCGTCCAGTGGGAGTAAAGATCTCAACGAAGCCCAAGCCGTCGCCTGCCACGTCATCGTGTCTGGCGGCGTCCTGCTTGGCATAAGTGACGAAGAGGCTGCCGCCGATGTTCTGAATGTTGAAAGGTGCGAAGCCACCGGGGATATCTTCGTCGCTAAAGGCCTCTTCACCTAGGTGCACGGGCTTGAAATTGGTGTCATAGACTTCGACCCGGGCTTTGCGGAAATTGGTGACATACAGGAAGCGGTTTCCATTGATCTCTCCGGTCGTCGCGCCTTTATAAACCGCACCGTCGGGGCTGCCGTTGTTCGAATTGTCGACGACAAGCACGGCGTTCTGGCCGCTGTTCCAGCCCGAGATCGTTCCGTCTTCCGTCACGAAAATGAAGTGAGCGGATTGGCCGGGAGCAATCAGAAAATCGGTGGAGCTGCCATTGAAGACCACGCCCGTGGGGGTCGCCTGCGTTCCCGCCGGTGAGCCATTCGGGGGTGGAACGGTGACGGTGCCAGTACCGTTAATTTGAATGATGGCGCCAGCGCCGGTGTAGAGGGTGGAAGTGCCGGAGTTATTGTTCCCCACCCACCAGGGGCTTCCGAGCCGAACAGGAGTAGTGGAGGAGCGCGTGAGTCCCCAAGGATTCTTCAGGTTAGGGTCAGTAATTGGGGCTATCCCCGCGATGTTGGAGACGAGATTTGTTTGTTGGTAGTGCTGCGCTTGAGTGACAGCGGGGAGCAGAAAAATCGAAAGTGTAAAAACAGCGAGAAATTTCAAGAACTTCACTGTGAACTGCATAAGGGAATCCTCTCCTAAGCGAGATTTTCGCAGCGAAACACGCCCCACGCATTCGCAAACGAGCCTCCGCTTGGCTGGACCCACGGGTGTTAGATGCAAGCCAGCTACCAATAGACACAAGATTTACAGGGCCTCATTCGAATTGACAACAAGCGACTTGCGGTGGGACGACAGGCTGAGAAAGAACCCGGTTTCTGAAAATTGAATCCACCACGCTATAGGGATACGGAAGTCTGGAGATTCCGGTTTCACACCACTTTGGAAACCTACACTGAGAATTAATTTCCCGCTGCCTCTTCAGCTAGCTGCTAGGCGCGGCGAAGGACGATGAGACTGATTTCGGGAGGCACACCGAGGCGTACGGGAGCGCCGACCGTTCCCAGGCCGCGATTCACGTAGATGTGGGCCATAGGCGGGGAGGACAAGGCAAAGAGCGACGGGCTGGACGCCCGAGTAGGGGAAGCGTTCGAAGCAGCCCGTTCATTGGGGGCAGGTGCGAAGAGCGGTCGCTGGTAGAGGCCGGCGATGTAGTCGGTGATAAAGCGCGCAGGACTCAAGCGATGGTCGAGGATTTCGACCTGTATCTGTCCGCCGTGGGTATGACCTGCGAGGGAAAGCTCGACGCCCAGTTCAGCAGCCCGATTGAAGGTATTGGGATTGTGCGAGAGGAGAATGTTGATCATATCGCGGCGGACGAGAGGCTGCAAACGGGCAAGGGTCTGTTGCCGCTGGCCGCGCGGAGTACGTTCGCGTTGGTAATCGACGCCGATGAGATTGAAGGGCGCTCCCTTGAAAGTAATTTGCGCGTTTTCCTGGCGCAGCAGTTTCATACCCGCTTGTGCGTAGAGATAAGCCGCTTCGTCTTCCGCCCTGGCGTAGATTTCGTGATTGCCGTTACAGCCCCAGATGCCGAGCGGAGCGTGCAAATGGCGAATCTCGTCGATGCAATCGGCGATCGAATCACCGCTCCCGGTGATGAGGTCACCAGTGACCACGGCGAGATCGGCGCCGAGTTCATTGGCCATATCCACGGCGCGGCGCACCTGCGTGCGGGACATGTAGCTGCTGAGGTGAATGTCACTGATTTGGACGATCTGCATGCCGTCGAGAGCGGAAGGCAAGTTGGGCAAGGGAATCTCGACGCGGCGGACTTGATAGTTCAGGCGTTCGGCAGCGAAACCGTACATGGCGCCGAGGAAAGGAGCGGCGCCGGCGGCAGCTGTAGCGGCGCGGAAGAAATAGCGGCGGCCCGGGTCAGCAACCGTCTCCGCAGGAGCGGGCGTAGACTGGGCGGCACTCTGTGGTCCGACGGTTTTTTTGGCGGTTGCGGTCTGCAACCATCTCCACACACGCTCGACTCCGTGGACGGTTCTGACTGCGAAATAGGCTAAGAGGGCGCTGAAAAACCACAGTTCGGTAAGAGCCGTAATCAAAGAGTTCTGGCGAGCAAAACCTCCGTGACCGAGGTTCAGCACGAGAGCCATGGTGACAATCACCCAGAGCAGCAGGGTTACATAGACGATCCTGGCGCCCACCCGGAGCGACACGCGACCCCAATGAGAGGTGACGCGCCAGAGGGCGCGGTACCAGAATCGCTGCGAGAGATAAAGCAGCGTCAAAATGCTCAAAAATACGGCGATGCGCAGCAGTAGAAAGCCCCAATTCACGGTGACGGCGCTCCCAAGTCCAATACCTAAGCTTATCACGCGGGCCTTGGGGATTTTGCATGACGGGGGCTATTTTACTGCGTAAGATGAACCCCCCCGAAGTCCGAGTCAACGCTGGTTGGGGGAAACGCCCGGCAGTGTGGTGCGTCTGAAGAAGAGAACGTCCGGTTTCCGGGCGAAACTGAGGAGAAAACTTATGAAGAAGTGGAATGTGCTGGCGACTCTTGTGCTGGGGGCCGCGTTGGCGGTGGTTCCGGCGGTGGCGCAGGATGCGGCAAAGAAGAAAGAGCCGCCGAAGGAGGCCGTGAATCCTACGCAAGCGGTGGTGGAGCAATGGAACGACATCGGGCGGAAGTTGATCGCCATGGCGGAAGACTTCCCTGAGGACAGGTACGAGTTCAAACCGAACCCGGAGCAGCGCAGCTTCCGGGAGGGACTCCTGCACGTTGCGGATGTGAATTATTTCTTCACCAACCCGGTAAAGGGAGAGAAGCCGCCTGCCCAAGAAGATTTCTCGAAAGACAAACTCAAGACCAAGGCGGAAGTGGCCGCTTACGTGAAGAAATCCTTCGCCGACGGCGCTGCCGCGATCAAAGCCAAGGGCGATGCGGGGCTGAATTCCCTGGTCGTCGATCCCTACGCGAATCAACAGGTGCGCGTGATTGACTTCGCCTACGGCTTCATGGAGCACTCGGGAGAGCACTACGGGCAGCTGGTGGTGTACTACCGCGTCGCGGGGATGGTACCGCCAGAGTCGCGGCCGAAGAAGTAGCTAGGGGTAGATTCAGTACAAATCGTAATAAAAATATTGCCGGGGGAGGCCGACTACGTCGCTTCCTCCGGCGTATTTTTTGGAGAAGCTATGCGAAGCTCAATAGGTTACGGACCTGTGTCGCGCTCTTGCTCGCGGGATGCAGCCATGTCCTGTCCGGGATCGCGGCGCATGCGATTGCGCGCACTTGGATTGACCAGGATGAAGGTCACTTCTTGGATGAAATGGCAGCACGTATTGACAGTTAATGTGCCCCGCTGATATATCTTTGCGCAAACTTAGCCTTCAGCGGACGGGGCGGCAACCCCCCTGGCTCTCCTTGTCCAGCGTGTTCTTGGTCTCGAAAGGAGCTAGAAATGAAAAGACTGTGCATGAGTGTCGCGCTAGCGGCCATAACCGTTCTATTGTTGGGCAATTCCTCCACCAACGCGAAGAGCGATAACGAACCGAGCATCTCCGCCCACATGGTAGGGCTGAGCGAAGTCCCACCCACCGCTAGCAAGGGCGTGGCGGACTTCAATGCAACCATCAGCTCGGACGCCAGCACCATCACCTACACTCTGCAATGGAGCGGCCTAACGTCTCTGCCCCTGGTCAGCCACATCCACTTCGGTCCCACTAAGGTTATCGGTGGCGTTATGGTGTACCTGTGCGGCGGAGGCGGAAAGCCGGCCTGCACCCAGGCCACTTCAGGCATGGCCTCGGGCACCATCACTGCTGCAGACATCGTCGGGCCGGCGGCACAAGGTATTCCCCCCGCTCCGAATGGTGATTTCGCCGATGTGATCCGCGCCATCCGCACTCGCAACGCCTACGCAAATTTACACACCACGATGTTCCAGGGCGGCGAAGTGCGAGGCACTGTGGAGGCGCCCCGCGGGCACGGCGAGTAGGTGCGGAAACCGCACCGGGGCCTCTCAAAGCAGCCCACGTTCTCTTTTTCCACGCCGCCAACTACAACCGCCCGTCAAGAGCGCGCCTTTTCGCTCGACCTTATTTCAGCGAGGGGTCTCATCCACGATTCTTCAGGCTGGGACCTGCCTCGCCCATGCGCCCTGTTTGCCTGCGAGATCAAGTCGCTCTAATTCTGTGTTGCTGAGTCATCCCACGCTGCAACGCTAAAGTGGAGCACCACCAGAAATGGGCATGGGATCAGATTCATGCAGGTAAGGTCAAAATGCCGTTTGCTGAGGTCCCAGGAGATTTGTTCTTGACGGCCAAGACTCAGGAATTCAGGAGGTTTGCAGACTGACCGATCAACTCGCTTGGGCCGAACGACTGCAATCGGTGAGGAGGGAGGAAAGGTGCTGGGGGTCGTTGGTCGGCGGGAGGCATGTTTGGCCGGAACAGACGACGGCGAATGCTTTGTCGGCGGGGAGATGGGGCAGCGTTTCTTTCAGAGCGCCGGTGAGATGGAGTTGCGGCGTTTCCGGGGTGACGCGGAGAACAGACTTGCCGAGTCGGAAGACGCTCTGGGCGGCGGCTTCCAGGGCTTGCGCGGTGGGATCGTGGGTTTGTCCGGTGATGACGACTTGCAAAGGATGATGGGCGAACAGGGTGGCGGCGAGACCGTAGGTGGCGGCGAAGAGGCCGTACTGTGGGGCGATGCCGGCGAAGGCTTCGAGCGTTTTCTTGGTGAAGGCACGGCAGCCGCCTTCGTTGGTGAAAGCGTACATGCGAATGAGGGCGATGGCTGCGACGGAATTCGCACCGGGCGTCGGAGAATCCTGAAAGGGTTTGCGCCTGACGTCGAGGCCGCCCATGGGCGCGGCGTCGCAAGGACGATCGAAGAAACCGCCTCCTTCGGCGTCGCCATGTCGGGCCATGGCAAGATCCATTGTCTCTTGCGCGGCGGTGAAGTAACGCGGGTTGAGGGTGGCTTCGTAGGCGTCGAGGAGCGCGAGAACGCCGAAAACCTGATCGTCGAGTGAGCCTTCCAGAGCGGGGCCGCCGATACGATGGCCGAAACCGCGGGTTTCGCTCCAGACTTCCTTCAACATGCGGTCGAGCGTTTTCAGGGCGAAGTTGCGGCAACTTGCGCCGAGTGAGCCGCCCAGTACCCGCGCAGCCTCCAGATAGGCGGAGACGAACATCGCATTCCAAGAGACGTACATCGTTTTGTCGATGAAGGGTGTAGGGCGCGGCTTGCGCGCGGCGAGCATCTTCCCCTTTGCCTTTGCGAGGGTCAGGCGGACTGTGGTTTCGTCAAGGCTGAACCGCTTAGCGATATCCGTGGCATCACGCGCGATCCAAAGGACGTTTCTTGCGGGATCGTGGTGCATTTCGCCCCTAGCCTCGACGTCGTAGTACAGTTCCATGACGCGGGCTTCGTCGGGGAGGAGCACGGCGCGGAGTTCGTCCAAGCTCCAAGTGAAATAGTCACCGTCATCATCAAGCGAATAGTCAGCGTCTTGGCTAGCGTAGAAGCCGCCATTGTCCTGATCCGACAATACTTCATTCACCCAGCTGATGATGCCTTCGGCAGTCTCGCGCAGAAATAGGTTCTGCGTGACCTGCCACCCATGGAGATAGTTTTTCAAGAGTTCGGAATTGTCGTAGGACATTTTTTCGAAGTGCGGGACGAGCCAGCGCTCATCGACGGAGTAGCGATGAAAGCCGCCGGCTAGCTGGTCGTAGACGCCGCCGCGCGCCATTTTTTCGAGCGTGGTTTCGGCCATGGCGAGGAGATGCTTTTCTTTCGTCTGTTGGTAGCGCTCGAGGACAAGGTCGATGGCCGAGGAGTGCGGGAATTTCGGGGCGCGGCCGAAGCCGCCGTTCTTGATGTCGAAAAGCTGGGTGATGGATTTGATCTGTGCCTCGACGACGCCAAGGTCGAAATCAGCGCGAGCGCCGGTGAAGATTTCCGCTTGCGAAACGGCATCGGCGAGGGAGTTGGCGGCGCGCTCCAGTTCGGCTCGCTTGTTGCGGTAGGAATCGGCGACGGCGAGAAGAATGCGGCGGAATCCAGGGCGGCCCATCTGGTCTTCGGGCGGGAAATAGGTGCCGCCAAAAAAGGGTTTGCCATCAGAGAGCAGAAAACCGGTCAGCGGCCAGCCCCCCTGGCCGGAGATCGCGCTGACCGCGGATTGATAGCGGGAGTCGACGTCCGGGCGTTCGTCGCGATCTACTTTTACGGCGACGAAGTGTTCGTTGATGATTTTGGCGATTTCGGCGTTCTCGTAGCTCTCGCGGTCAATGACGTGGCACCAGTGGCACCAGACCGCACCGATGTCCAGAAGAATGGGCTTGTCTTCGGATTTGGCGAGTTCGAAAGCGGCGGCACCCCATTCGTGCCAGTCGATGGGCTGGTGCGCTGCCGAGCGAAGATAGGGGCTTGCCGAGTCTTTCAGGCGATTTTCGGGATGGTCGTTCAAAGGCGCTCGCAGTTTGAGCCTGCGAAGAGCGGGCCGTTGAGGTCCTTTCGGAACCGCTCATCGCTACGCTCAGGATGACACCGGAAAGAAAGCACCGGTCTGAAGACCGGTCACTACATAAAAATTACTGAATGGTGTCGCCGGGGCCCAGGTCGTGCGGATCGAGCGGTTTGCGGCTGTCGAATCCTTCGTCCTGGCGATGGTAAAAGCGGATGCGGTCCTCGCCGAGCTTCCAGCAGAGATAGACGTCCTGCTTATTGATGACGGCAGGGAAATCGAGAAGGCCGACGTCGAGGTCCTTGATAAGGCATCCGGTTTCGAGAATACGGTTAAGCGCCGACTTGAGCGTTTCGGCAAGCTGCTGGTGCTGCATGCGAACGGCGGCCAGTTTTTCGTAGGGCACGAGCACACCGCCCATCATCATGATGCGCGCGGAGACCGCGGACAGCTCATTTTCCAGACCTGAGAGCTTCTTCCGGGAATTCATGGCCTCGACGAGAAAGGGTTCGAGTTCTTGGCGCGTATTCTCCGCCTCGGTCAGCGTAAAGAGACGCTGCGGTGGTTCCGGAGTCTCGTCCTGATCCTGATCGTCGTCTTCGTCAGCCATAAAGTTTCCGTTCAGGGGACAGCGGCCACTACAGGACATGCTACCGTTCGCAAACCGCAGAGCCAAAAGCCTGTCCTACTGGATGCTAGCGCAAACTCAGCATGCGGTCGAGAGCAACCCGCGCATGGCGGCGAGTGTGCTCGTCAACGGAGATACGGTTAACGACGTTGCCCTCACCCAGATTCTCGAGCGCCCAGAGAAGATGCTGCGGAGTGATACGGAACATCGTGGTGCAAACGCAGACGCTGGGATCGAGCGAGATGACTTTGTGATCCTTCAATTCCTTGCCGAGGCGATTGACTAGGTGAATTTCTGTGCCCACGGCCCACTCCGTGCCGACAGGAGAAGCCTGGATGGCTTTGATGATACCCTCGGTCGAGCCGATTTGATCGGCGGCTTGAGCGACCTCGAAGCGGCATTCAGGATGCGCGATGACGCGAATTCCAGGATGCTCGCGGCGGACGCGCTCGACTTGCTGCGGCGTGAAGCGCTGGTGCACGGAACAATAGCCCTTCCAGAGGATGATGCGCGCGCTGCGAATCGTTTCCAGCGTGTTTCCGCCAAATTCCTGGTAGGGATCCCAGACAATCATTTGCTCGAGCGGGATGCCCATGCGATAGCCGGTGTTGCGGCCGAGGTGCTCGTCGGGAAGGAAGAGAACTTTTTCGCCGCTCTCGAAGGCCCACTTCATGACCGCTGCGGCGTTGGAGCTGGTGCAGACCGAACCGCCATGCTCGCCGGTAAAGGCTTTTATGGCCGCGGTCGAGTTCATGTACGTGACGGGGATGATCTTCGCCGAATCGAGGAGAGAAGAGAGTTCACTCCAGCAGGCCTCCACCTGGCCGATGTCGGCCATATCGGCCATGGAGCAGCCGGCGTTCAGGTCGGGCAGGACAACGATCTGGTGCTCACGGCGAAGAATATCCGCGCTTTCGGCCATGAAATGGACACCGCAGAAAATGATGTAGCGGCCTTCGGCTTGAGCGGCTTGAAAGGAGAGTTTGAGCGAGTCACCTCGGAAATCGGCGAACTTAACCACTTCGTCGCGCTGGTAGTGATGGCCCAGAATCACGACGTCCCGACTTAGCCGGGCCTTGGCGGCAGCGATGCGGTCATCAAGGGCATTGTCCGGCACAAGCAGGTAGGAGTCGAAGTCGCAGCCTACCCCGGCCTCAATCTCCGGCGCGCGGATAGTGGCCGGCTGGTCTGCGCCGATGAGGGTGCTGCTATCCGAAATGGATACTAGGTTGCCCATGGATTGTGTTTTGTCTGCTTAGAGGCTATTGCTAAGTGGTCTCTGATCCCTGCCTGGAAACTTCATTTTCTCATATTTCGGCTATTTTTCCACTACCCGCCAATAAATACCATGGTACGAGAGGGTTGTACGAAGCCGGGTTCGTTGATGCGATGGCCCTCCTCTTTTTCCATGACAATGGACCCGATATAGGTGACCAAATCCTCGTCGGATGCTCCTTCGCGAAGCAGCGCACGCAGGTCATGATCGTCCTTGCTGAACAGGCAGGTGCGGAGCTTGCCGTCGGCAGTCAGCCGGATGCGGGAGCAATGGCCACAGAAAGGCTGGGTCACCGGGGCGATAAGACCGATTTCGCCGGGTGCGCCGTCGGCAAAGCGGTATTTGCGCGCGGTCTCGCTGCGCTCATGCGGAATCTGCACGAGTGGCCAGCGGACGTGGATGCGCTGGTGGACTTCCGCCGCCGGCACCACGAGGTCGCGTGTCCAGTGGCGGTCCGCATCGAGCGGCATGAATTCGATAAAGCGCATGATGACGCCGGTTTCGCGGGCGAACAAAGCGAAGGCTTCGACTTCGTCGTCGTTGAGGCCGCGGACCAGGACGGCATTCACTTTGGCTGGCGCCAAGCGTGATTTCTGAGCGACATCGATGCTGTGCATTACGGTCGAAAAGGACTTGGTTCTGGTGATGCGTTCGAATCTCTCGGGGTCGAGCGAATCGAGGCTGATGTTGATGCGGCGGAGACCGGCGGCAAGGAGCCGGTGGCACCGTTCCGCCAGCAGGTGGCCGTTGGTGGTCATGGAGAGGTCCTCGACGCCGAGGGCATGGAGACGGGCGATATAATCCTCGACGCCTTCGCGGACGAGCGGCTCGCCGCCGGTGATGCGGATTTTGCGGATGCCCAGGCTTAGGAAGATCCTAGCGAGACGATCGAGCTCGGGCCAGGAGAGAATTTCGTCGTGATCGCGATAGTTTTCGGGATCGGCGGAGCGGCAGTAGACGCAGCGGAAATTGCAACGGTCTGTGATGGAGATGCGAAGGTCGGTGATCTGGCGGCCGAATTTGTCATAAAGGGTCATGGTGCGCTGTGCCTGTTGGATGTAGCTCCCCCACTACCTTGACGCCATTGAGCGATAAAACAAAACCGCCCGATCCAGTGCAGGGAATCGGGCGCTCACCGAAAAAACACGCCTTTTCGGTGTCATCGCTCCTTTCCAAGCACGGGAGGCCCGGGCGTTTCCGCCCAAACCCTTGGCCCCATCACTGTCTCGGGTCCTCGCCCCTGCAGCCGTGGGTTATCTCTCCGGTAGGCTTCAGGGGTCGGAGTTACAGCCATAGTGTACCCTTCGGGCTAGCTGGGTGCAATTGGGGCTAACGCCAAACGCTAGCCGAAGAGGCCTCTCGGATTGTGATAGAGTTTTGGCCACGCCATGCGGATCTTCGTTTTGGGGGCCGGAGCGACCGGCTCCCTTCTCGCACAATTGCTGGAGCGGCAAGGACATACGGTCTGGTGCGGCGACCGCGATCCGGAGCGGGCGCGGCGCTTTCTGGGCAAGAAAAGCACCATCGCGGTAACCGAGGTGAACGCGCGAAATCTGCGCGGAATCGTGAAGGCCGCGAAGGGCTGCCAGCTCATCGTCAATGCTTCGGCCTCAGTCTTCAATGAGATTGTCTTGCGCGCGGCGCTGCGGCTGCGCGCGCATTATGTGGACCTGAGTTCCCACCTCACCCGCCATCCCTTTCGAGCCGAGCAGTTCCGCTATGTAAAGAAATTCGAGGAGAAGAATCGCACGGCACTGATCAACACCGGTGCGGCCCCAGGCTTGACGAATTTGCTCGTGAAACGCGCTGCCGACCTCCTCGACGAAGTCCAAGCAGTGCACATCCGTCTGTACGAGAGCACCGAGAGCGACGACCCGATATCCCAATGGTCACCGGAGGTTTCCTTCGACGAAGCCGTCTCCCACCCGCAGATCTACCGAGGGGGAAAGTTTCAACTGGGCAAGCGCTTTTCGGAGATTGAGAAATTTCGATTTGCTGATCCCATCGGGAGCGCGCGTGTCGTGCTTGCGGCCCAAGATGAGGTAGCCACACTGCCCCGTTTCATACCGATGCGCGATCTGGACGTAAAAATCGGCGGGAATGAGATTGACCGGCTGCGGCGCTGGCACAAGCAGGGAAGACTTTCCCGCTCACGCGGGATGGCCCGACATCATTTTCCTCAGACTTCTTCTCCTCGCATGATTGCCAAGCTGATTCGCCAGGGGATTCTACAGAACGCTCGTTTCGCTGCGGCCACGCTGGTAAAGGGAATGAAGCGTGGCAAGAAAGAAGACCAGCAGCTGCTGATGCGCAGCGATTGCACGTTTCCCACGCTCTATCAGATTCGGCAGCAAGGACGGTATACCACGCCGGTAGCCTACGCGACGGCGCACATCGCGGCACTGTTCATCAAATATCTCCCCCGGGATCTCGCGGGAGTCTTTGCGCCGGAGATGCTGCCCGCCGAAACCCGCCGGGCCATCCTCGCCGGAATCCGCAACCACAACCTCCGTGTTAAACACAAGACAACCGTACTAAGACACAACAGTGAAGACGAGGAAGAATTCTAGCTAAGCAGCCCCGCTTTGTCAGAAGTCCAGGCGCGGCTGCTTAGAATGATTCGGGCCGAAGATCAGTCCGCCGAGGCGGGCTTTGCATTTCCAGAAAAGTGGATGGTGATCAGGAACCCATTGGTCCCGTCGTAGGAAAACTTGTGGCCGTCGCCTTCGAAGGCTTCGTGCTTGTTCTTCCACATGCGGAAGCCGTCGTTGGACTGGGCCCCCCAGTATTTCAAGTTGTGCATGACGACTTCGTGATGGGCATCATTGCCATTCACGCGCTCCAGAATGACCTCGCCCTTGCCATTGTTCATCTTGGCGTGAGCCACGCCATCCTTCGCGTCCACATTCCATGAGAATTCAGCGGTGTCCACGGCCTTTTTCTGCCAGGGAATCGGATAGAGCTGGCCGAGGATGTCGCCAAGTGCGGCCTGCTGCTCCTTGCTGACGCTGGGATCGAAGTTCACCACCAGCCAGGAGTCCTTGCCGGTGCTCCAATCGCTGCCCAGGTCGGTGACGATCCAGACCTTGGCGCCATCCAGCTTGGTGTCTTTGTAAAAGCCCTTGTCCACTTTGAGGACCAAGTTAGCCCGGCAAAAATGTTCGTCCATGTGATGCTCACCCATATGATTTGTGGAATGAGTGTTGAAGTAGCAGGGACAGAACATGTCGCAGCTGCAGGCTTCGATGTAGCTGGCGGTCATGTCAAAATCTGGTTTTGAAGATCTCTCCTGCGCGGGCGATGTAAAGTAGATGAGCATGGCAGAAAGCGCAAGGAGAAGAAGCAAGAGCAGACGAGGCATGCGTCGCATGGTTCCTCCATTCGAAGCGTTCGGGAAAGTGGCCAACCGGGATTACCGCAAGTCTATTCCTCCAGACCCAAAGGAATCAAGACCACTACCTTTAGCATTAGAAAGATAAGACTGGGTTGGACCGATTGTATGACTGGCGGACGGCATCGGCAAGAAAAGAGTTTCAGCAGCAGCGGTTAGGGCGGGAATAACGGCGGTCGAGCTGCTCGACGTAGAACTCGGTCGGCGTGAGGGTGCGACACGAAGGAGACTGCCTGGCTTTCGAACGAAGATAGCTTTCATAGGCCGCATCTCCGCACCACTCGCGAAGGCCGCGCCAGAAGCGTCGCAAGAAACGCGATGTAGTTCTTGCGGCATGTTTCATCAGTCGTCTCCGTGGGCGGCGCCGGAGAAGTCTGCGGCCCACCGCGTGGCAACGTAGGGTGATTCATGAAGCACAGGTTTTGTGCCGCGACTGAGAATCGAGTACCACTGCGCGAGCGCTTCGACAATCAGAACGAGGATCATAGCGGCAAGAACACCGGTTACCGCGGCATCGAGGCGCTGGTTAAAAATAAGGCGCTGCGTTTCGGCAACTTTCGCGGCGGGAATTCTTCCGGCTGCAATTTGAGCCGCCAGGACATTGGCGTTGGCAAGAAACCCGATGCGGGGATTTGCATCGAAGATTTTCTGGTAGCTCGCGGTCATGGTAATAATGACGAGCCAGATCATGGGTAGCAGCGTCACCCAGATCCAGCGGAGCCGGCCCATTTTCATCAGAATGGTGGTGGCAACCACGAGCGCCACGGCCGCAAGCAATTGATTCGAGATGCCGAAGAGCGGCCAGAGCGAATTGATTCCGCCCAGCGGGTCGACAACGCCTTGATAAAGAAAGTAGCCCCACAAGGCGACGATGATGGCGCTGGACAGCAAGATGCCGGGCATCCAGCCAGTGCGGCCGAAGGGCTTCCAGGCTCGGCCGCCGAGATCCTGAACCATAAAGCGCCCCACGCGCGTGCCCGCGTCCAGCACCGTAAGAATAAAAAGCGCTTCGAACATGATCGCGAAGTGGTACCAGATGCTGAGGAGTCGTTCGCCGCCGATGGTGCTGGAGAAAATTTGCGCCATGCCCACAGCCAGCGAAGGCGCGCCGCCGGCGCGATTCCAAAGCGTGATCTCGCCGACCCGGTGGGCGAGGTCGACTGGAGGGGCTGTTAATCGCGAAATACACACCCGGCGGCATGGCGCACGCGGCGACCATGGCCATCACGCCGACAAACGACTCGAGCAGCATGGCGCCGTAGCCGATGAAACGAGCGTGGCTTTCGCGAAGGATCATCTTCGGCGTGGTGCCGGAGGAGATCAACGAGTGGAATCCGCTGATCGCGCCACACGCAATGGTAATGAAGCAAAATGGGAAAATCTTTCCGGCAAAGACCGGGCCGCTGCCGTCGATGAAGCGCGTGAGCGGCGGCATTAAGACTTGGGGTCGAACAAAAAGGATGCCGGCGGCAAGAGAAAAAATGGCGCCTGCCTTGATGAAAGCACTGAGATAGTCGCGCGGAGCGAGCAGCAACCAGACCGGCAAGGCGGACGCCGCGAAGCCATACACAATGATGGCAAAGGCAAGCGCTATGCCGCTCAGAGTAAATACCCGAGACCAGGAAGGAGAATCGGCCACCCACTGCCCCGCCACGACCACCAAAAGAACCAGCGCCACTCCCATGACCGAAGCTTCCAGGACGCGCCCGGGCCGGAGGAAGCGCAGATACAGACCCAGAAGCAAGGCGATGGGAATGGTCATCGCCAACGTGAAGGTGGCCCATGGAGAGGACTTGAGGGCATTCACCACGACGAGCCCAATCACGGCGAGAAGAATCGTCATGATCGCCAGCACCGCGAGTTGTGCGATGAAGCCGCCGCGTTCGCTGACCTCTTCGCGCGCCATCTGGCCGAGCGATTTTCCATCGCGGCGAATCGAGCAAAAGAGAATGACAAAATCCTGCACACAACCAGCCAACGCAGCGCCGGCAATCAACCAGAGCGTACCGGGCAAATAGCCGAACTGCGCGGCGAGCGTCGGTCCGACGAGCGGGCCGGGTCCCGCGATAGCGGCGAAATGGTGGCCGAAGAGAACCCATTTGTTGGTGGGCACGAAGTCGCGGCCGTCGTCGTGGCGTTCACAGGGAGTGGCGCGTGTGTCATCGAGCGCAAGAACCTTGGCGGCGACAAAAGCGGAGTAGAACCGGAAAGCGGCGAGATAGCAGGACACCGCCGCGATGACAAACCAAGTGGCATTCAGCTGCTCACCGCGATGCAGTGCGATGGAGCCTAGCGCGCCGGCACCCAGCGCCGCAATGGCTATCCAGACGGCGATGCTGGAGATGCGCTTCATTTTGCCGGATTCACTGTCGTACTAGATTTGATAAACTGCGCGATATCAGCTTTGAGCTTGGCCAGCGACGCTGAGTGGACGTACATCATATGGCCGGCTTCGTAATAAGCACCGCTGAGATGACCTCGTAGCGTTGGGTCCAGGCCGAGATGATCGAAGGTGTAGTCCGCGGCAAAAAACGGCGTGGCCAAGTCGTAGTAACCCTTCGCCACGAAAACATGCAGGAACGGATTTTGCGTCATGGCTTTGCGTAGGGTCTCCGCCACGTTGACGTAGCGGTTTTCATACGGCGCGTAATTCCACGGCCGCACGCGCCCGGTCAGCACTTCGTACGGCAAATCGCTGTCGAATTTAAGATCATTGCGCGCGTAGTCGTTCAGCATACCCGAATACGGCCCCATGATGGCCGCGATGCTAGGATCGAACTCCGGCTCTTCGCCGGCGGCATCGCGATCGATGCCCGTGAAGCGCGCGTCGATTCGGCCGATCGTGCGGCGCTCGTTGCGTAGCAGTTCCTTGGTGAAGCGCATGATCTCGATGCGCAAATTCGTGCGGTCGATGTAATCCGGCGAGAGGCCGGTCAGCCGCGCGAGCTTCTGCGTGATCTCGCTACGCCTGGTGGCTGGTAGAGCGTCGCCAACCATGAGCGCGTCGGTGTACTCGCCAACAGCGAACTTGCGCGATTCCTCGATGGCTTTTTGCAAATCACCTTGCAAGTCTGCGGGGAGTTTCTTGTGATACCAGGCGATCGCCGTGTAAGTGGGTAGAAAAAGAATGTACGGTAGGTCATTGCCGGTGTCGAATTCCGCCGTCTCGAAATTCAGGATCGCAGAAATCAGAACAATGCCGTTGAGATACATACCGTAGCGCTGCTGGAGATAGCCGGAAAGTCCCGCGGCTCGGGTCGTGCCGTAGCTTTCCCCGCTAAGAAATTTGGGCGACGACCAACGCTTGTTGCGAGTTGTATACAGGCGGATGAAATCCGCCACGGACTGCACGTCTTCCTCGACGCCATGAAATTGCTTGGGCGCTTCGCCCGGAACGGCACGGCTGTATCCCGTCGAAACGGGGTCGATGAAGACGAGGTCGCTAATGTCCAGGAGCGACACGTCGTTGTCGACTAGTTTGTAGGGCGGCGGAAGAAGCGTGCCGGCATCGCCCATCTGTACGCGCCGCGGACCGAATAAGCCAAGATGCAACCACACCGACGAGGAACCCGGGCCGCCATTGAAGCTGAAGGTGAGCGGGCGCTGGCTCGCGTCGCCAACGTCATCCTTGGCATACGCGACGTAGAAGATGCTGGCCTTGGGCGTGCCGTCTTCGAGCTTCAGGAGAATCGTGCCGGCTGTGGCCGTGTATTTGATCTCCTGCCCGCCGACCTTCACGGAATGCTTGGTCTGAACGATTTTTTCCTCAGGAACGGGCGGCTTCTTTTCTTCTTTCGGCTTTTCCGCTGGTTTTTCCGGCTGAGGCGGCTGTTGCTGCTGAGCAAAGCAGAGGTTCGCTCCAAGCAGAAGCCAAGCGACGTAACATAGAAAGCGAAGGGAACACCTCATGGGCAGCAGATCTCCTTCTCACGCAGGCAAAAAACACAAACTAGCGACGTGCGGCATCGTATGCGAGAGTGCGCGCAGCGTCAATCGCTTCAGAAAGTCAGGGACACACCCCGGCGATTCCTATTGCGCGGCTTGAAATCGCGGTTAGAATGCGGCCCAGGAAGGTAACTCTTGTCTCTAGGAGCGCCGCATGCGCCGTGCTGGTTGGTCCGCCGCCACTTTACTTCTCCTTTCGGGAGCGTTGGCGTGCTTCCCTCCCCCGGGTACTGCCCAGCCGAAAGAGGAGCTGGCACACCCGAAATCGGTCGAGGAATTGAAGAAAACAATGAAGGACGTTCTCGACAAAGAGCACGTACCGGGGGCAGGAATAGCGCTGATAGCAAATGGCGAGGTCCTGTGGTGCGGTGGAATCGGCCAGGCGGACATTGCCGCGAATCGCGCCGTCAGTTGCGACACGGAATTCCGCGTGGGCTCGATCAGCAAGACATTTGTCGCGCTGGCACTGCTGAAGTTGCAAGAAGAAGGAAAGGTCAACCTTTACGCCCGGTTGCAGGATGTCGCACCGGAAATCCCGTTCAAGAATCGCTGGGAGGCGACTCATCCCGTCCGCATCGTCAACCTCCTCGAGCACACTGCCGGTTTCGACGACATGGAGCCAAGCGAAGTCTACAACGTACGCGATCGGTACGATTTTTCACTTATCGAGGTTTTCAGGCGTTTTCAGGAGCCGCAGACGGTGCGCTGGCCACCAGGAACGCGCATGTCCTACGCGAATCCGGGAAATGCAATTGCAGCGTATTTGATCGAGAAAACCACGGGAGAGCCTTTCGACCAGTACATCCGCGAAATGTTTCTGCGACCGATGGGCATGGAACACGCTGACTATCCCTTCACCGAGGCAAACAAAGCCCTGCTTGCGACTGCCTACGAGGGCAATCCGCCGAAGGCATCTGGCTTTCCCTTCATTTACCTGCGGCCGGCAGGGGACCTGAAAGCGTCGCCGGGAGAGTTGGCCAAGCTCGTGCAATTTCTTCTGAGGCGCGGCAAGGCGGGAGACGCACAACTGGTGAAACCGGAATCCATCTTGCGAATGGAAACGCCGGAAACAACATTGGCGGCTAAGAGCGGCCTGCGGCTTGGCTACGGCCTCTGCAACTATTCGAGCGTGGAAGGGGGCGTGGTGACGCACGGTCACGACGGCGGGATCGACGGCTTCATTTCTTCGTATCGCTACATGCCGGAGCAGAACTGGGGTTACGTCATTCTGCTGAACAACGATAGTTCTCAGCAAGCGCTCGAAAGCTTGAATGGCTTGGCCATTGACTTTCTTTCGAAGGATTCCCTGAAACCTCAGCAGCCCGTGACCACTGTTCCCGCGAAAACGCTGGAGATGTTCGCGGGCTATTACGCGCCGCGCGCGCCGCGCAGCCAACTGTTTGCTTTTGTGGATGACCTGACCGGCGGGACGCGCATACGCGTGGCCAACGGCAAGCTGACCCGGTCCGGACTATTTGGCCGGCCCGAGCCGCTTCTCTACGTCGGTAAAACCCTGTTCCGCGGGGAGAAGGAACCCGAGGGCACGACCGTTTTTTTCGTCACCGACCTAGGTGATATGGCGGTGGTAAGCAACGGACTTGACAGTATTTCTTACAGCGAGCGGAGCAGCCTCGCCTGGCCCTTGATTCGCATCGCCCTGCTCTCTGTTTGCCTGTTTTTCATGGTGTCTTCATTGCCTTACGCACTTATTTGGCTGTTCTTGAAGCTCATCGGCGCCATGAAGGATGTGCGTCACCTGTCAGTCCGCGTCGTGCCGTTGCTTGCGACGCTGTCGCTATTGATCGTGCCATTCTGCCTAATGAGACTCAGCGGCGCGCAAATCGGCTCCTGCAATCCCTGGACTGCTGGCATCTTCCTCGGAACATTATTCTTCCCGTTGTTGTCGATCCTCGGGTTGGTCCTGGTCCTCCGCGTGCCGAAGGAGGAAATCCACCGCGGTGTAAGAATTCACTCTCTCCTGGTCTCCTCCGCCTGCTGCGTGCTCACCGGCTTTCTCTTGTCGTGGCATCTCCTGGCGCTGCGATTGTGGGCGCGGTGAGATGTCTGCCCGCAATCAATACGAACGGCCAACAATGTAGTCACGGGTGATCTTGTCAACCGAGATGGTGCCGGCCTGCCGCATGATGGTGCGAAATTCGCGGCGCAAGATTTCGAGCACGGCTTCGACACCTGACTGGCCAAACGCGGCCAGCCCCCAGGCGTAAGGCCGCCCTATGCCGACCGCTGACGCGCCGAGCGCAAGGGCTTTGAAAATGTCCGTGCCGCGCCGGATGCCGCCGTCCACGATGACAGGAATCCTGCCGGCGACACCCTCGATCACTTCGGTCAGACTTTCGATCGTGGGGCGAAGGGTCTCTTCGGAGCGCCCGCCGTGATTCGAAACCATCAGACCATCCACACCGTGCTTAACCGCAAGTTGCGCATCTTCGCGCGTAACGATGCCTTTGAGGAGCAGCTTGACGGTCACGGTATCGCGCAGTCGCTTCACGAAATCCCAATTCAAGTTCGGGGGGTGAACAGCTGTGACCTTCGAAAGGTCGAGGCCATCGAACATCGGCTTCCGGGCTGCGTATTGGGCGAAACCACCGGAGCCTCCTCGAATCCTTCCGCGGGCAAAGCCCGTGTAGGCGCTATGATGGCAAGCGGAACAGTCCCTGTTATCCACACGTTCAGCGCGGAACAGAGTTTCGCGGTTGCTGCCTTCCTGCAGGTCCACGGTGAGGACGATCGCGGGCGAACCGGCAGCTTCGGCTCGCTTAACAAGCGCCCGGCCAACCTCCCAGACGTTCGTGGCATACAGTTGCTGCCACACCGGACTGCCTCGTGCGGCAGTTACGTCCTCGATCGACGCAGTGGCGACAGTGGAAAGCATCACAAGGTGACCCTCGGCGCGCGCTGCCCGGGCAACAGCGACTTCGCCTTCGGGATGGAAGGCTTTCTGAGCGCTTACTGGCGAGAGCACAATCGGCGTGTGGCACTTCGTACCACACAAGCTCACCGACATGTCCATGTTTTCGACATCAACGAGCCTGCGTGCCCGAATTTGGAGACGCGCATAGCCTTCGCGATTCGCCCGCACCGTTCCGTCGTCGTCCACTCCAGTGGCGAGATAGCCAAAATGCGCCGGCGGCAGCGTCTTGCGCGCGGCGGACTCGAAATCCATCACATCGAAGGCCTGGTCCGGAGAGGAAATCGCTTCCTCGCTTTGCTGCAAGGAATCGAGCCAGCCAAGAAACTTCCTCTCGGTAACTTCGCCCGCAGCTAGAACATTGCGGAAAGAACGCGCAAGAAAGCCTGGACTCGCCAGCAGCGGACTTGACCCAAGCATCTGAAGGAATTTTCTCCGAGTCTTGATCCGATCGGTGGCGCGATTCATGATCTCTCCTACTCCGGCAACGAAGTGAAGCGCAGCAGCGGATAAAGATCGCGAAAGACCTTGGCCGCTTCGCGGGGAAAGGAAGCGCGTGTGGCCACGGAGGGCGCGGATTTGCGACGGACGATCCACGCCAATATCTTTTTCCAATTCTCCGGGGCCATGGGCCAACCGGGGTGCTTGGTCCATTCCCCCTTCACCGTCGCGTACCAGTAGCTTTCGTAGCGCCGGCCGAGGCGCTTCTTTTGTTTTGCAACCCAGCGGGAATCTGCGTTAACGCGCGGTTCGGCAATCAGTGCAAGCGTGGACTCCTTGCGTTTCCCGCCCGAATAGATACGGAACCCCACGGTGACCGCATCTGCCGACAGGCCGACATAGAGCTGACCGGTTTCCCGCTTACCCGGCGCTGGCACGGAAAACTTCAGGTACATGTGCGTCTTGTACAGCGTCTTGTCTTTTGCGAAACGGATATCCCGGTTGATCCGCGAAAAATTCGCGCCCGTACGTCCGGAGGTGTCGAACCGCGAATCGAGTTCCAGGGCCCTGGGCGCGAGTTCCTCCAACAAACGCCGGAAGGGCTGAACGATGGCGGCCTGATAGCGGTCACGGTTGGTATCCATCCATTCCTTGCGGTTCTGACGGCCGAGGTCTTTGAAAAACTGAAAGGTTTCGCGTGCGAATATAGGTCTTCGAGAAGCCATGAGAACCTCGGTTCTGGCGACCACTCTAACGCGCGGCGTCCCTCAGGGTACACGATTCCAAACGGAGGTCAATTGGACGATGCTGGCTCGCTCGTGCGACGGGATCAAGGCAGCGCGCTGCGCAGATTTCTCGAATCGAAGAGCGCGGCTGCCGCGTGGCCGTCCGCCCCACTGCCAGATTGGCACTTGCCGCGAACGACGTGTGCCAGCTAGTCTACCTGCATGACCAACTTTACTCCGACCGAAAGAACCAAAATCCGCCGCAAGCCCGACCGGGGGAGTTACGACCGTGAATTGATCTACCGCATTCTTGATGAAGCATTCGTCTGCCACCTGGGCTTTGTCGTGGACGGCCAGCCCTTCGTGGTGCCCACAAACTACGTGCGCGTCGGCGACAAACTCTTCCTGCACGGCTCGATCGCCAGCCGCTTAATGAAAACGCTCGCGAGCGGTGCGTCCTTCTGCCTCAGCGTCACGCTGCTCGACGGCATCGTCTTTGCTCCCACGGCCGTCGGGCACTCGGTCAATTACCGCTCCGTCGTGGTCATGGGCAAGGCCGAGCCGATCGAGGGCGAAGCGGCAAAGCTTGCGGCAATGCGCGATTTCGTCGAATACGTCAACCGCGGCCGCTGGGCCACCGTGCGTCCGCCGAGCGAGCCAGAGTTGAAGAGCACCATGGTCCTTGCCGTGCCGCTCGTGGAAGCTTCCGCCAAACTGCGCACCGGCTTCGCCGTGGACGACGGCGAAGCCTACGCTTCATCAGCGTGGACCGGTGTGCTTCCCATGAAGTGGACCGCCCAGGCACCAGTTCCTGATCCACGCGGAAATCCCGAGATTCCTGTGCCGGCAAACATTCTGCATTATTCGCGGCCACAGTAGCCGGTGGCGCAATAATTTCCGACGCCACACAGTCCGAGAACGAGGACTTGCTGTTGCCAGGGGGTGCAGTGCGATGTTCATTTCTCGTGTGTCCATTTGGTTCTCGATGTTGCTCGCCATCTGTGTGTGCGCCGGCACCTTCAAGCCAACCTCAGCGCAGGTCTTGAAAAAAGACGATCTCGCTTTCCGCAAACAGATGTACACCGACAAGCAGGGCAACAAGATGCCGTACCGCCTCTTCGTGCCTGCGAACTACGACCCCAGTCAAAAATACGCACTGATTTTCTGGCTGCATGGCGGGAGCGGCCGCGGCTCGGATAACCTCAAGCAAATCTCCGGCGGAAATGAGAACGGTACGCACGTCTGGACAACACCGGCGAATCAGGCGCAACTGCGCGCTCTTGTTCTCGCGCCGCAATGCCCGGAGGAGCGCTTCTGGTCGGACCCGGAGACAAATGAGATCTCACCGCAACTCCAGATGGCCCTGGACATTCTCACTTCCGTGCAAAAGGAATTCTCCATCGATCCGGATCGAATTTATCTCGCAGGGCAATCCATGGGCGGCCTTGGCGTTTGGGCGCTGCTGCAATCGCAGCCGGATCGCTGGGCTGCGGCGCTGGTGCTCTGTGCCTTCGACAATTTCACGAATCCAAAAACCATGGCGCGCGTCCCGCTCTGGGTGTTCCAGGGCGATGCGGACATGGTCGTCCCGGCAAACCTGGTGCGGCAAATGGTGAAGGATTTGAATAAGTCAGGCGTGCGGCCGCGCTACTCCGAATACCATAACGCTGGCCACGATGTCTGGGAGCGGGCTTTCGCCGAACCAGACTTGGTCTCCTGGCTCGCCGCGCAGAAGCGCAGAAAGTAGCACAGGCTTCGGCTTGTGCAGATTCATCGTGTCGCAATCAAGCAACCGTAAGCAGGACTGGCTCGCCCCGCGTTATAACAATGGTGTGTTCGTAATGCGCCGAGACACTCCCATCCGCAGTGCGGTAGGTCCAGCCATCCGTGTCCAGCGAGACATTCCCCGTGCCTGCGGCAATGATCGGCTCAATCGTGATGACCAACCCCACGGTCAATTTGTGCTGCGCGGAGCAGTCCGCGTAATTGGGCACCGACGGCGGTTCGTGAATCGTGCGCCCGATGCCGTGGCCGCCGAGTTCCCGCACCACATGAAACCCGCGCCGCCGCACTTCGCGCTCCACTGCACGGCCAATGTCTCTCGTGCGATTCCCGGCTCGCGCGGCTTCCAGCGCCTGCCGGAACGCCCGCTCCGCGCAACGCGCCAGTTCCCGCGCGTTGCCTTTTCCTGGCGTCACTTCGACGCTCACTGCCGAATCCGTGTGGTAGCCATCCTTCTCCGCCGTGAGATCGAGCTTGACCAGATCGCCCGTCTGAATCTTGCGATCCCCGGGAATCCCGTGCACCACTTCGTCATTCACGCTGATGCACACATCTCCCGGAAACCCGTAAACCATCGGCGGCGAGGACCGTGCTCCGTGCTCGGCAAGCACTCGCGAGCCAATCTTGCAAAGCTCCGCAGTCGTCACTCCCGCGCGCACTTGCGCGGCCATGGCGCGCAACGCTTTCCCCACGATCATTCCGCACGCCCGCAGCTTCTCAAATTGTGCGGGACTATTAATGGACATGGCGCTTCCCACAAGCCAGGACGCAGTTAGCCATCATTTCGATCGCACTCCGGAGAAAGCAGTAGCCAGACCTAGCGCAATGAGTGCTCCGCCGGAGAGGTTGCGCTGGGTGCGGCGCAGGCGGACGCTGCCGCGAATGCGCTCGGCAACAGTTCCGGCGAGCAGCGCCCACATTGAATCACTACACCAACCCATCAGAGCAAACAGCACGCCGAGCTGAAAAATCTGAAGCGTCGCGTGGCCGCGGGCAGGCTCTACGAACTGCGGGAGAAACGCCAGAAAAAACAATGCTGTCTTGGGATTTAGGAGATTCACCAGCACACCATGGCCAAAAATATGGGCGAGCTGGCGCTCGCCATTCGCCGCTTCGAGCGCCAGGGGCACGTCGGTTCGCAACACACGAATACCGAGATAAACCAGGTAGGCTGCTCCGAGGTACTTCACGAACTGAAACGCCAGCGCGGACGACGCCAGCAGCGCGGAGAGTCCAAGCGTTGCCGCCGCCAGATGAAACAGCGTACCCGCGGCAATGCCCATGGCCGACACCAGACCGGCGGCGCGACCGTGGCCCACGCTCCGGCTAACAATGTAAAACACCGCAGGCCCTGGAATCACTAGAAGGATTGCGGCTCCGGTCACGAACAGCAGCAAGGAAGAGTAGCTGATCAGCATGGCGGACTCCCTAACACCTCAGTGGCAACCGCATCCGCCGCCGCAGCAACTGCCTCCGCCTCCGGAGGACCCTCCGGATGATTTGGCCGAAGCCCCGTTACTCGAGCCATTCGCGGCGCTGAAAACCGAAAGCTGAATCGCGTTCTTCTTCCCCGCACACGTCGGGCAGGCAATCTCCTGGGTTTTGTTCAGCACAATCTTCTCAAAGCGCGTCAGGCAATCCTCGCAAATGTATTCATAAATTGGCATGAGTTCTTGTCTCTTTCTCCGCTTCCAATTATAACAAGGAGCGGGTGTTCAAGACACGCTGACCTAATTGCCGGGTTGTCTTTGCGGCGCCGGGCCAGGTTGCCAAGTCGCCTAAGCCGACCCCGCTGAAAGATTCGCAAGAATGGTGCCACGCTTCATGAACTTTTGCATAAACCCAGAGACCCACTTTGAACCACGGGGCGACTCCAGACCTTAGCAGTAGGAATTCCTTTTCGCTTTGACCATTCGCGCCAAGCCAACACATGGGACCGGAAGCAAGCATCCGCAAAGGGCCAGGATTAAGTTCAAGTCAATGAAGAGCTCCACTTGAACTTCAGGGGAAAAGTCTGCTAATTAATGAGAAAGCGCCTCCAGGAGTCCTGGAGGCGCCCAAAGTAGCATGGCCGTTAGCTTGAAGTGCGGTTAGTCGCCGGCGACCGCTTCGGCCGCCTTCTCATCCGTCTTGGTTGCGGCGCCGTTGCCGTTGGAGTGGCCATTGCCATTAGCAGCAGCGATGGTGACCGGCTTGCCTGCGCCAGCGAAATTAGCAGGCACGGCCTTGGCGATGTCGCTGACGGTGCCGATCTGCACGACCGCCGGCTGAGGCTTCTTCAGCACCAGCTCTTCATAAATCGCTCGGACCTTGGCCTGTTCTTCGTAAGCCTTCTTGCGGCGAGCGCGGTCCTCTTCGGCGGCGGTCACCGGAATGTCGTGCTCCAGGTGCCGCACGCGAGCCGCGTCTTCGGCGTCAATCTTCAAGGAATGCTCAAAGCTCTGCAGGTTGACGTTCTTGCCTTTCGCGTAGATTTCATGTTTGCCGTGGTTCTTGTACCACTCGGCCACGGTCGCATTCTTATGCATGTTCTCGATGATCTGCCTCCAGCCCACACCGGTGTTGTACGCGCAGAAGCTGATCTCACCCTGCTGCGTCGCGTAGGGAATGATGCACATCTCGGTGCGGCGGAAATCGTAGTTGAACAGATCCTGGAACCACATCCCCGCGATGAACAGGAAGTTCCACGGATCGGTCTGCCGGCGCCGCATGGCGTCTTGGTAGGTGCGGTCCGGTGAAGTCCGACCGTATTTCTTCTCCGAGTCCTTGGTCAGCGCCCAGGTCTTGTCAAATTTCTTGAAGAGGTCATACAACTTCAGTCCCTTGGGGCCTTGGAAGGGCTTGTAGTTCTTCAAGAGGGCCATGGCCATCATGAAGTTCGAGAAATTCTTACCGCGGGCCGCATCGGTAATGTCGGTGACGTCTTTCGTAAGCTGTACCGCATCGAGGAAGCGCGGAACGGGAGCCCATTCCTTGGTCTCCTTGTTGATCATCAGCGCCGTACCCACCCCACAGTTGGGATGGCAACCGCAGGAAAGCGAACCCCATTGCGACTCTTGCCCCTTCACCATGTCCGAGAATCCTGCAAACGTGCTGACGAAGGAAATCGGGAACCAGTCGCGGGTCGGCTCGACTTTGCCCACCTGGGTGCTGACGTCTTTCGCCAGGTGCGAAAGCGTATAGCGCTGGCGCAAGCGGCGTTCCGGAGTAATGTCCTCGTCGCGACCGGTAAAGGAAACCGGCTGGAAACTGACAAACGCGATCTTCTTGGGGTTCTCCATCGCAAACTTCACGACGGTGCCGACCTGATCGTTGTTCACGTTATTGACGATGGTCACGACGAGCACGATTTCGATCCCCGCCTCGTGCATGTTCTCGATGGCGCGCAGCTTCACATCGAACAGGTTGCCGATCTGCCGGTGGCTGTTGGCGTCGTTGCCGATGCCGTCAAACTGCAGGTACGCATACCGCATGCCCGCTTCGAACGCCTTCTTGCAGAACTCCTTACTCTTGGCAAACTCGATCCCGTTCGTCGCGGCCTGCACGCTGTTGTAGCCGATCTTGCGTGCGTAGGCGACCGCATCAAAGAAATACGGGCTCATCGTCGGCTCGCCGCCGCTGAACTGCACGGACATCTGGCGGCGCGGCTTAATCTTCAGCGCGTTATCCAGGATTTCCTTTATCTCTTCCCAGCCAAGCTCATGCACGTAGCCGACCTGGTTCGCGTCCATGAAGCAAGGATCGCACATCATGTTGCAGCGGTTCGTCAGGTCGACGGTGAGCACCGAGCCGCGGCCATATCGCACCGTCGAGGAGCCGTGCTTGTGAAGGTCTTCATCGTTGTGTGCGGGAATGTCGCGGCCTGGGTACTGGCGTTCGATCCAGCTCAGCCACTTGGAATCGACAGCCATCATGTCCTCGTAGTGGCCGTGCAGCGCGCAATCCTTCACCATCCACACCTGCCCGTCGCGCTCGATGATCTCCGCTTTGATTTCTCCGACCTTCTCATGCATCAAGTCGCGCCAATCCTTCTTGCCTGCGATGATCGCTTCACGCGCTTCTTTCACGCACGCGGGACAAAGCGAGTCGGTCTGCCGCGGGAAGCCCAGTGTCGGCTTGGTCTTTTCCCAGGATTTCAGCAGCGGCTTATCCGACCATTTCGGCGTGACCGAAGGATTGGGATTACGCTTGTTGAAGTACTGGATGGTATTAAAGGTGATTCCAGCCGTTTTGCAAACAATCCAATCGAACGTCCTCGCGAATTGCGTGCTTACAGTATTCGGCATAAACCTGTATCCTCCACTTTCAAAAATGCAAAAATGCCTGCTGCTTGGCCTTGAGTTTAATGGAGCCCAATCAATCGTCGGAGCTAACCCCCACGACTGCCCCCGGGCTCACCTTTGTGTGCCTTAAAACCGTACCATGAACACCAGATACGTCCAATAAGTCTTTGGACTCCTATAGTTTGACGGTTCCCCGGTGTGGACGCCAGCGGGTTGCGCCGAACGGTCGTTATTGAGGGTTGAACGGCAAATCGGACCAGTTAACGGCTTCTCGTCCAGCCCCGAAAAAGGAGGTTTGCAGCGCCAATGGGCAGGATCTTTCCAGTGCTAGGGAAGATTCCTACGCATCGCTTGGCGGAGCTTCCTACTCGTTCAGGGTCGGCCGGAGGACGGCGATGACAAAATGCGCAAAATTCGACGCGCCTTCATCCAGCTGCAGCCAACGCACCACGCAGTGTTCGGCCAGATACTTCGCAACGCGCGTTTCCGGAATCCCCAGGTACTGCGCGAGCTGCGGCTTGATCGAATCCACCGCGCGCCGGCTTGAGCCACCTCGCAATAGGTTGCCGATGGCGATGCGCAGCGTCTGGCAAGCTTCCACGTAGTAATAGCTCGTGAGGTCCGAATCCGTGAGGACAAATACACCCGGTCCTGCCGGGGCACGATCCGCCTCTTCTAGTTTGGCGGGCGGGCAGGTCATCAGTCTGCGAAATTGCATCTCCAGCAGAGAAATGCGGGAAGAGAGTCCGGGATCGCCATAGCGTCCCTTCATGCTGGCTGCGCCGGGCTCCCCAATCGGCTCAATGGGCAGGCTGGGGATCGCGTGGCTGTGAGTCACTCGAGGAGGAGTCGGCTCGGCCGATTCTTCATCGAAGACGGCGGGAGGCAATCCGCGACGCGGGGAAGGAGCTTCCGGGGCGTGCTGACCGGAAACAACTATTGCATCTTTCGCGCTGCTCTTGCGCCGGTTCCGGCCCCCGCGGCGTCCCCGGCGACGACTCTTTCTCTCCGGCCCGGAAGAGGGCGGCGTGTTTAGTGAACCTTCCACGGCCTGCTGG
>WNFS01002293.1_pt1 | contig 32235 bp, 46 predicted proteins | sample 5400141 | NCBI WGS metagenome assembly WNFS01 (sample SAMN13153358, study PRJNA577476) | soil metagenome | isolation source: 60 cm saprolite under Madrone tree | place: USA:California | collected 2016-06-14
CGGCAAAACGGACTGCAAAATGACGACGTCGAACCAAGGCTAAGTGCTGGCGCGCCCGGAAGGATTCGAACCTCCGACCCCCAGATTCGTAGTCTGGTGCTCTGGTTCAATTTTTAGAAGGCTCGCTCGCACCGGCCGCATGGCGTCTGCCTCTCGTAGCTATCAGTCTGCCAGGAACCGCCGCAGCTCGCGCACTTCGTTGAGCTCTTCCAGCGCGTCTATCCGCCGAATGACCTCCTCTGTCCGCTCGGCGCCCAGCACCGGCGTCATCAGCGACCGCGCCTTTTCGTTCACCCGCTCGGTGTTCAGCGGATTCTCCTTCGTGCCCGGGGGATGGCGCGTGAAGTGACTGATGGTGCGGCCGTTTCGCAGCGTCACCTCCACGAGGCCGCTTCGCGGCGCGGCGGGATCCATTAGCCCTCGATCGGCGATGAGTTGCACGCTCTCTTTCGCGGCGAGCACCCGCGGATCCGCCATCCGCTCGTACGAGTGGCTGTCTTCGAAGGAAACGGCGCCCTCCACCAGTGCGAGCGCGATGATGTGCTGGCAGTTGACGTCCGGCATCGCGCGGTCGTTGACGATCCGGGCGCCATCCTCCGGGAGCTTGACGACAATCCGCTCTACGTTGTCGACACTCAGCTTGTGCTCGCGAAGGAGCGTGAGGAACGCATCCAGAGGAGCCTGAATCGGATAGCCGACGGAGAAGAGCTTGATGGCGGTTTCGGTGACAAAAAAACGGCTGCCCAGTCCGGCAACCATTTCCTCCGGCCTCGGTTCGGTGGACAGGGCGATGAGCGCGTTGTGCTCGCCGTCTAGCACGTCCCAAACCCCGGTAAACCCCATCTGCGCCATGATCGCCGCAGTCACGCCGTTGCGCGCGCCCATGCCGGAGAAGTCGAAGGCCTTTTCGACGTGTCCAGCGTCGCGTACCCAGCTCCATACACCCGAAACCTGCTGCGCAGCATATGACAGCGCGTAGCGCATGCCCTTTTCATTCAGCTTAGCCAGCGAGGCTGCGGCCGCTGCTGCGCCCATCGTTGAGCTCGTACCCTCGGCGCTGCGGTGACTGCCGCGTACCAGGTCCGGGCCGAGAGCGAGGAGAAACCGGCAACAGACGTCGTAGCCAAGCGTAACCGCGGCGAGCAATTCGGCGCCCGATCCGCCCTCACGCTCGGCCATCGCAAGCGCTGCAGGCACGACGTGGCTGCCAGGATGGGCCTTGGTCACCGGCTCGAAGTCGTCAGTCTCGTCAGCGTGCGCGAACATGCCGTTGGCCAGCGCGGCGTTCACAGCAGATGTTCTGACGTCTGTGGCCAGCACCGTCGCTTCTGCGACCCCGCCCTGCGCCCGTGCGAAGTGAATCGCCATTTCTCCAGCCGGGAGATGTGAGCCCGACACCATTGCGGCAAGCGTGTCCAGGATGCGGTGCTTCGCTGCCTGTGCAACATCCGGTGCGAGACGCATATCCCGCGCTTGTGCCATGTAGCCTGCCAGCTGCCCCGTAATGTCGACTGTCGTCATTCAGAAATCCCCTCGGTCCCTTCGCGAGAAAGTGACTATTCGAGCGATATATTCGCTGCCCGCACGACCTCCCCTCCAGGTCACATGCAGAATATCAAATTGGCGGCGGGTCGGTCAGCGGGTATGAAACGCCTTTTATACCCGCGCTCACCGGCCAAGGCCGCTCGATTTCCGAGTTGGGTCGGATGCTATTGAAAAAGGATTTTGAGCGGAGGCTCCGAGCAATATTGAGTCAAGACGAGCGTCGAGCGCACAAGATCGATTCAAGAAGTCAGCAACATGATTCGATTGTTGCGTCGACAGCGTGCCGTGGACTTTTTTCAACAGCATCAGTCATGGGCTGCCGTCGTGACTACGTTGGGGGCATGACCGGTGTACCCCAGATAGCTGCCGACTTGCCGCACTGGCCAACTCGTCGGCGTTGGGCCAGAAGGCGACATTGCAAAATCATCCGCGCAATTTCGCTCTGTCGCGGAAATAACGGAAAGGCACACACCGACCCCTCCACTTCAATATGTGGCGAGCAAGAGGCTTGCTTCAAGACCCGCGTCATCCCGTAGAACTCCGACCGGAGCCAGAACCTACGGGAGTCATGAGATGCGTGTGTTGTTGTCGACATGCGGGTTGCGCGCGGCCGAGTTGGTCGCCGCCGCTGGGACGGCCGGAGTATGGCGATGACCAAGCATGCAGTGGTGATCGTCGGAGCAGGTCCGACAGGGGTTGATGTTGGCGGGCGAGTTGGCGCTGGCGCGGGTTAATGTTGCCATTGTCGAGCGGCGGGCCGGTCAGGACCTCGCCGGCTCGCGCGCACTCGGTCTGCACTCACGCACCATTGAGGTCCTAGATCAGCGCGGAATTGCCGATCGGTTCCTCTCGCAGGGACAGGTTGCCCAAGTCGCGCGATTCGCGGGCGTTTCTTTGGACATCAGCGACTTTCCCACCCGGCACAACTACGGGCTGGCCCTGTGGCAGAAGCACATCGAGCGCATCCTTGCCGGCTGGGTGGATGAACTCGGTGTGCCGACCTATCGCGGACGTGAGGTGACGGGTTTCGTACAAGACGATACTGGCGTCGACGTCGAGCTGCCCGACGGCCAATCACTGCGGGCGGAATATCTTGTCGGGTGCGATGGCGGATGAAGTCTGATCCGCAAATCAGCCGGCATTGATTTCCCCGATTCGGACCCGACAACCAGCAACCTGATCGCCGAGGTCGAGATAACCGACGAGCCGGAATGGGGCATCCGCCGCGACGGCCTCGGCGTTCATTCCCTCAGCAGGCTGGAAGATGGGCCGGTGCGGGTCTTGGTGACCGAACAGCAGGTCGGAGCCACCGGCGAGCCCACTTTGCGCGATCTCAGCGAGGCGCTAATCGCCGTGTACGGCACCGATTACGGGATCCACAGCCCAACCTCGATCTCCCGGTTCACCGATATGAGTGGCAGGCCGCGGCCTACCGCAAGGGACGGGTGCTGCTGGCCGGCGACGCCGAATCCCCCGGACGGTGGACAGGGCATCCAGACCGGTGTGCAGGACGCGGTAAACCTGGGATGGAAGCTGGCCCAGGTGGTCAAGGGAAGCTCGCCGCAAAGCCTACTGGACACCTACCACGCTGAGCGCCACCCGGTTGCTGCCCGCGTATTGCGAAACACGATGGCTTCGGTCGCTCTTCGCCGCGAAGACGAGCGCACTAAGGCGCTGCGCGACACAATGTCTGAGCTCCTCGGCATGGACGAGCCGCGTAGGCGATTCGCCGCGATGATGTCCGGCCTGGACATTCATTACGATCTCGGCGAGGGACATCCGCTGCTCGGACGCCGCATGCCCGACTTAGAGCTGATTACCGCCGACGGTCCGCTGCGGGTCTTCACCCCACTTCACACCGCCCGGCCCGTGCTACTCAAACTCGGTCATCCCGACCGCCTCGACATCACGCCGTGGGCGGATCGGGTGCAGCTGATCAGCGCCGAATATGCTGGTGCGTGGGAGCTTCCGGGAATCGGCGTGGTTGCTGCTCCAACCGCAGTGTTGATCAGGCCAGACGGATATGTCGCCTGGGTGGGAGACCGAACGGATATGGGCCTTGCTGACGCGCTAACCACTTGGTTCGGACCGCCTGCTGCAGCATAGTGCGCGGGTTTTCCCGCGACCTCGATGATCGCGACTTGGCCCGGACGTCACGTCAGGGCAGCTTTGGGTCACAAGCGGCTGTGCGTTACGGCGCGTTATTCCGGCTCACAGATGCAAGGCAGTCCGCTCGGACAACCGTCGAAACCTCTGTGCAGAAGTACTGTGGCTTTACGAAGCGCGACCTTCGCAGCGCACGGCACCTCAACGCTTTGCTTACCGAATTGGAGAGCCGCGGTATCGTGAGCTATTTCTGGGAGGCGCTCTTGGGGCAACGCTGCGCCGACTTTCGGCGACGTGAGTGGGGTGACCGCAAGCCTGTCGCCATCGCAGCGGTGGCGGCTGGCGTGCGATTCTCACTTGAGCTTTGCCGCGAAGGAACTTCCCAGGATGCGGGGAGAGCTAAGCTGCATTAGGTGATCCCGGCCTTGCTGCGCCGTCATTGGTGGCGGCGCAGCGGGACTATTGCGTTCATGTCCCCTATCTCATTTCAGGTATTCGCTGGCGAATGGCCACCATGTTTTTTTGCTTTTGATCTTTTGTAATATTGGGAACCGCCCTGGAAATCACGGCTAGGACCGTGTTTCTGAGTCACGATGTCCGGCGTGTAGGGTCCGCGTTGTGTGGACTGGCTTTGTTGGTCGGACTGGCTTTTTTTGGACGCTGCAAACGATGCAGTGGGAGCAGCAAGGAAAGCCACAAGTGCAACCACGACGGCTGTGCTGATCTTCGTAACCACGGTTGTTCTCCCTTTAAGGGGTTGGCGTAAGATTGCCCCGCAGCACCCGAATGGTTCCACATGCTGTAATGTGCAGCACATGAACACCTCATGAATGAAAATTCCCAAGGAGTTTGTCCGAAACGCCGATACTGCTTGCCGATCGTCCGAAAAGATGGCCGCGAGCTTACGGACGCTGTTTCTGGATACAACGTTTCTGAGCGCAGATGACTTCCATTTTCAGGCGCACGGCCGGCCTTCTCATTTCTTGATCGCAGGCCTGTTGGAAGGCGACAGTGCCCCAGCACCTTTTTGCTTGGGGGCGACGGCGGGCGCCATGGCGCGCGACGGTAGCGTGCAGCGGTTCCCGTCGCGCGACCGGAGCGCTAGCGGCCTCCGACCTTAATCAGTTGCCAGCAGCAGCAAGCAGTGCAAGCCGGCGCGCCCGGCGACCGAGCAGCTGGGGGCGGGTCGGATGGGCGCGTGGGCGTGCATCGTGCATGGCAAAGCCGTCATTGCGGCGGCGGCGCAGCTAGCCTGCAGCTTGCCGCTGCCGGCCGTTTGGCTGCGGCGGGAGCCGGGCTACGGCTGAGAAAAGGCCCGCGCTAGCGACGCGGGCCGAGAGAGTGGGATCACCTAATGTGGAAAAGTGACCGGGCTGATGGGCACCGATCGAGCGGCGTCAATCCGGCAGCGGGCGCTTGGCTGAAGGCCGCGGTTCGGGGCAGCACCCGGCCGATGTCCTCACTTCAGTTGCCCTGGTGCGCTCGCCTGAACTGTCCGAGCGTGTCGGAGATGGAAGAGATAGGTATCTTACCCTCAAGACATGCGCGCATGAATGCGTCGTATTGAGCATACGGATTGCTGGAGTTGCCGCCCTGGAGAGGTGACACGCCGCGCTCCACGGACAGAGCCTCGCAAGTATCGAAGCTTGGCGCTGGGGTCGAGGCATGGTGTTTCACCGCGGAAAGGGCCGGCGACACTAGCAACGCTGCGACGCCAATTGCTGGCAGAATCGCTTTCAAATTTGATTTCATGTTTGAACCTCACCTTTTGTTAAAGCCGTTCGGCTGATCCTCAGCTAATAAAGCGAGTCCCGCCGCGGGTTTTATCCCCATCGCGCTCGCTGCCAAGCGAGCATTCTTCATGCTATTCGTTAGCCAAATTCATGCGTCGGGAGAGCAGTCACCGCGCCGAGCGAGCCCGCCCATAGCCTCGCCCCGGCGGGCCACGGCCCTAGCGGCCAGCTCGGAATAATGCACGGGCATAAGCCGTCCGACTGCTCCGTATGGCTGTTGTCTTTCCAGTACCGAAGGACGAGCGGCTGTCCGCGATTCTCACAGGACCTAGGCAAAAAGCACGGATCTCGACTGTCGCCGTTGAGGATATACGACCGCATGTTAACGTCCCTGTTACCGACGCTACGGGAGATCGCTGATGCAGGTGAGATCAGCCGACGCCGTTGAGATCGATCATCTCGCGCGGTTGTGGCATGACGGCTGGCATCAAACGCACGCCTCGCTGGTGCCGCAAGAGCTGACCCGCCTCCGCACCCCCGAGAGCTTTCGCGAGCGGCTGCAGGCCGCACTCCCGAACGTCCACGTTGCCGGCCCGCTTGGCGCGCCCATCGGCTTCTACGTCCTCAAGGGTGATGAGCTGTCTCAGCTTTTCGTGTCGCCCGAGGCACACGGCTCGGGCGTCGCCGCGGCGCTGATCGCCGACGCGGAGGCAAGGCTCGCCGAGCACGGCGTCGAGACGGCGTGGCTCGCGTGCGCGATCGGCAACGATCGTGCCGCCCGGTTCTACGAGAAAAGCGGCTGGCGCTTGGTCTGCACGGTCGTCAACCCAGCAGAAACGTCGAGCGCCCCGTTTCCGCTGGAAGTATGGCGCTACGAGAAATGGCTCACACGCTAGACGTGAGACAGCTCTCTCGGGGCTAAACTGCCGCTCAGGGCTTACGAAGCACGGAGACTAACTCAGCGGCAATCAAGGGGCGGCCTTCTGTACGACGACGATGTGTGACTTGCCATGTCACGAAGGCGGTTGCTCTGTGACGCCTCGCCAGCTGCCAATCGGTGCCGCTTCCGACGCAGAATAGGAGCATGCGCTCCCGCACTGTGAGCGCCGTGGTGTCCGGTTTCGGCGGCTTGGCCATCGAACGCGTTAACGCTGTTCCAAGCCGATTTGGAACGCGACAGATTGGCCGACGTTAGAGACTGCGCGGGTTCCCCGCACTCCCGCGTGAACTCGGCCCCTCCAGGGGGATGGCCAACCCATGATACTGACGGAACGGCAGGCCAAACGGACGATGTGGTGTCCGATGGCCCGGATCAGATGGCAGGCGTCGTGGCAGGCTAGCAATCGCTCCAATCCGGGTCACTGGAATCGGCTGAAGAACGCGCTATTCCGGACTTTCTTCCCGCGAATCCATTGGCTGTTCCGGGCGAAGTTTTTCAGATGCTGGGGCTCAGGATGCATGATGTGGAGGTGGGCTGATCGAGATGCAAAGACGGGATTTTGCGGGCTGGCCGGCAATCCGTTGCAGAATTTGTTTTCTGATTAGCTTTCCAACCGCTTGCTGCCGATCGCCATGGAGGGCCGGGGTTCTTGATTCTGCAGGCATCATGCCGCTACTTCGTCGAGGAGCGTCGGATCGTCGTCGCCCGCGCCGGTCTTGTTGACCCGCCTCGATACCGGCCACATGCGGAGACGATCGTCGGCGGCTGGCTTTAGCAGCTCTGTGCCGCCTTCGCCGCTCAGCCACCGTCTGATATCCGCCTTGTCGAGCACCACCGGCATGCGATCGTGAATCCGCCGCGTCAGTGCATTGGCGTCCGTGACGATGATCGTGCACGAGATCACAGGCTCGCCGGTCTCGGGGTTCTTCCACCGATCCCACACGCCGGCGAAACTCAGCACGCCGCCGTCCACGGCGCTTATGAAATACGGCTGCCTGCCGTCCGGCATTTTGAGCCACTCGTAATAGCCGCTGGCCGGAATGACACATCGATGGCGTTGGAACGCATCTCGGAACATGGGCTTGTCGGCGACGGTCTCCGCTCGCGCGTTGAAGCTGGCCGGCATTTGCTTCAGCGGTTTTTTCCACCACCACGGAATGAGGCCCCAGCGGATCGAGACGAGTTCAGTGGCGCCGCCGGTAGCCAGCCTCACGACATTGACGGGATCAGTGGGCGCAACGTTGTAGTGGGTCTGCAAATTGCGAGCAGGGCCGTCCGGGAGGTCGTACAGGTCCTGAATGTCATCCCAGGTGTAGCGCTGAACGAATCGTCCGCACATGCCATCAGCCTATCTATCTTCGGCAGCGAGAGCATTCCGCCCCGCGGCCGTAATCATCATGTAGCCGATCTCAATCGTCCTGCCGCCGGCTCTCACGGTCTTGTGGTGCCATGTGGCGAGCCGGGAGCGGACGAAGCCGACCAGCAGCCGGCGACTGAAGCCATGGGCGAGCAGCAGCGCCCCGTTGACGCCATCAGGGCTGCCGGCCAGCAGCTCAAGCGCGCGCCGTGCTTCCGCGCTAAGGCGACGCTTTCGAGGGGCACTTCCCATCGGGGGCTCCAGCCCCTCAACTTCCCCCGCTTCATGTCCATAACGTTCGGACAGCGCCCATCTCGCCCGGGACTAGCTCTGGGGCTAAGCGCGGGCCATCGCGCGCAGCGATTATCTGCCACGCCTGCGAAAGCGCGCCCGAAAGAAAGAAGGCCCTGTGGGGCAGGGCCTAAGTGAGCGCATAGGAACGCCTCCCCCGCCGGCACAATCGATAGGTAAACAAAGGGATTCCTGCAGGGGAGGACGCCCTTGGTGCTCGGTCATGGGCGAAAGGTTCGATCGCGCAAAGAAAATGGCCCGCACTGCGCGGGCCAAGTCCAGGGACGCCTTCCCAGGGGAGGAATGGAGGGGTGAGGAAGGCACACGGGGTTAGTGCGGCCAAGCGGGCGGAAGGTTCGATCCGAGGTGGACAAGTCAGTGAATGGTCTCGCCCTAGGTCACTACCAGAGCGTCGTCCGTCTCAAAGGGCGCTAGCGTTGGGTTGCTCATAGCTGAGCTTTTGGCCCCAACTGACCCTATGAGGCACCAGAGTTGGGGCCATCCTTTTTTGGCTCAGAGCAAAGCGCGGGAGGGAGCTACGGCCGCCGTGCCCCGCCCGGCAAGGAATCCCGCTCGCTCCAATTCGGTCTCACCGTAGCGCCGAGCTTGCTGCACTTCGTGCACCGCATGCGCGGGCCAAAAGACGGCACCGCGACATCATTCTCTGCGCACCTGCAACGGCATCAACAACACCACGGCTGACAGTTCGTAACGCATGGCCTATTGTGAACCGCGGGGAAAGCAAAAAGCCAGCGGGTTGCCGTTCCCGCTGGCAGCCCCGGCGAGAGCCCTTTTTACAAACGGGCTTGTTCGGGAGGATTCCATGTCGATTCGTACCAGGCCCTATATCCTGGCGGCGGCTGTGTTCGTGGCCTTCGGCTTTCCGCCGGCCAACGCCCAACAGCCCCCGCAATCGCTGCGTCTCTATGTTCTCGACTGTGGCATCATTACACCTCCCAACGTCGACAACTACGGCTTGAAGCCGAGCGAAATGGCCGACACAAGAATGGTCACGCCCTGCTTCCTGATCGCTCACCCGCGCGGAAGCCTGATGTGGGATACCGGCGAAATTCCCGACAGCGCCTTCAAGGATGGCGTCTCGCCCAAGAAGCTGAATAACTACACGGTCGATCGCCCGCTGCTCCCGCAACTCGCCGCGATCGGCTACACCCCGGCCAACATCACTTATATGGGGCTCTCCCACTACCATGGCGATCACGTCGCCAACGCCAGCCTGTTCGCCGGTTCCACCTGGATCGTGCAGAAGGGGGATCGCGACCCGATCCTCGCCCCGCGGCCGGCAGGAAGCCGCGTGCCGGACCCAAAATTTTTCGAGGGACTCGCTGACAGCAAAACGGTTCTGCTGAATGGCGAGGATCATGATGTGTTTGGCGATGGCACCGTGGTCATCAAGTCCACGCCCGGACATACACCCGGACACCAATCCTTGTATCTCAAGCTCGCCAACACCGGGAACGTCCTGTTGTCGGGCGATCTCTATCACTATCCGGAAGAGATCACGTACAAAAAAGTTCCGGCTACCGATCCGAACAGGGAGCAGACCGCGAAGAGCCGCGAGAGGATCGAAGAATTTGTGAAACAGAACCACGCGCAGCTATGGATTCAGCACGACTACACTGCCGGGACTAAGCGCAAGATCGCTCCCGAGTATTATGACTGAGCGAGTCACTTGCACGCGCTGGGGGCTTCTTGCCGGGCGTCCCGTTGGACTGCTTGTCGAAGTGGGCTGCTTAGACAGCGAACTTCTTGGTTGCGCGTCGCTCAAATCGCGGATTCCTTGAAACCGAACGGCGAGGCGACAGCGCGGTCAGCAATGCAAAGAACAATATGAGGCGCGTTGCGAAGCTCATCAGAGCCTCCAGTCATCAACGTTTAATACCTCCCACGGTTTGTCTGGCGATGCCGGGTTCAGGTTCATCATTTCGGATGAGAGCGAATTCGGAGTTCACCATCAACGCATGGAAATCGCCGCGTCTGGCCTTGACCGATGGTGCCGCCGGCGATCGTCGAAACTTCCTCTGTTTTATTCCTGTCACATTGCCGTTGCGCGACCTCGCCTATTACGCTCGCGGACGAGATTCTCTCCCGCGCCTCTCCCGAGGCCAATCTATGGGCAGCACGTCGGGCGAATGCGCGGGCCGTCCGGAACGAGTACACGGCGGCGCTCAAAGCTCACGATGTAAGGGGTGGCGGCTATGCGGCTTGCACCGATGAGGCGTATCGGCGGCTGTTCGACGGGCCGGCACGGTTGCTGCGCCAAATACGCGGATTGCCTCGAGGTGCGAACGTTCGCGACAGCATGAACCTCGTGGAGCTTTCGACCATCAGCTTGACGGAAGCCCTTGCGGCGGAACGAATCGAGGAGGAGGTGTGCCGAGGCAACAAGGAGTGTCAACAAGCCACGGGGCGCACGGCGACGAACGTCAGACGCGTGATTGATTTGGAGCGCGCCGACCGTCAGACGCGATTGCTTCCCTGAGCGAGCGGAGTCACGGGGCGTTGGTGCGTCCCGTGGCTCATTGCTTTTCGGCGTCGGTGCCGTTTACGCAGCTTCCATGTCGCCGTCGGCGTAGAGCACACGACAAGCCTTGCAAAGCATGTAGCTCACAACGGCTGATCGGTGGCGCAGTTCTGACCGCCAGACCGATACTGCCGGCATGGCAAAACGCCCCTCTCCCGACAAGCCGCTGTCAACGCCGCTGTCGTGGGATATTTAATGGGCGGCCGTGGAGCGTGATGGATGTCAGGGCAGACCGTCAGCCCGGGGCGTGCTATCGTGCGGCGCCACACAACACCTGCTCCGGGATTCCTGCCAGATGCGACGGCGCGAGTTCATAACCCTCCTCGGCGGCGCGGCGTCAGGCATGTGGCCTCTGGCAGCGCGGGCGCAGCAGCGGGCGGTGCCGGTGATTGGGTATCTCAGCGGCCAATCCCAAGCGGAGTTCGAGGGCTACACGGCCGCGTTCCGGCAGGGCCTGAATGAAACAGGCTATGTTGAGCACCGCAATGTCGACATCGAATACCGCTGGGCGCAGGGCCAATATGACAGGCTGCCGCCGTTCGCAGCCGATCTGGTCCGCCGTCAGGTGTCCGTGATCATCGCGACCGGGAACACAACGACTGTGCTCGCCGCCAAAGCCGCGACGGCGACAGATCCGCGCGCGTGTCGGCGATGTCGTTCAGGACCAGGCTGCCGCCGGCGAGTTCGGCATGGATAGCGAGGAGCCCGGTGCCGGCCGAGGGCTCCAGTACGAGATCGGCGGGCGTGATCGCGGCCGCGGTGCTGGCGACGAAGCCGAGTCCGATTGGGGTCGAGAATTGTTGGAGCGCCTGGCTCTCCTGGGACCGGCGCGTGTGGGACGGAACAAGAGCGGCGAGCTTCGTCAGCATCGCGAGGAAGCGCGATGGAGAGGCGGCGCGCTCGCGCATGGCGGGGCCGAACTTGCGCAGGAAGAGGATCTGTGCGGCCTCGCACGCGTCGTAGGCCGTTTTCCAGTCCCATGCGCCTTCGGCATCCGATGCGCCGAAGGACGCGATCATCGCGGCGCGCAGCACCCGCACATCGATCGCGACCCCGCGTTCAAGATCGGTGAGCAGCAAGTTGGCGCCGCCAATGAGCGCATCGGCACAATTTGCTGGCCGAACTGCGGGCGCGGTAGCAGGCGCAGCCGCCGTCGCGGCTGCGGAGACGAACTTCGCATTCATGGAGATCATCCGGGAGAGCGGGAACGGGCGAACCGGTCGGGTGCTCTCTCGGATCCCAACCGGCTCAAACCCGTCCCGGCCCTGCTCTCACTCTCGGGCCGCCGCAGGCTCGCCGGGGTCCGGAAAGTCACGGCGGCTCGTAGGCCTCGTAGGGATTGCCTGGCGCGAGGTGACCGAAGGGCGTGATCACGTAGTGAGCCCGATCCCGGGCGATGGCACAGATTACGTAGCGCGGCTCGCCGGTCGTGGCGTCGGCGCATTCCACCAGCGCGAGATCGCCGCAGGCGGCGGCGCGCAACAGCATGTTGAAGTTGACGCGGGCGCATTCGGGAATGCTCATGGGGCCTCCGAACGAAACGAACCCGGCGCGAAGGCCGGGCTCTGCTGAAGGGAGTGGTGGATCGTCAGAGGGAAGCAGCGCGCCGCCGCTTCGCCTCGCGGATCGCCGCGAGCGCAGCCCGGAACACGGCTGCGCCCCGCTCCTCCGACAGATCCGTTTGTTCCACGACAGCGCAGCACGCGGCGTGAATGTCGGAGTCCGTCACTGCATCGGCTGTAGGCCCTGTCACGGTCTCATCGGTCGCGATCACCTCTGCGATCTCGGCTCTGACCGCTGACTCGTCGAGGCGGAGAAGCACATGCGATCGGGCAGGTTCAAGATCAGCTACCTTCTGCGCGAGCAAGTCCGTGTCGTCTGTCGACTCGCTCGCAAGGTTACCGTCCGCTGGAGCAGCATCCGGAAATTCGCGCGCGGATGATCAGAAGTGCTCATGGCACACCTCGCATTTCGCGGCCTGGCCGGACTGCGCGGGCCAGCCAGCGGTTTGTGCGGATCCATGCAACGGGCCTGCCGGTGGACAGATCGAGTACGTGTGCGCCGCCGCTGAATGCATTGATCCGTGGTTGGGAGCAGGTGTTCGCCCATTGGAATCCCCAGCGGCCCGTGAGGCCGAAGGCGTCGGCGCAGCGCTGCACGAAGATGATCACCTGCAAGGGATCTCCGGTGACTTCGTCGCGCATCCAGAGTTTTGTGCCACCCTGGTCAGGGTGAATCGATACCCGAACGCCGCCGGCGAGTGCGCCCTGGCGGGCAGCTTCTTTCATGACAGCGGGGTACAGATCGAGCGCGCGGGCGGCGTTGTCGGGCGTCCCGACGTCGAGCAGACAGGAGAAGTGGGTGAAGTAATCAGCCATCTCGGCCTCCACAAAAGTCAAAGCCCGGCACAGGGGCCGGGCTCGGTGAAATGGAAGGTGCGGGGCAGATCCGCCTCACAGGTGACGGTCATTCCGCAGCGACGGCGTGCGGTTCCTCGGGATCGGAGGCCGTTGCGTCACCAGCCTTGTCGTCCTCGCCGTCCGCGAGGAATGCCGGCAGAGTCTCCGCACCGGATTCGGAATCCACCTCCACAGGCTGGGCATCGGGCGTGCGCAGCGGCTCGGGCACCCATCCGGTTCTGGCGAGCAACCGCTCCGCCTCTCTCGCCATGTCGGGCTTCTTGAGATGATCGATGAGGTGTGCTGACGCTTCGCCCTTGGCCTCTCGCACGGCTTCGAGGATACGCGCCTTCGGCACCCGGCCGAGATAGTTGTCGACCGTCGGCGACCAGCCGGCCGCTGCCATGTCGACCTTTACGGCACGCGCGAGCGTATCCGCATGGGCGAGCCGCCGTGGATTGCGGTTCCAAGGCTCATGGACGGCATTGACGCTGAGCGACGCGCAATGGGCGAACAGCGCGGCCTGGCTGTCACCGTCGAACGCCACCAGCGCGTCCCAGAGACCGTCCTCGCCCTTGGGCAACTGACTGGCCCATTGCTGATGACGCGCTTCGATTGCGTTGGCGGAGGCGCTGTCGGCGAGTCCCGGCGCCTGGGTGCCGAAGCTTGCGCTCTTCGCCGAAATCTCAAGACAGCTGCCGGAGGAAAACCGGTAGAAGGCGGAGAGGCACAACGCGTGCAACACTGCCACGAAGGCTGTCCCTGGATCGTTCGCCAACCCATCCCTCAGTGCCAGGGTGCGATGGGCGGTCAGCTCGGTGACGAGCCGCTCCGACAGCGGCTTCAGGCCGTCGTCTTCCTCGGCTTCGGTCTCGGCCTCCGGCGTGCCGCCGGTACCGACGGTGATGACTCCCCGCTGGCGCGTGCTGCTCACCTCGCCACTGGGCGCAGCGCCATCCTGATCCTTCGCCTGGGCCGTTTCGGTTCGCGGCTCGTCCTCGGGACGGACGTAGCCGCGCTCGATCCGTAGTGCGCCTTCGCGGTCGATGCTGACGAACGCGCCAGCAAACGCGATCTCGGTGGGATCATAGACAATGGGCCGGTCATTGAACGTTGCAAGCGCGGTCTCGATTTCCCCGAGTCGCCGGTCGACCTCTTCCGGCACTTCGTCAACTTCTGCATATTGCTGCTCAAGCCCATCAAGCTCGGCTTCGAGTGCATTGCGGGTCGCGGTTTCCTCCTCGGTGAGATCGACTGTATGTCCGTCGAGCCGACGCAAACCCGCCGTGTGGCCATAGGGGAAGTCGGAAGCGACCGAGATCCACTTCCAGCCCTCGGTTTGCAGCCTCTCGGCCTCGGCCTTGAGCTTCTTGGTGACCAGACGATCGAGCATCGCCGGGTCCTGCAGCCAGCCGCCATCATCGTGTTCGAACAGGTCGCGTGTGACAATACCGCCTGCTGCCTCATAGGCATCAACGCCGACGAACATTGCGCGTCTGTCGGTAGCGCGGACCGCGCCTTCGGTGAGCTGGCGGCGGATGTAGTACGGTTCGGTGGCATGGTCGTTTGTCACCGTGAACGCCATCAGCTGTTCCAGCGTCATGCCGTCGCCGGCGTAGATATCGAGGAGTTTTGGGGAGACTGCCGCGAGCTTCAGCCGCTGTTTCACAACAGTCGCACTTACGAAGAACCGGGCGGCGATGTCCTCTTCGCTGAGGCACTTCTCCAGCAAGGTCTGGAAAGCACGAAACTGATCGAGCGGATGCAGGGCCTCGCGGTGGACATTCTCGGCGAGTGAATCCTCCTCCGCGAGCCCACCGGTCCTTACGACGCAAGGCACGGGCTGGGTCTTGTTCATGCGCTTCTGCTTGACCAGAAGTTCGAGTGCCCGGAACCGGCGGCCGCCTGCTGGGACCTCAAACATGCCGGTTTCCTGACCTTCGGCGTCGAGTACGGGCCTCACACTAAGGCTTTGCAGGAGCGTGCGCCGGGCGATGTCGTCAGCCAGTTCCTCGATCGAGACACCGGCCTTCACCCGGCGCACATTGGACTGGCTCAGCACCAGCTTGTTGAAGGGAATGTCACGCGAGGCGCTCAATGTGATTTTCTGAACGGAAGCCATATCGATTCTCCGCGACGGGCGGCCGGGAGCCTTTCTCTCGACCTCCAACCCGTCACGAACCGACCGGCCTCTCTCCCACTCTCCTGGCCTCGGGCTCGCGAGGCCCGGGATGTTGAAGACCTCGGCGCCGGCCGCCTGATAGGCTTGCGCCACCACACTGAGCGGCGCGAAAGAGAGCGCATGATAGGGCGGCGGGCTTGCCTCCTCGCCGACCGCCACCATCGGTCCATGGACCGCGAGGCGGACGACGTCTTCGAAGGCCACCATCCGGCTGTCGATGACCGGCAGGCCGGCCGCGATGCAGCATGTCTTGAAGGACTCGCAGTCGTAGCCACCGAGACGAGCGCCGCGCCCGAAATGAAGTGTAAAGCACCCACGGCCAATCGACAGATGGCCGCCTTCGGTCTGCAGCGCACTGGTGATGTAGTCCGCCGTAATGTAGCAGAATCATATCGTCCGATTCGCGCATGTTCGTATCCCGATGACGGGCGCCGCGAGCGGCTTTCGCAGCCCCAAACCCGCCACAGCGAATACGGCCGCCCTCGAACTTCGGGCGGCCGCGGGACGCGCTGGGATCGCGTTCGGCTCAACAGGCTTGCCGGTTCAATTCCCTTTGCCCCGACATTGGCCCTCGCCGGCCCGCACGTGACGCGTCAGAGGGGATCTGCTGATCAAGCCGCAATGGGTTCGGTTGCGGGCTGCGTCTCCATCGCCTGCACGAGATCAGGCGGAGCGAGATCAGACTCGGCACGCCTCCCTGATGTGGCGCGCCAGGTCCTCGGGCCGGTTTAGAAGGTCAAGGGATGCGAAGTTGTTCGGGCCGCCGTGGTAGTCCTTCCGGCCTTGGCAGGTCCGGAAGAGGATGCCGCTGTCGTCGCCGGTCGCGGGTTGGCACGCCTGCACATAGAGATGATCGGCGTGCAGGGTCGCTTCACCCGATACAGCTATGCCGCCAAGATTGGAGCGTAGATCGAAGCTGCCCGGCGCGAGGCCGAGCACGTCGGCGAGCTGCTTGAGCCGGCGGCGGGCGTGGTTATGGAACGCACGCTTTGCCTCGCGGTCATATGCAACCGGCTTTCTGAAATCGAAGTCGGAGGATGTCTTAGGCATGATCGGAATCCGAGAGCGGATGACAGGCGAGCCCGGCGACGCGCTCTCTTTCATCCCCGGGCTCGCCCACAGCCCGGCCATACTCTCACTCTGAAGATGGACTCAACGTCACGGCACTGATCCCGGATCGAACGCAGAAGGACCATCGGTGCCTATCTCGAAAGCCACGAGGTTAGCTGACATCCGACAAATGCATTGGGTACAAGAACACGCGCGCGTGTAAAAAACAGGCGACTGAATCGTCCGAGCGCATCGTGGCGTCGGTCACAGCGCCTTCGCCCGCGGCCCCACGCAAGCTACTCAAACTTGACCACGGGTCCGCTTTGAAGCGGCGCACCCGTAGTCAGAGCGGGATGCCGACTAAGGTAGGAGTTGTAGCCACACAGGAAGTTGGATCCGAAAAGCGCCGGGCCCAAGAAAGACCTGGGCAATTTGCGCACAAGCCCACAAAACCGGAAGCTCAATTCCGCCGCCCGAGAAATAAAACCCGTTCCTGCGATATATCCACATCGAAGCAAAGAGGATCGGCAGGCTGATCACGCACAACAAGGGTACAAAGATTCTGAGAAGCAGGCAGACAGCGATCACGACCTCGAAGCTGATATCGAACCACGCAAGCCAGGCCGGCAGGCCCTGCTGCAAAAAGAAGGCTTCCGTCGCGGGCATGCCGCGGTACCCGACTTTGAACCACCAATGCGCAATCCAGAATCCAGCAAGGATAAAGCGCAACAAAGCTGCACCAACAGCGCTCATCGGAGATAGATCGAGGTTCTGAAGCTGTTCCATGAATCCATCCTGACACTTGCTCGGTGATCGTGGAGCGCGCTTTTCCGCAGCGTTCCACGTCGGCCACGAGTCTTTCTGATTTCGCGGGAGCAAAGATGCAGTGGCAGCTTGGCGGATGGAATATGAAAACTGCGGTCGTAGTAGCAGCGGATACGAATGGACACATAAAGGAGGTTCAATCCCCAACATGGAAAGACATCGAGTAAGTAGGCGGCGCGCTGAGGCTCTCAGAGTCTCCGCTGACAAGACCTGCCCGGCACTCCCGTTTGAAGATCCGGGACGTGGCTGACCTCCGGGGTGGCGCAAGAGATCGGGCGGGCGTGGCGTCGCGAATGCAGTGGTCGTCACATAGCACGTCCTCGATCACAGTGCGGGCGGCAGCTATCCGAGATGGGGCGCTGAAGGGCGATGATGCTTTGCCGCGGCTACCGATCTTCATGTGTGCGGATAGACGCCAGAACACCTAAACCGGGCCTTCGCCCGCCGTGCGATGGCGGGCTTTTCCACAATCACGACTGCCTTCGCGGTCGATCAGGACCAGTAGTGTTTTCAGCCAGCTGCGCGGTGCCGCTTAATTTCCTTCGGACGCGATCCATGGACCGGGTCGGAAGGAAGAGCGAGACGACCCTTCGCATCGCAGGCCTCCACTTCGAAATTAGCCCTTTCCGCGGCCTGGCAACGGAGCAGCTCAAGCTGCCATCGGGCGCGCCCAACGCCTGGCATCGGCAATGGGGTTGATGGGAGAGTGCTCACGCGCCAGCGGGTGACGGCCGCCGTCAGCTGTTCGAAGTCGGTGGCTTCCCTCTGTCGGCGCCAGCGGCGTATGGCGATGCCAATGACGCCCGATCCTTCGGCGGCAAGGTGAAGACGGCGGGACGCCGTCATCGAGAGCCCGGCAACTTCGGCGACCACCGCGCCGAGCGCGCCATGCCGCAACCCCTCCTCAAAGCAGGTGAGGACCGATGGTTCGTCACCCGCTTCCACGTAGACGCGATCGGGCAGGAGGCCGGCTTGGGCGATGGCCGGCGCGAAGAGCTCCTGCCGCGTGACGCACCACAGGACCTGGCCTCGTGCGCGCGCGGCGAACAGCGCAGCTGCCGCGCCGTCGATCGCGCCATTGCCGCCGCCGGCGACCTCGTGCAGGGCGCCGAGCGCTAATCCGCCCTTCGGCAAATGCTGGTCAATCGCCTTAATGCCGAACGGCAATGCGGTCCGAGGACGTGCGGCTCCCCCTTCGAAACGCTGAATGCGCTCGCGAAGCCCCTTGAGAACAGGAAGGGGCGTGGAGGTGCGCATGTCCTAGTGCAACTCATTGGGGAAATGATATGTTCCCTTTTTGTTCTTTCTCAATTGGAGTTTGAGTCGCGGCGGACCCGCGCTGAGGAAGGCGGGGCTGCCGCGGCGCATGGCATTGTGCGCCAAACAGGAGACATGGTTCATTGATCCACCCATCCGCCTACTGATTCGGAGCCCATGCCCGTCGCCTATCTCGAAAAGCTCAATTCTGAACAGCGGCGGGCCGTCGAACACGGCGTTCGGGAAACGCATGCGCGCCGGGCATGCCCCTTCTTGATATTGCCGGAGCGGGTTCGGGCAAGACCAATACGCTCGCCCATCGCATCGCGCATTTGATCGTCAATGGCGTCGACCCGCGCGGCATTCTGCTGATGACCTTCTCGCGCCGAGCCGCGGCCGAGATGACCCGTCGGGTGGAGCGGATATGCTCCTAAGTGCTTGGACGGAACGCCGGCATCATGACGGGCGCGCTCACCTGGGCCGGTACCTTTCACGGCATCGGCGCAAGGCTGCTGCGCGACTATGCCGAACAGATCGGCCTCGATCCTGGCTTTACCATCCACGACCGCGAGGACTCCGCGGACAAAGCCGGTTTCCGGCCAAGGGCACCTGCCTTGCGATCTATTCGCGCGCCGTGAATGCGGAACTGCCGCTCGGTGACGTACTGGGCGGCTTCTACCCGGCCTGGTCGTCTCCCTCTGGATGTCGGGATCGTAGCGCGCGAGCACGTGCTCGATCGATCGACTGAAGATTTCAGGGTCGTCCGCATCACATCTGCGGAAACCCCCGAGCAGGAAGGCAGTGCATTCAATCGCTGTTTCTTGGCGCTCCTCTTGCTCGTCGCTCGACAAGTTCCTCGGCCCGTCGACGGGCAGCTTGTGTAGCGCTTCCACCTGCGGGACCACGACGAGCTTGAGTCGTTTCATTTCGGGCGATTTCATTTCGATCTCCTGTGATTGTGTATGGTCGCGCGCCCAATGGGAGCGGCAGTTGTTTGTTGCGTTGCTGCTTGGCGAGCTCGCCAATCCACCACCGGAATTGCGCTTGCCAGTCGCTTCTCAGCGCGGCGGGCCCTGCTCGCGCGAGCCAGTAGTCGGGGAAGCTCGCGATCACGGCTTCCGCCTCGTCGCTGACCACCGCCCTCGCTAGCTGCAGGTTTCCGTCGTCCGGCCGCCAATCGACAGTGATGCGCGTTCCTCTCTCTTTTTCTTCTTCCTGACTCTTATTGGGAGTGTTGGCGACAGTCGGCGACATGTCGCCAGGTGTCGGCGACATGCTCAGAGCAGCCTTTTTGGCTTTCGCGCGCGCTCGCTGGTCGCGGCGTTGTGCGGCGCGCTTTGCCCGATATGCGGCCTCCGGATCGACCGGCTTCGCATTGCGAGTGATGAAGGCGACGACGGCCCGCCAGATCTTACCGATCGTCATCCGCCCTCCCCGCGCAGCTTACAGAGAGCGATGAGGGGCGCGCCGCGGCGGCGTTGACGACGGCGAATCGGGGATTTAGTGTCTCGGTGCCGTCATCGATAAACGGGTCGTTGCCGATAGGTTTCGAAGCCCCGCGCGCCGCCAGCGTTGCGGGGCTTCGTGTTTTTGTAGGGCTCGCGCGGGCAGGCGGCTGCGTCCATCGTGCGCAGAGCGGGTTTCGTCCCGCATATCTGTCCGCACAGCGATTTGAGGCGTTAGCCGCGAGGTCGAAGTGATTGATTCTGTTGGTCGGAGTGGCAGGATTTGAACCTGCGACCCCCTCGTCCCGAACGAGGTGCTCTACCATCTTCGTAGCTCACAATGCGGAACGGCCAGACATCAAAAGCGAGGCGACCGGCCGCCCATCTGCGCGAAAAAGAGGCCGTTAACACCCAAATGCGGGTCTAGACGTTCAGCCGCGAGCGCCTGCGGCTATATTCACCTGGGGCGAATTGAGGACATGCGGATGACGAGCAAGGCGCAGGAGATGCCGACTGCGCGTCGGCGGCTGATCACATTCAAAGAGGGCCTGAAGCACCTCCGGGTCGGCAGGACCAAGGCTTACGAACTGATCAACGCTGGCAGGATCGTCGCGTACAAGCAGGGACATCAAACGATGATCGACGCCGATTCTATCGACGCGTTCCAAGCCGCCCTCCCCCGCATCGAGCCCGGTTCGCTCAAACTAACGCGTGGGCGTCGTCCTGCCTAACTTCGAATCCATCCACAGGATTTTAAAAAGGCCAACAAAGCTGAATTGTTGGCATTTGTGTTGGCCTGGCAATACCATAAATCGGAAAAATGTAGAGTGTTCAGACGGTTGGAGGACGTCCTTTAATCCGGCCCGGGGAGCCACTTCGGAACAAAAAGGCGAACTTCGGGCCCCGAAGTTTCCACTCCACGATTTCCATCAGATTTTGCAAGCTCTCTTAAAAGTTGTATCTTTGATCCCTTAATCCGGATTTCGTGTGCTCCGACCTCCACGCGCTGCACCAGCGCCTGCAGGTGATGTCGCCTGAAACTGCCGTCATCTGTCTTGATCCGTTTACGTGCCGCTTCAGCGAATCTCGACAGTATGTCGGGCGTGATGTCGCTTGCCTCTGCCCTCTCGGCGTCTGCACGGGCGGCGTCGCGAATCCGCCTCAATTCCGCAATCCGCCCTTTGAGATTGGCGTCGTCCAGCGCGGCCAATCCGTTCTCAATCGCCTCGTAAAGCCGTGTGAGCTTGGCCTCGGCGTCGGCGGCCTGTTTCTTAAGGTCGGCGATGCGAGTCTTTTGACGTGCGACGTGCTCCGCCCGACGTTTCAGCAACCCGGCCAGCAGCTCACTGAGGCGGTCTGGCGCTAGCAGTCGTTCTTCCAAATAAGAGCCGATCAGCGTGTCCAGCGTGTCCATCGGGATCGTCCGCCCCTTAATAGGCCCGTAGCTGTCGACGTTGGTCCGGGATCGACGGGTCATGTTCTGCCTGCCGCCCAGTCGATACGCGTAAATACAACGCGGCACGGCCCTGCAACGCCATGGCCGAGTTTGCTTTGGCGTTCATGCGAGGTTTCCTCCTGCGACGATTCTATTTTCTGGGGCCGAACAAGTCGTCCAGGAGGTCGCCGAGCTGTGCTTCGAACAGGTCCAGTTCGGCGGAGCAGTGAAGGCGAGCTGATAGAGCCATTAGAAGAGCCCCCGTTTGTTTGGCTCAATGTGAGCATCGACAAGCCATCCAAGCGATTGGGACAACAAGAAAGCGTCGATGCGCTTTTGACGTCATTTCAGCCTGCCGAGTGGATGGCTGCCACAGCGACGCGCGTGCGGCCTACCGAGCCCATGAATGCCGATGTATGCGTTCTTTTTCGGTATGCAGTGTGAGCGTGAGCGCGATCAAGCGTGATGTCGGTTCATTGTTAGCTCGAACGAAGTGAAGCTTGGGACAGCACGTACCTGAGGGCCACGTAAGCGGAGTTTTTTCCGGCCGCAAATGATGACGCCGAGCCTGGGGCTAACTTCTCCACTTGCGACCGATTGATGTTGATTGGATAACGTTTGTTTGTTGTAATTGCAAAAAATGCAATTGCTATCTCCCTGCCTTCAGCCTGCATTCTTGAACGCGCCGGGGCTGACAGGCCCGAACCTCTCGGGGGCGCTCATGATGAAGCTGTTAGCCTGCATTCTCGTCGTATTTGGCCTCTTGCATTCTTCGAAAGCGGCAGCTCAAGCCTCTTCACCAGCCCATTCTGCGCCCTGTGCGGGGGTGTCAATGACCGTGAGCCTTATCCTCGATGCGAAGATCAACGAATTGAATGAGGCGGCCGCAGACATCAAAAAGCGACTTGCCACAACGTTAGATGCCGCTTCCGAAAAGGATTTGAAGGATCGCCTCGAAGAGATTCAAGCGCAGCTGCTTGATCTGCTTTTCGAGCGGGAGTGCCTGAGAACTGACCTGACGGCTCAAATCCTGCGCGGCCCAGGAGAGCCTCCTCCGCCGTGGGTGGAAATCACCACGTTCTTCGCGACAAACCGCAGGGCAACTGGAAAGACCGCGCCCGCCGACTTTTTCGGCTCCAACAGACAGCAAAACGTTCAGTTCGGAAAGACCGTCGTTTCCATCCCGACGAACCGCAAGCCGGGCACGATGAGCCTCCCGAGCCTCTGGAAGTTGGAGGTATCGGCAGATCCAAACAAACATTTCATCTTCAAGAGTGTGTTACCCCTCGACACCGAAGCCGCCCGCGCGGAGATGTCCGGGGCACTCGCGGACAGTACGAGGCAGTCCCTGCTGGTCTTCGTTCACGGATATAACGTCAGCTTCGCCGACGCGGCCCTACGCACCGCACAACTGGCGCATGACCTTTCGTTCCCGGGTACGGCCGCCTTCTTCAGTTGGCCGTCCGCGGCCAGGACGCGGGGCTACTGGCACGACGAGGAAGTCGTCCAGCTCTCTGAGCTGGCGTTCGACGAATTTCTCGACCGGATAGCAGAAGTCGGCGCAACCGAGATTTTTCTCATCGCGCACAGCATGGGTAACCGCCTCGTCACGACGGTGCTGAATCAGCGTACCACGAAGGGCAAATCGCTGCCGAACCTACGTGAGCTGTTTCTCGCCGCACCCGACATCAACGCGGAGACATTCACCGAGGTAATCGTTCCTGGGATGGCGAACCTCCAGGGCGTCCATCGGACCATCTATGCCTCCAGTGGGGATCTTGCCCTGCGGGCCTCCAAGATTGTGCACGACTATCGACGGGTCGGCGAGACAGACGGCGGCGTTCTCGTTTTCGACGGATTCGAGACCATAGACGCTTCGGGCGTGGCTCCGCTTCTTCGCGCTTTCGGACATTCCTACGTTGTCGACAGCGCAAAGGTACTCGGTGACATTGCCGAGACACTGATGTTGCACTTCACCGCCGATCAGAGAAACCTCCAGCGCTCCGGCGCTCCGCCCAGATATTGGTGGCTACTCAAGTAGCGAGGAAGAGCCGAATGTTCTCAAGTGTAAGAATCGTCACTTGCGCGCTGATTATGTTGTCACTGCTTCCCGCTCTCGCCCAGCATTCAAGCGAAGCCATGCTGCAGGACGCACGCGCCAAACTCGATCGCGGTGCCTTCGCGGAGGCGATGGCCGCGCTGCCGCAACCAAGGAATGATTCTCCGCCTGCCATTGTCGCCGACATTCAAGCAATTCACGTCGAATCTCTCGTCGGACAGGGTTTTTACGTTGAAGCTAAAGCCGCAGCCGCCGTGGCACTTGAACTGTCCCGCTCGCTCGGGGCTGAGCGGATTGCGGACGCACTTTTCCTTCTCGCTCGCGTCGAAGTTCTGCTCGGAGGCGACGCGCAACAAGCGATCCTTGAAGAGGCGCTGAAGGCTGCGGTCGCGATTGACGGGCCCAATGGACCGCACGCGTTGCGCGTGAGGGACAGAATCGGGCTCGTGTTGTCGACGGCCGGTAAATCAGCCGAGGCGGAACAGATGTTGCGCGACCTCCTGAAGTATGCCGACGATCTTTCGCTGGGATTCGAGCGCGAACGGTTGCGCTTTCGAAATACGCTTGGGATCACTTTGTTAAGGCAGTCGAAGTTCGAGCCTGCACGCGAGGCTTTTCAGGCAGCATGGGAAGGTCGTGCCAAACTGCTTTCTCCGCGGCATCCGGAGACGCTGGAAAGCGAGCACAATTTTGGCGTCGTTTTACGCCGACTGGGGCGCAGTGCCGAGGCGGATGATCGCTTTGCGGAGGTTGTGAAGTTGCGCTCTGAGGTCATTGGCGCCGATCATCCGGACACCCTCATCACGCGGACCATGATCGTCCGGCAGATGATCGACAAATCCGAATTTAACGCAGCCGTGACGGAGGCGAAGGCTATTACCGCGGCATTACAGGCGCGCCTTGGAGAGAAAGATCTTCGGACCATCGAGGCAACGGGAGATCTGGCAGCTGCTCTAGCGCGCTCAGGTCGCATCTCGGAAGGGGTGACGACGTACGGTCGGGCGTTCTCGTTGGCAGTGGACACGATGACTGCAACCAATCCACTCACTATGAACATCGGGCACGAATATGCAGGCCTTCTGTACCAATCAGGGCGCTTCGCAGATGCGCTCAGCATCTACCAGCGAGTGCTCAGCGCCACGAGAAAGATCTTTGATGATGAAAACCGCGACACGATAGCTACGTTGCATAACATCGCTGTCGTTCTGTCGGATTTGGGTCGCGTAGAAGATGCGATCGTCGCCTACCAGTATGTCGCCGGGGTGCTTGATCGACAGGTTCAGAAGAATCATCCGAGCCGATTGAGCGTCATGAACAATCTGGCGCAGGCGCTCCGCGGGGCGCACAAGCTCGATGAGGCACTAACGATCATTCAAGAGGTCATGAAGCTGCGAACCGAGACTTTAGGCCCCGAGGACGCACTTACCCTAGTCTCCAGAAGCAACGAGGCAGCGATCCTGTCGGGCTTGCAGCGTTTCGATGAAGCGCTCGCCGCCCACAAGGCGATCCTGGAAATTCGAACCCGAAAATTGGGGGAGCCCCATCCCGATACGCTTAGAAGCCTTCATAACCTCGCTTCCGCCTTTGATGAAGCCGGACGGCGCGACGAAGCCGAGCCACTGTTTGAGAAGGTCATACGGCTGCGCGCCGAGCGGCTAGGAATGGGAAACGTAGAGACCGTCTTATCGATGCGCGGACTCGCGGGGTTGCTCGCAGAATCGGGCCGTCGCAATGAAGCAATTGCGATCTATCGCCGGATCGTTCAAGCGGCCGAACTTCTGCGCATTCAGGGCGGCCTGCCGGACAATCTGCGCAGGAGCTACTTCTCGACCGTGACGCCAGCCTACAAGGCGCTTGCAAGACTGGAAGCCGAAGCTGGCAATTTCGAAGATGCCGTGAATGCTGCCGAGCTTTCAAAGTCGCGGACGCTGTTCGAGATGTCGTCGATCCGAAGCGCTGCACGCAACTCTCTCTTGTCGGAAGCCGAAACTGCGAAGATCACAGATCTCGAATTCCGCATCGCCCGATTGAATGGTCAAATCCCACTTATCGCTGACGTGGCGGCACGGACCGATTTGGAATCCCAACGCAACGGGCTCGCAACAGCATTGCTGGTGGAAAACGAGCGCCTCCAGCAGCTGTATCCGAAATACAGGGAGGCAACGGAGCCGCACGTCGCAACCGCCGCGGAGCTCACCAAATTGTTGCCGGATGACGCCGCCCTCTTGAATTTCGTGTACAGCGGTCCGCGTATCGTGCTCCTTTGGGCGACGGCACGCGGAGATCGCGGCGCACAGATTATTCCTGACATACCTAACCTTGCTGAGACGATTGATGTCTTTCGGGACGCCTTGTCGAGGCCAGAAGGGCTCGACGCCCTGCGATATCCCAAGGATGGAGCGGCCGCGCGTTTGGTTTGGAAGATGGGCGATGGCTCGTTTCGCGTTCAGGGGAGGGACTTGGGTGCCGTCCGGGACGCAACTCTGGTCCGACGGTTGGACGATATTCGGGACAGTCTGTCTTCGTGGTTGCTTGGAACACTTCCGCAAAGGGTGTTCGATAGCCGACATTGGTTCATCAGCCCTGACGGTCCATTGTCCCTGATCCCCTTTGAAGCCCTATCCCTTAACGGACGATTGCTGGTGGAAGATCATGACATTTCTATCGCACAGTCGATGTCGATGATGCGCCTTTCCCGCGATCGGATCCTGTCCTACGAGCAGCTCGACCGTCGACCAATCTTGGGGAATTATATACTTGCCAAACACGTAATGCAGTGGTAGGAAGGACGCGTTCGCCCAACCGAGAAGAGATCGGTAATGGTTTGAAATTTTCGGAAGTGATGGGGCGGGGCGGCTACCCCGCTTCCATCGGCATTGATGACGACCGCTTGCCGTCTAGAGCGCACTCTAGATGGAATGGGAGCGTTTGTCATGGAAAAACTAGTATCTTCATGGCGAATGCTGCGATCATTTGGACTTTTGCCAGCGCTCTCGCCGCCGGTTGTTTTGCGCGAGCGATCAAGGTGAAGGACGGACTCGCGGCGGAATTGTTTTGGTATGCGTTAGGTGCCGGCTTCCTCCTTGGAGGGGCATTTCTTTGGATTTCCTTGGAGGTAGAGGTGTTGTTCCAACAGCGAATTGTGGTGGGCACAGTCGGCGCCATTTTTGGCTGCCTAGCGTCCCTTGCAATTGGCGAGCGAATACGACCTAGCCATCTTGGCGTTCTGGCACCGACAGCGTCACCAGTGGCTACGTCGGCGCCGATCGCTCTTGAATCACCTATCCAAATCGAGTTTGGGGATGGCGACAAGTACGAGAGACTAGAGCATACCAACGGCATAGTTAGGCGAATGATACATATCTCCGTATTCAATGAAAGTTTGGACGATATTTCAGACTGTAACATTAGGCTTATTGCTGCAACGCCAAGGCCAAAGACGGGCGATCATCCGACTAACTTTCCGGTGTTTTTTGGAGCAAATTTTGACCTTCGTCGTGGCAAGGAGAGAAAATTTATACAAATCGCTCGCTTTGCTGAAAATCCTGGGGATGGCAGCATATTAGAACGTGATAACATCATTATTTCAGCCGCATCAGGCGGTTATTTTCCCGGCTGGACAACCGTGCCTATTCCGTCAAGAGACAACCCGGCAATTCTCACATTGGAAGCTTTCGCACCTGGCATCACGTCTCGAACGGCTCATTTGCACATTTGGGTTGATCAACGGCGCCTTCATGCGAAAATTATCTAAAAAAAATGGCGACGCCACTCCAGCGGTTATTTGCTCAGACCTCGTGGCTTTTACTTATGCTTAGATTTGGACCGCGGCTCGGGCGGCATCTTTGCCAGTCGCCCGAGCAATTCATCGGCGGCTGATTTTTTCTCATCCGCGCCGATCTCGCGCGCCTTCTCAATGAACAGCTTGGACTGTTCCTTGTTTTCGGCCTTTACCCGTCGCGCCTTTCTTTCTGTACGCACCATTAGAACCCTGGCAATTTCGGAGCGGTCGGTTGTGGCGGCTCGCGAATGATCAGCGCGGGATTACCTACTAACCCACTCTTGCCGATCAGCGGCCTGTCGTACGTCTCAAGAATTGGTGCCTCTACGGCTAGAGCGGACGCTACGTGAATTGCATCTTTGGGCATGATACCATGATCCCATACGAGGTCACGCGCCAGTTCCGCGACTTGGCGAGTCACGTTTTGAACAGAGATATATTCGTTCTTGAAAAAGTCAGTAACCTTTCGCTTTAGATTTGCGTCGGGTGAAATCCGCGGTTGGCCCCGCAAGGCAAGCACTTCGGCCAACGTAAGCGCGGAAGTTACGATTAGAATTTTCCCCTTTTCAGCTTCCTCTAAAATCGCGGCACAAGAATCAACCCTTCCGGGTTCCTCTAAAAAATAGGCGAGGAAGACCACGGAATCCCAATATCGAATTTCGCGGCTCATGTGTTCTCCCGAAATATGCCGCGCATCTCTCGGAAGGATGGCAATTCGCTGGATTCCGGGAATGGTGACAATGCAGTGGCGCTGATGCTTATCGGCCGTCCGTCACGTCGATATTTTATCCGACCCGTCACCTCCACGCGCTTGCGGAATGCTGCCATGAACAGCGGCAACTTATCTTCGTCGAAATAGCAACGAATGCGACGATTCCACACCGGCTCAAACACAAAAACATGAAGCGCTCCCTGATCGGAAATCACATGGATGCGCCCTTCGATGGTTCCAAAATCCTCGTATTCTTCGCTCAACAATACAGCAACATGAGCAACCGCCCTGTGTGTAACGGAAACGGGCTCTTTTTTCGTCCACACGCGGACTCTCGTGTCGTCCCCTTCATTGGTGCCGGCCACAGCGGCTAGTTCGCGTATGTGCTTCAGCGCGCCATCTGGAATGCCTTCTGGCTCTGCTGCCTCACGCTCAATGCTCTCTATGCCATCCTGAATCCTGGCATAGATATTTTCGAGGATAGCAGGGGGAACATTGAATTGACGCGGCTCTAGCCCTACGAGATTGCTGGCGCTCTTAACCTGCACAACCCAATGAACGAATTGATCCGGCCCGGTGAGAGAGCGGGTGACTTCGTTTACGACACCAAAGAAGGCGCGGACCCCACGCATGAATTTATCAGGCGTGACGTTTCTGCCGTCGATCTCTAGCGTCAGATCGGCGTCTATGTCGTCTTTTGTCGCCATTTCATCTATGCGTGTTCGGCTGACGAGTCCCGGTAGGTCAGCCGCTTTCCGACAATACCAGACATAGCCTTAACAGTCCGTTCCTCATCCTCGACGCCAAGCGCAGAGCGCTCATTATACCGAAAATCGAATTCGCAGAGATACCGCTTCAAGTGCTGTTGGCTGATGTGATGGTAGGTCCCATAGATGCCGCGCTTGAAGATAGCGAAATAACTTTCAGCCGTATTGATGTGCGCCTCGCCACGAACATATTCGCCAGCACCATGATTGACGAAATCATGCTTTGCAAATTCGCTTCCCACTTTCTTCGCGGCCCCGCCTTCGTCGGTCATAACATAGGTAGCACCGTGAATTTGAGCCTCGACAATAGGCCGCAGGTTTGCAGCGGTGACCGCCGGGATGTGGTGAGAGCGGACCTTGCCTTTACGCTCGACCAGAGACAGCACAGCTTCCTTGCCAACGCCGCCAGTCCCTTGATGTTTCCGCTTGCTGGCATGCTTGTTTTTTTCTTTGCCGCCGACGAACGTTTCATCAATCTCCACCGCCTTACCTTCGCCGCCCAACGGCTCAGAAAAATGACCATCGCGCATGGCTTCGCGGACCCGGTGCGCCATGAACCAAGCGGTTTTGTAGGTAACCTTGAGCGTGCGGTGCAATTGATGCGCACTAATGCCCTTCTTGCTAGAGGCCAACAAATGCGCAGCCTGAAACCAAAGATGAAGCTTGATATGGCTGGATTCAAAAACCGTGTTCACTGTGGCGCGGAATTGCAGCTTGCATTGTAGGCAGCGCTTTAATCCGGGCCGCGCGGTCTTGCCGCCGACAACCGTAATCCGATCCACTCCGCCGCAATGCGGGCATACGGGGCCATTCGGCCAGATGATGCTTTCGAGCCTAGCGTAAGCCGCTTCTTCACAATGAAAATGGGGTTCGGAAAGGATGCTCATGACTATTTCCCTAAGTCATTGAGACTCCTTGTATCACAGGCCATTGTGTTTGGCAAGTATATAATTCCCCAATCTTGGTAGTCGGGGATCCAACATATCTACGCGATGTCCCACCGGATCAGCCGCGGGGGATCGGCCTTGTTCGGGGCGCCCTCCGCGGTCCAGCCGGCCGCTCGGTCTGGCCGAACCTTCCGGGGTCAACCGAGGAACTCTCTCTTCTTAGCAAGTTGTTTCCGTTGCAGGAAGGCAGCAATCTGTTTCAGAAGCGCGAGGCCTCCCGCGCCAATGTGTCGGCCCTCCAGACAACAAGTGCACTCGCGCGCTTCAAGTACGTCGTATTCTCCACACATGGCTACCTGGACCGGCAGAACTCCGACTTAAGCGGCATCGTGCTGGCGCAAGCTGCACTAAAAGACGACGACGACGGATATTTGCGGGCCTCAGACCTGGCCGCGTACAGCTTCAGGAGCGATCTCGTCTTCATCTCGGCTTGCGAGACCGGTCTCGGCACGTTCGTCTCAGGAGAGGGAGTGTTAGGACTGCCCTATGCGCTGTTTGCCGCAGGCAATGCAAACACAGTGCTGACGCTTTGGCAGATTTTCGATGGCAGCACTGCCGAGTTTACTCATCGGTTCTTCGGCAAGGTAAAGGCTGGGATCGCCATAGCGTCGGCCCTGGCCGAAACCAAACGTGAGTTCGTCCGCGGCGACGCGGGCGAAGAACGTAGATCGCCAGCACATTGGGCGCCGTTTGTTCTCTACGGGGGAACATAGCGTGGGCGAGGCTCGTCATGGCTCAGCGGGCCGCTAAAATTGTTTCCGATGGCTCGCGGGCAACCTGCCGCTTACTGTCGTGCTTTGCACTAAAGAAAAGGCGCCTTAAGAAACAGTGTCTTGCGCTTCAGCTCACGAGCCTCATACGTCCATGTCCTGAATACTCCCGCAGAATACGGTGCCGCCTTGAACCAGGCGGAGCTCGCCCAACGCTGGACGATCGCGTGCAGACATTCTAAGGTTGTGGACGTGCTGTCCGAGCGATCGAGGAGATCGTCAAAATGGCCGACTCAAAGCAGCTGTCATTGGGCGTATTGCGAGACGGAAAGATAGAAAAGCCGTTTGTTTTGCATTGGGCCGTCAAGGGGCCGACGGCGCCAGCTCACGCGACTGATGTCGCGTCGGACACCGCGATGTCGAGTACTCCTGTGGCTGCGGATACTGCGATCCTGAGTACGCCCGTCGCTTCCGACACAGCGATATCGAGCACGCCCGTCGCTGAAGACACGGCAATATCTAGCACCCCGGTCGCCGCGGATACGGCGATACTAAGTACCCCCGTTGCGGCCGATACCGCGATAACGAGCACGCCGGTTGCCGCCGATACCGCGATGTCAAGCACTCCCGTTTACGAAGACACTGCCCTGACGCTCGTTCAGGCCATCGGCAATCTATTCCCGCAGGGCGAAAGGATACAATCTACAGTGAACAAGTTGGGGACGGATGAACTCGCCGACACCATCTGGAGCTAACGAAACCACCGTGCCGTCTACCGCAACGGTGCTGATCTTTTCCTCCTTAGCTGAGCCCTGCACCAGTTGGGTAACGAAAGAGCTCGAAAGATCGGGCTGTGAGTATGTCCTGATCAATTTCGAGGACGCGCTTCTGAATAACCTGTGGTCGATTTCCGTCGATTTGGAGAACAGCGCAACCTTGCATCTTTCCAGGCAAGGTGGCTTCGAAAGCTTATGTCGGCCTGCGTCGGTCTGGATGAGGCGTTGGGGCTATCCAGCGTATCCATCGACTTTCGACGGATTTTCGGTAGCGTTTGCCTTCAATGAGATCTCAGCAATAATTTCTGCGCTCCCAGAAGTGTTTGGCGCGGCGAAGTGGGTGAATGATCAACGGAAAGAGCGGGCCGCCTCGAACAAGATATTCCAACTGGACCTTGCTAGGCGGATAGGTTTTTTGATACCGCCTACATTGGTCACGAGCGACAAAGCCAAGGTGACCACGTTCATGGAGACGGTTGGACGCGTGGTTTTTAAGCCGGTCTCTGCGTTTCAGCCGCAGTTTCGTAAATTCAATTCGCATGCTCACTCAGCACTCGATCGGAACCAACAAGGGATTAGGCTCTCTTTCGGCAAGAATATGGATAATCTCATTGTATTTACCCAAGAGTTGACTCCTGACAAGCTTGAGCTTCTGGAGGCCATTCGTTGGACACCAGTCATTTTTCAAAAAAGAATAGATAAGAAAGCCGATATCCGTGTAACCGTTGTCGGTGATCGAATATTCTCATGCAGCATAGATTCTCAAAGTCATCCGGACACGGAAACTGACTTCAGGATGATGAACATTTCCGGGTTGGTCGCTCACACGCTCGTTCACCTACCCGACAATCTGGAGCAGAAAATACTTCTCCTGATGCGGACCCTTGGCCTGAAGTTCGGGTGCTTGGATTTTATCCAAACGATCGACGACAATTACTATTTTCTCGAGGTTAATCCTGGGGGACAATGGCTGTGGATTGAACAGATTACCGGAGCGCCGATCAGCGCTGCGATTGCGGAAGAGCTGATTGAGACTGTCAGGCACTAAGGCGAGGACCTCCAGCACAGTGGGAGACTAATTTGGCATCAACTTGGCCAGCCGTGCTCACGCGCTTTCAGGCGCATTGATGGCGGGTGCCGGCTCACTCGCTGCCATCGCCAAGTGGCTGCTCGTGTTCGGGTATTTACCTTAACGTTTCCGGTTACGCTTCGGGCGGTCAACATGCATGATGTGCTCTAAGGTCTGTAGACATTCATGCGATGGCTCGCAAGGCGGCTGAGAGGTGGATGAAGGCGCAAAAGCTGGTGTCGGTCTTGTCGTAACGCGTTGCGATGTGCCGCCATTCTTTCAGGCGCTGGATACAGTTCTCGACGAG
>WNFS01000716.1_pt1 | contig 32116 bp, 33 predicted proteins | sample 5400141 | NCBI WGS metagenome assembly WNFS01 (sample SAMN13153358, study PRJNA577476) | soil metagenome | isolation source: 60 cm saprolite under Madrone tree | place: USA:California | collected 2016-06-14
TGACCGGGGCTCAAGTGGCACTATTTCGGCACCGGCCAAAAATAAAAAACGCGGGTGTGTGCTAACCCCGCGTTTGAAATGGTGGACGATACTGGACTTGAACCAGTGACCCCCGGCATGTGAGGCCGGTGCTCTGCCAACTGAGCTAATCGTCCGTGGCAGGAAATCTACATAGCTAGTTACGCGGCGTCAAGCTGACCTCCTCGATTGTGTCCGGCGCTCCCCCTTGCCGCCCGCCAAGCGATATTCGATGGCGACGTTTGTCCATTACTCGGCTGCTCCCCTACGCAGGGCAGAGCTCCCGCACGTCCTTCAACCGATCGGATGGCCTCGGGTGAGTGCTGAGCCAGTCCGACCACGGCCTGGACGATTTCGCCTGCGTCAGCCGATCGAGCAGCGCCACCTCGGCCTGGCACGCTCGCACGCGTCCGATCACCAGCTCGAGCAGGTCGTGGCCGAACCGATCCGCCGCGTGCTCGTCCTCCCGATCATAGGCTCGGTACTCTACCTCGACACGGGTATCCGTCGCTGCCTGCGTCCCCGCAACCCCAATGGCCAATATCGGCCCAATGATCGGGATGGCCGTCACGACCGCGCCCGCGGTGGTGGCCTTGTCCTGTATCTCGTCTCGAGCCTTTTTCTCTGCAGCGCGCCGCTCCTTGCGCGCGGTGAAATGCCCGAGCTGAACGTGCCCGATTTCGTGAGCCAGCGCCGCCCGGAGCTCGTCGGGGGGCAGCACCTTGTAGGCTTCCTCCGTGATCACCAGCGAGAATTTGCACTTCGAGTTCGGCCCCACGGAGAGGTTGATCGCCGTGCTCGGCAAAATACCCAGCGCCGCCGCACAGCCATCCGCGCGCCCAGTCCAGATGCCTGACGTGATCAAGAGAGGCACAAGCAGGCGACCGATGGCCTCCCGCTCCTCGCTGGTGGCGTCCCGAATTGTCGGGCGCGGCGGGGGCGGCAGGGTCGATGCGCAGCCCGACCCCAACAGCACCCCGATGAGAAGGACCGATGCGCGCCGCATACACGCCAGCATACTGCGTCCCTGGCATCACCCATATGGAATAGCCCTGGCGAGTCCGGAGCCTGGCGCCGTGCGCAATGTTTGTGTCCGGGCACCGGACACTGTAGCGTAGCCATCAGGATGACACAGGAAGCCTGCGCGATCGTCGTCAGTACCCGCGATCGCTTTTCCAGCACATCGGAGTGCCTGGACAGATTGCTCGCCCATACGCCGGAGACCCACGACATCATGGTGGTCGCGGGAGGGGCCTCCGAGCGGACCAGGAATCTCTGGCGGGATCGCTTCGGAAACCGCGTCCGGTTCATCTTCGAGCCCCACTTCTTGAACCAGGCCCAGGCGCGAAACATCGGCCTTCGTGCCGTTACATGCCGCTTCGCCGTCGTGATGGACAACGACGTGTTCGTGCGCGCCGGATGGCTCCGCGAGCTTCTGGAATGTCAGCGGGACACGGGAGCGGTGATGGTGGTCCCGTTGATCCTCGAGGCCGAGCAACGGATACATGCCGCGGGCAACTCGCTCTACATCACCTACGAAAGCGGGCGGCCGTTCGGTCACAAGGAGCTACGGTTCTATGGCATGCCTTACGTCGAGGGCTCGAACCTCAAGCGCGAGCGCGTCGACTACGGGGAGCTGCACTGCCAGCTCGTCGAGGTGGAGCCCACCCTGCGCCTGCGAGCCTTCGATGAGAAGATCCTGGAGGTAGGAGAGGTAGATTCCGGGCTGACCTGGGCAAAGGCAGGCCACACCATGTGGTTCACCCCCTCATCGGTGGTCCACTATCGGTTAGGCGGTCCCATCACTGTCGAGGACATCCGGCTTTTTGAGTGGCGCTGGAATATGAGATCGATTCTCAAGGGCTATCTCTACTTCGAGCGAAAATGGGGCCTGGACATCACAGAGCAGGGCCGGTTCCGCTCGTTCTTGCTCCACTACAACAGCCAACTCGGCCTGCTGTCGCGCCTGTTCCCGTCCACCAAGGCCCTTCGGCTCGACAATGACCTCGCCCGGCTATTTGGCGCCGCAGTCAAACCCTTCTCGGCACCTCGCTCGCTCCTGTCCAACCTCCAGGCCTGGCGAATCGGATATTTCGACTGGCCTCCCTCGCGCTGACGGAGACGAGCACGCGGGCTGTTCTCTGCACCCGGGCGCGTCAGGCGCGGCCGCCTCGCAGAAGTTTGCCGGCTCGGCGGAGGCGGGTGTAAGCTTCGTGTCACTGCGCGCATTCCCACGTCGGCACGATGGAGGACGGCTGATGCGTTTCCTCGGCACACTGCTGGGGCTCCTGGTGCTTCTGGCCGCCGCACCTGCGATGGCGCAGCCCAAGGCAGTCATCGAAAAGGGGTCCTCCGTCAAGATCGAGTACACGCTCAAGGACGACAAGGGCACGGTGCTCGACACCAACGCCGGCAAGGACGCGCTCGCCTTCACGCAAGGCGCTCAGCAAATCATCCCGGGTTTGGACAAGGCACTCCTCGGCATGAAGGCGGGCGACAGCAAGAAGGTCACGGTCAAGCCGGAGGAGGCCTACGGCGTGGTGGATCCGAAGGCCGAGGCCGAGGTACCCAAGGACGCCCTGCCAAAGGGTGCCGACGTCGTGGGCACGCGCCTGCTCGCCCGGGGCCAGGACGGGCAGCCGCGCCCCGTCACCGTGAAGGCCGTCAAGGACACGACCGTGGTGCTCGACCTCAACCACCCACTCGCGGGGAAGACGCTCTTCTTCGATGTGAAGGTGGTCTCGGTCGAGCCGCCCGCCAAGTAGATCGATACCGTGAGCACCCGCGCCAGCGATCTTCCCTTCGATATCGTCCATGCGCCGGCCGAGGCGCTAGGCCTCAAGCGCGCGGCGCTGTGGGCCTTGCTGGTTTCGAAGATCGCCACGGGCTGGGGCGTCCAGTGGGACATCCAGTGGCATGTCTTGATCGGGCGCGACTCGTTCTGGATTCCCCCGCATCTCATGACGTACGCGGGCGTCAGCGCGGCCGTGTTCCTTTCCTTCGGCATGATCGCCTGGGATACCTGGCGCGGAGCGGGCGACGTGCGGGTGCTGGGGCTCTCCAGCAGTCGCGGCTTTCACCTGGCCGCGTGGGGCATCGCGGTCACCATCCTCGCCGCGCCCATCGATGACCTCTGGCACAGACTCTTCGGCATCGACGTCACGCTGTGGAGCCCGCCGCACCTCATGGGCATCCTCGGCGCCGTGATCAACTCCTGGGCATGTCTCGTGATCGCGCGCGAGGTGTATCCCGAGGGCGGGCGCGCCAGGCTGGCCGCGATGGTCCTCACGGGCGCGGGGCTCTACGGCAGCCTCCACCTCGTCGTCGACCCGTCCTTCCGCATCGCGTATCTCTACGGCGGCGTCCGCTATTACACCTTCGCGATCATCGCCAGCCTGCTTCTGCCGCTGGCCCTGGTGCCGACAGCGCGGCTGTCGGGAAACCGCTGGGCGCCGGTGCTCCTGCTCGTCCTCGTGGCGCTCGTCGGCGCGGCGGGGCTCGAGATCGCGCGGGCGGGGTTCCAGGTGATGCAGCCGGTGTCCGTCATCGACGAGGAGATCGCGAAGGATCCGACCTCGCCGATCGCGGTAGCCACCATCATGGCGAGGAAGAACCGCATGACGCCGGGACGCGTGGGCGGCCTGCCGCTCCTCTACATGGGCTTCGCGGGCGTCTTTGCGATGTCGCTCGTCGACGCTCGTCGCCGGCCCGTCGCCGCCACCGTCGCCTACGGTCTTCTCCTCTTCATCGTCGCCGGCTGGCGCATTTCCAACGCGCCGGCCCTGGCTCCCATGGCGCCGGGCCTCGGACCCACCATCGTCGCCTTCGCGCTCACCGCCGGAGCCGCAGCAGTCGGCGGCCTCGCCGCGAAGCGGCTCTCGGACAGCCTCTGAGCCCGCAGCCGGCGAAGTCTGTCGTGATCACGGGCGCGTCGACCGGCATCGGCGCGGCGTGCGCGCTCCACCTGGACCGCCTTGGCTGGAGAGTCTTCGCGGGCGTCCGCAGGCAGACGGACGCCGATACGCTCAAGGCCCAGGGCTCGCCACGGCTCACTCCCATCGCGCTCGATGTCACGGATACCGTCTCGATTTCGACCGCGGCCGGCGCGGTTTCCGGCGCCGTCGGCCCGGCAGGGCTCACGGGGCTCATCAACAACGCCGGCATCGTCGTGCCTGGGCCGATCGAATTCCTTCCCCTTGCCGATCTGAGACGCCAGCTCGAGATCAACGTGGTCGGCCAGGTCGCGGTGACGCAAGCCTTCCTACCTCTCATCCGGACGGGCCGGGGCCGCATCGTCAACATGGGGTCGATCGCCGGGCGCATGGCCACCCCCTTCACGGGCGCCTACGCCGCTTCCAAGTTTGCCCTCGAAGCGATAACGGATGCGCTCAGGCTCGAGGTCGCTCCCTGGGGCATCTCGGTGTCCATCGTCGAGCCGGGAGCGGTGGCGACTCCCATCTGGGAGAAATCCGCCAAGACGGCCGAGGCGATGCTGGGCTCGGTCCCGCCGGAGGCCCTGGTGCTCTACTCGGAGGCCATCGAGGCGGTCAAGAGGACTGCGGCGGACGCCGCCAAGAGGGCCGTCGATCCGGTGGACGTGGCGCGCATCGTGGAGCACGCGCTCACTGCTACTCGGCCCAGGACCCGCTATGTGGTCGGTCGAGAGGCGAAGTTCCGCGCGGCGATGGCGCTCCTCGTTCCCGATCGCGTCCGCGACAACCTGGTCGCCAAGGCCATGGGCCTCCCCAAGACAGCGCCCTCCGCGCCGCCGAAGGCCGGCGAAGGAGCCTGGGGCTAGCGGGCGCTGAGTCATTCGCAGCGGATGTCGATGTCGCAGCCCTCGGCTTTGAGCTCTAGGAGGATGCGACAGACCCGGTCCGCGAATCGGCGCGCGCTTTCTTCCATCCTGTCGTATCCCCTGATCACCAGCGTGTACGGTATATCCACGTCGTTGATCTGGCCGCCGCAGATGCTGTCGGCGAGCGCGTCCAGGTGACGCGCGTGCGACTTCGGGGACCCAACGGCCAGGAAGAACGCGTCGTAGAAATCATCCTGGGTGCGCCAGCGGGACCCCTCCAGGATTATTTCTTTTCGGGCCATGCGTAAACCTTAGCCCCCCACCCTGCCCTCTCCCCCGATGGGGAGAGGGGAATTGGGTCAAAGGCCCTTCAGGGCGTCCATGAGGTCGCGGGAGAACGTACCGGCATAGACTTCTTCCACGGGGCCTTTGAGCCGGATGGACCAGTCGGACCGGACCTCCACCTCGAGCGTGCCGCCGGGCATCCGGACCGTGACCAGCCCGTGATCGCACAATCCATTCTTGACCGCCGCGCACGCGACGGCGGACGAAGACGAGCCCGACGCCAGCGTATAGCCGGCCCCGCGCTCCCAGATCAGGATATCCACCTGCGAGCGCGACGCTACCCGCGCGAACTGGACATTGGTGCGGTTGGGAAAAGCGGGGTGTCGCTCGATCTGCGGACCCAGCACCCTGCACTGCACCTCGTCGAGCGTGTCAACGAAAACCACACAGTGCGGATTGCCCACCGACACGGCCGTGACGAGAAGCGTTTCGCCGCCGACCTGGAGCGGCACCTTGACCACGTCGCGGTCAGGCCCGTTCATCGGGATCTCGGGGGCCGCGAAGGTGCAGTGCCCCATCTCGACCGTGACGAGGTTCATACGTCCGTCGACGACGTGGCACTGGCACTCCACGCGGCCGCCCTTGGTGTCCACGGTGAACACGGGTGCCTTGACGTGGCCATGGTCCCAGAGGTACTTGGCGAAGATGCGGAGCCCGTTCCCGGACTTCTCCGCCTCGCTCCCGTCGGGATTCAGGATGCGAAGTCCGAAGGCAGCGCCCGTCCAGGTGGGCACCTTGAGGAGGATCCCGTCGGAGCCCACGCCCCAGTTGCGGTCGCAGATGCGCACGGTCTGCCCGACCGTGAGCGGGGCCGGCAGGTCGTCTCCGTTGATGACGATATAGTCGTTGCCGAGCCCGTGTCCCTTGACGAACGGGATCATGCCTTTGCGCTCTCGCGTCGCCGTGCCATGTAACTGAGAATGCGCTCCGGAAGCCCCCGCACGTCGCTCGGCAAACGGCGCCGCCACTTCTGAGCGAAGCGCGCCATGGCTTGGCGCCGCTGCTCGAGGTCCTCGGCCGCCGCCACGGGCGCCCGCTCACCCGTGCGCGTGCCGCCGCCCCGGTGGACGAAGCGTGCGTCCACGACCGCGCAGGCGAGCCCGCGCTCCCGCACCGCAAAGGAAAGATCGCGGTCGTAGCCGTGGAAGAATCCGTAGCCTTCGTCGAAGCCGCCGATCTCCTCCCAGAGCCCGCGACGGAGGCAGAGGCAAACACCGTCCACCGCCGCCACCTCGATCACGGGCGCCCTCATGCCCGGGCCGCCCTCGAGGCAGTGGACGATCGTGCGCCCGACGTACCGGCCATCACGTCTCATCCGTCGCGCGCCGTAGAGGCCCGCGAGCCCGACCCGCCGGCCGTCGCCGAGGGCTGTCTCGAGGCGCGCGAGCCACTGGGACTCGCGCATCTCGGTGTCGTTGTGGAGGAAGCAGAGCACCTCGCCGCGGGCCAGCCGCGCTCCCTGGTTGAGCGCGCTGATCAGGCCCACGTTGGCCGCATTGCGCGCGTAACGGAACGGGTACGGGAGGGGGAAGTCGCGGAAATAGGCTTCGGTGCCGTCGGTCGACCCGTTGTCCACCACGCAGAGCTCGAAGGGCACGGTGGTTGGCCGGAGGCTCTCCAGGCAGGCCCGCGTGAGCGCCTCCTGGTTGTGCACGACCAGGACAACGCTGGCGGTCGGGCTAGCGCTCAGCGAGCGGGACGTACTTCTCGTCCGTGAGGCCCGTGTAGTCGGAGCGCGGCCGGATCAGCCGGTTGTTGCCGTGCTGCTCCAGGACGTGCGCCGCCCAGCCCGCGACACGGCTCATGGCGAAGATCGGCGTGAACTCATCGGTGGCGATGCCCATGGACGCGTAGGCCGCACCCGAATACAGATCCACGTTGGGGAAGATCTTCTTCTCCGCTCCGACCACGCGGGCCATGATGTCCAGGATCTCGACGTTGGCGGTGCTGCCGGCCTGTCGGCCGAGCTCCAGCGCCAAGCGCTTGAGGTGCTTGGCCCGCGGGTCCTCCACGCGATACACACGGTGGCCGAATCCCATGATGCGAGCCTTGTCGGCAAGGGCCTGGCGGATCCAGCGGTCGGCCTTGGCCGGATCCTTGATCTTTTCCACCATCAGCATCACCTGCTCGTTCGCGCCGCCGTGCAGCGGTCCCTTGAGCGCGCCGATGCCGGACACGACGGCGGAGTGGATGTCGGACAGCGTGGCGGCGGTGACGCGGGCGGCGAAGGTCGAGGCATTGAACTCGTGGTCGGCGTGAAGGATCAGGGCGACGTCGAAGGTCTTGGTGGCAAGCGGGGTAGGCTTCTTGCCGGTCATCATGTAGACGAAATTGCCGGCGAGGGAAAGCTTGGGATTGGGGGCCACCGGCGGCTTGCCGCGGCGAATGCGATCCCAGGCCGCGACGAGCGTGGGCATCTGCGCCGTGAGGCGGAGGGATTTGCGGAGCGTCGCCTCGCGGGAGTTGTCCGCTGCATCCGGATCCCAGGCCGAAAGCGCCGACACTCCCGTCCGCAGTATTTCCATCGGCGTTGTCTTTTTCGGGAAGAGCCGCAACATGCTCTCGAGCTTGGGGGGAAGCTTGCGGTTGGCCGTCGAGGACAGCGCCTTGACGTGGACGTCCAGCTCCTTGCGCGTGGGCAAGCTGCCGTACCACAGGAGATAGGTCACTTCTTCGAACGTCGATTGCGCGACCAGATCGTCCACGTCGTAGCCGCGGTAGAGGAGCCGCCCCTTGGCCGTCGATGAAGCAGATATCCGAGGGGGAGACGACTACGTCTTCCAGGCCGGCCTTCATGGGATTGACGACAGCATCGCTCATGGCTCCCAGAGTCTCCTCGGCGCACGGGATGACAGCGGATGACTTGTACCACACGGCCCGCCCCCGGGCAAGGCATCGGCACTGCACCAATGTACTTCGCCAGATCTACTCAGCTCTCGCCTCACGGCCGCGCCGTTCCGCTCGAACGGCCGCGTTCTCGTTCGGCGTGTCTGGCTCGCAACGTGGCCCAAGGGCCAGGGCGGGCAACCGTATACTTCCCCGCATGGAGCTGCCCGCTTCCTCCGCCGTGGAGTTCTACAACCGGCACCCGATCAGCGAGGGGCAGGTCGTCGACGCGCTGCGCCGCCTCGGCAAGGACCTCGAGCGCCTGGAGCCCGAAGACCTCTACGATCTGGACCAGGATCACTATGGCGGCCTCGAAGCCGTCGAGGCGCTGGCGCGGCGCGCGCGCATCGACGCCACGAGCCGTGTCCTCGACGTGTGCGCGGGGCTGGCGGGGCCCGCGCGGTTCATCGCGCGCCGCTGGGGCGCGCGCGTGACTGGGGTCGACCTCAACGCGGAGCGCGCGACGGGCGCCCGCCGCCTCACCGCTCGCGTCGGCCTCGCCCGGCTCGTGGTGATGGTGCGGGCGGACGCGCAGAGCCTGCCCTTTCCTCCGGCCGTCTTCACCGCCGTGGTGAGCCAGGAAGGGCTCCTCCACGTGCCGGACAAGGGACGGGCCCTTACCGAGTGCGGCCGCGTGCTCGTGCCGGGGGGCCGCATCGCCTTCAGCGACTGGATCAGCACGGCGCGCCTCTCGCTCAACGAGCGGCATCGCCTCGAGCACTGGATGGCCGCCGTCACCCTGCAGAGCATCGAGAGCTACAAGATCCTTCTCGCTCGCGCGGGGTTCGCCGCCATCCAGGCCGAGGATCTCTCGCCGGAATGGTCCGGCATTCTCAGGCGGCGTCGCGAAATGTTTCGCGGGATGCGCGAGGACACCGTGGCGCGGCTCGGACAGTCCCGCTACGACGAGTACGGCCAGCTCTACGCCTTCTTCGTGGGGCTCGTGGAAGCGGGCAAGCTGGGGGGAGCGCGCTTCAGCGCAACAGCCGGTCCAGGAATTTCTTGACGGCGGCGGGGTCCTTGACGTTGAGACCCGTCGGCACCACCCGGAACGATCCACCACTGCCCGTCACCTGGGCGCGGAACTGCCCGGCACTCTGGCTGATCACGACCGCCATGTCGGTGCGGCCGTCGGCCAGGCCGTAGGTGCCGGCCGCGGTCATCTTGAGATCCTTGGCCTGGTAGACGAGATCGTCAGTGCGCGCGAGGCCATTGGTGATTTTGTAGGTGCCGGTGATCGACTGGAACTCCAGCGCCGTCCTCCCGGGTCCGGAGAAATCTCCGCGGAGCGCCCGGTCGATCATGCCGCCGGCCTGGAGGACCTGGCGCACGAGCGCGAGGGCCCCTTCGCCCACGAGGCGACCCGAACCGACCGTGAAGCGGCCCGTGCCGTTCATGGTGCGCCACGTGTCGGCCGTGCGCATCGCGAGCTCGCCACTCAGATCGAGGGGGCCGGACACGGCGAAGGCCTGACAGAGATAGCCCTGGAGCACCGGCAGGAGCTCGACCTTGGCGATCTTGATGTCACCGAGGGTCAGCAGAGGCGAAGGCTCGCCGAGCCCCGCGGTGACCTTGAGCACGACCGAGCCCTTGCCCACCGCGGCCTGGAGGGGGGCGCTCTCGAAGAAGGAGGGCTTCAGGAGCACGGGCACCCGCACGTCCTGGAGCGCGAGCTGGCGCAGCTTGGGCGCCGGACACTGCGGCCGGTCCTGCGAAAGCGTCACCCGGGAGAGATCGATCTCTCCGGTGGCCCCGGGTCGCACGGCGGTGCCCGACACCTCGAGCTTCCCCTTGACTGGACCCGAGACGACGGGCGAGGCGAAGAGGAACGCGCTGGCAAGCGGGGCGATGTCGTCGCCCTCCAGGCTCACCGAGCCCTTGATCGGCATCTCGGCCGCCCGCAGACCCACGGTCACGCGCATGTCCCGCAGCTTGAGTCCGCTCGGCTCGAGCTTCGCGTCACCCTGGATGTCGAGGTCCGATCCGCCCACGCCCGAGACCGTGCCATTGATCTTGTCGACCGTGAGCTCACCGCTCTTCACCCCACCCCGTCTCACGTGAATGACTGCGTCGGTGAGCCGGATGCTCGAGACGATCACGCTGCCCACCGCCGCGCTCGACGGGAGACCTGGCACGGTGCGCGAGGGTGCCTTGGGCGGGCTCACGGGGGCAGTCAGGGATGCGACATTCCACCGGCCACCCTCCTCCACGAGCTCCACCCGCGCTCGATTGAGGGCGAGGCTCGCCAGCTCGATCCGGAGCGAGAACAGCGGCTTGACGCGCAGGCCGACGCGCACCTCGTCCACGCGCAGCAGCGGCACCGAGCCAAAGCGCGGGTCGTCGGCGACCTCGAGCCCCTGGAGCTTGACGTTTGGCAACGGCAGCAGCGAGACGGAGATCGAATCGAACCTGACCGCCCGCCCGACGGCGTGGGCCGCCGTCTGCGAGATGTAGGCGTGGATAGCCGGCGTGTCGAGCAGGCGCGGCAGCAGCGCCAGCGTTCCCAGTACCAACGCCGCGAGGACCGCGAGAGCAATGAGCGACCGGCGCAGCCACCTCCGGCCGCGCTTCTGCGCCATGTTCACACCGCCTCGCGCTATGGAATGAGGAGGATCTTGCCGGTGGTCTTGCGGCCTTCCAGGGCCTTGTGGGCCTCCGCGGCCTGCGCCAACGGGAGCTGGTGCTCGATCCGGAGCGTGATCTTCCCCTCTTTGATCCAGCCGAGGACCTCGCCGGCGCGCTGCAGGAGCTCTTCGCGGGCAGCGATGTGGTGATTGAGGCTCGGCCGCTGCAGGAACAACGAGCCGCGCACATTCAACACTTGCAGGTCGAGAGGCGGCACGGGTCCGCTGGCCGCGCCGAAGAGGATCATGTAGCCCCGCGGGCGGAGGCAGTTGAGGCTCTTGTCGAAGGTGGTGGCGCCGACACCGTCGTACACGACGTCCACACCGCGCCCGCCGGTGATGCGCTTGACCTCGGGCTCGAAGTCCTGCTGGGAGTAGAGGATGACGTGCTCGGCCCCCGCCCCCTTCGCCAGCGCTGCCTTCTCCTCGGTCGAAACCGTCCCGATCACGGTGGCGCCCAGCATCTTGCCCATCTGGCACAGGAGGAGACCCATGCCGCCGGCCGCCGCATGGACGAGACAGGTATCGCCCTTCTTCAGCGGGTAGCTCGACCTCACGAGGTAATGCGCGGTCAGGCCCTGGAGCATGGCGGCGGCGCCGACCTTCGGCTCCACGCCAGGGGGCAGCTTCACGAGCCGGTCCGCGGGTGCCACCGCCATCTGGGCGTACGAGCCAGGCACGCCGGTCCAAGCGACGGTGTCCCCGATCTTGACGTCGGTGACACCCGTTCCGACGGCGGTGACGACGCCTGCGCCCTCGAGGCCGAGAGTCAGCGGCAGCGGCGCCTTGTACATGCCGGTGCGGAAGTAGACGTCGATGAAGTTGACGCCGGCGGCGGCGAGCTTGACCAAGGCCTGGCCCGGACCCGGCGTGGGCTCGGGCACGTCGTCGAACTTGAGCGCTTCCGGACCGCCCGGCGTGTGGATGCGTATGGCTTTCATGGTCGGCTCAGGCCTTGAGCAGTGTGCGGATTTCGCCGACGACGGACTGGCGCCACGAGTCGATCTTCTCGGCGCGGAACGCCTTGCGGACCTCGAGCATCTTGGCCTCGAGCTCCTCGGTCACCTTGGGCGGGCGCTCGAGCAGGCGGGCGACTTCGCTCATGTTCTCGTCGAAAAAGGCGAAGACCGGTATGGAGCGGAACATGCCCTTGTTCAGGTACTGATCCATCAGGTCGGGGTTCTTGTCGCGCAGGAACACGCGCGTCTCGATGTTCGGATTGTCCTCGATGAGCTTGAGCAGCACGGGCACGTTGTAGAGCGCGTCGCCGCACCAATCCTCCGTGATGATCATGCACTTGAGCTTCTTGCCGAGCGACTCGAGCGCCTTCTTGTCCTCCGGCTTGACCTTGATCTCGCTGAGGAACTTCACGAACGTCTCCTTGTTCGTGCCCATCTGATCGAGGTACTGCTGCACCGTCATGCCTTGTGCGAACCGCTCCTTCGTGACCATCGGGTCTCCCTGTGCGCCGCGTCTACCGCATCGCGGCCAGATCAACGGTGAACTTCGCGACTTCCCGCTCGTCGGCGTCCTTGACCACCAGCACCACCCGGCCCTTCGGGTCGATCCCGTCGGCCGAAAACTCGTACACGCACTGCGCCGCATACCGTCCGTCGTCCTCGCGGAGCGCGGTCCGTTCGTTCTGCACGAAGCTCGCCTTCACCTCCTGCGATCCCGCGAGGAGCGTCGGCGTGTAGAAACGGGCGAAATCCGTCTTGCCGCCCCGCAGGGTGACGCGAAAGTTCAGCTTGCCCTCGATGTCCTTCACCGTCGACTGGATGTCCTTCGGCTTGAGCTCCTGGCTGCGGAATGCCGAGTTCCGCGCGGCGAGCGCGAGCCGGTGGAACGGCGTCATGACCACCAGGGTCTGCCCCGAGGCGTCCTTGAGGCGCCATTCGGCGCCGAACTGCTCCTCCATGATGCTCTTCTTGCCCATGCGAATGGCCTGTTCACGATCGCGGTCCGCCAGCGCGAACGACACCGCCTCGCCGGGCGTCACGCCGACCAGCCCCACCGCGAGCACCAGGAACGGAAGACACCCGTACCGAGAGGTTCTCCGGCCCATGTGAACGCGTATTCTAGCACAGGGCCAGCTCGCCCTTGCGGCGGCGAGGGTGCCGCAGTACCGTCGGAGCATGCGCGTGCCCGCCCTCCTCGCCGCGGCGGCCCTCCTCGGCGCGGGCTGTGCCACCACGCCGTTTCCCGAGGAGCTGACACGTTCCGTGGACCGCGCGCTCACCCTGAAAGAGCTCCGTGCCGACCCCCGGGCCCATGTCGGCGCTCGTGTCATCCTCGGCGGGGACATCGTGGCGACGGTGCCGAGACCGGGCGTAACCGAGATCGAGGTGCTGTCGCGCCCGCTCGGCGGGGGGGACGTGCCGGAGCGGGGCGACCGCACCGACGGCCGGTTCCTCGTGCGCGCCCGCGAATTCCTGGACCCGGCCGTCTACGCGCGCGGGCGCCGGCTCACCGTGCTCGGGACGGTCGCGGGGGTCGAGGAACGACGGGTGGGCGAGCTGCCCTACGCCTACCCCGTGCTCAGCGCCGAGCGAATCAAGCTCTGGCCCGCCGACACGCCCTGGGTCGGCGGCGAGTATCCGCCCCTGCCGCTCGATTCACCGATTTTGCCGCCCACAAGGTAGGTCGTGCGCTCGACCCTGTCTTACTTGCCCACGATGACGGAGGAGAAGGTGGCGGAGTCCATGTAGGTCGCGGCCACGCGCCTGACGTCAGCGGCGGTCACGCGCGAAATCCCGGCCTTGAAGCGGTCGGGCCACTCCAGGCCGAGCTCGTTCTCCTCCACCGCCACGAGGAGCCCCGCCATCTTGCCCGAGGTGTCCGTTTTGAGCGGGTAACTGCCGATCAGGTACGATTTGGCCGACTCGAGCTCGCGTGGTGTCACACCCTCGCGCCCCATCCGTGCCATCTCCTCCTTGACCAGGCGCACCGCCTCGTCGACGGCCTCGAGCCGTGTCTGGAGTCCCACGAAGTAGGAGGCGCCGTAGCGACCGGGACCGAGGGCGCTGTAGACCGAGTATGCGAGCCCGCGCTCTTCGCGCACCTTGGTGTAGAGCCTCGAGGCCGACCCGCCGCCCAGGATGTAGTTCGCGACCACGAGCGGGAAGTAATCGGGATGGTCCTGGCGAATCCCCGGCCGCGCCAGCGAGACCGTGGCCTGCATCAGCTCCCGCTTGATGCGGAGCGACTCGACCGGAGGGGAGGCAGGCGCCTGCGGGATGACGGGACGGGAGGCCGTCGGTCCGGTCCACGAGCCGAGCCTCGCCATGAGCTCGCGTTGAATCTCGTCGCGCGTCACGTCGCCCACCACCGCGATGATCGCGCCGTCGGGACGGTAGTTCTCCCGGTGAAACGCGACCACCTGGTCCCGCGTGAGCCGCCGCACCGATTCGACCGTGCCCAGGACCGGCCGGCTGTACGGGTGCCCGCGGAAGATCAGCTCGGCTATCGCCCGCCCTGCCACCGTCTGCGGGTCCTGCTCGGAGCGCTGAATGCCCGCCGCAATCTCCTCGCTGCGTCGCTTGAGCTCCGCCTCGGGGAAGACCGGCTGCAGCAAGATCTCGGCCAGGAGATCGAGGCCCAGCGCGAGATCCTTCTTGAGCACGGAGAGTCCGACCGCCGCACCGTCCTGTCCGGCGTCGCCCTCGAGGCTGCCGCCGACAAACTCGATGGCGCGGTCGAGCTCGGGCCCGGTGCGCTTGGAGGTACCGCGCGTCAGCAGGTCGGCGGTCAGGTTGGCGAGCCCTCCCGCGTCCGCCGGGTCGTACACGGAGCCCGCACGCACGTAGACCCGCACCACCACGATGGGGATGGCCGGCCGCTCGGCCACCAGCAGCACCACGCCGTTGGGCAGGACTTCGCGATGCGCGATCGGACCGGCGGAGGCCGGCAGAGCCAGCGCCGCGAGCGCGATACAGGTCCACACGCGGAGGAATCGCATGCGCACTCCCTTCAGTCGAGCGTCTTTCTGAACTTGAGCACGGCCAGCGTGAAGATCACTGCCCCGAAGATCATCAGCGGCACCAGGCTCGGCCACAGATAGCTGAAGCCCACGCCCTTGAGCACGATGCCCCGAACGATGCGCAGGAAATAGGTCAGCGGAATCACGGCCGAGAGGTACTGCGCGACCACCGGCATGCCCTCGATCGGGAACAGGAGACCCGAGAGATAGATCGACGGCAGGAAGGTCAGGAAGGTCAGCTGCATGGCCTGTGGCACGGTGCGCGAGACGGCCGAGAGAAAGATGCCGATCCCGAGCGTGCCCAGCATGAAGGCCGCGGCGAGCACGTAGAGCAGGGTCAGGCTGCCCCGTATCGGCACGTCGAAGACGTAGTGCGCCACGATCAGGGCCATGGTCATCTGCCCGTAGGCAACCACGAGATTCGGGATGATCTTGCCGAGAAGGAGCTCCCAGCGGCGGATCGGGCTCACGATCAGCGCCTCCAGCGTGCCCTTCTCGCGCTCGCGAACGACCGAGACGGCCATGGCCGTGATCGTGGTCTGCATCAGCAGAGCCCCGATGAGCCCGGGCACGATGAAGATCGCCGAGACGAGGTCCGGGTTGTACCAGGCCCGCACCCGCACGTCCAGGGGGGGCTCGCCCTGGCGCGCGAGCGACGTGCCCTCGGCCGTGCGCGTCATGATCTGAAGCGAGCGCTGCGCCCCGAGTGCCGCGGCCGCGTTGATGGCAGAGGTCGCCACGAGCGGATCGGAGGCGTCCACGATCACCTGGATGTCGGCGGCCTGGCGCGAGAGCCGCCGCCCGAAGTCCGGCGGGATGACGACGCCGACCTTGGCCGTGCCCTGGTCGATCAGGCGGGCCAGCTCGCGGTGGCTCGACACCCAGTAGCGCACGTCGAAGTACTGGGTATTGGCCATCGCCTCGAGGAAGCTCCGGGCCTCGGCGCTGCCCGACTGCTCGAAGACGGCGGTGGGCACGTGCTTGACGTCCGTGTTGATAGCCCAGCCGAAGATGAAGAGCATCGCCACCGGCACGGCCAGGGCCAGCACCAGGGCGAACATGTCTCGCTTGAGGTGGATGAACTCCTTCGCGATGATGCCGAGAAGCCGCGAGCCCACGACGTCAGGCTGTCCCGAGCGCCCGCAGCTGCTCGCGCAGCCGCGCCTTGCGCTCCTTGTCCACGAAGGAGACGAACAGGTCTTCGACCGAGGGCTCGACGTCGTGGACCCAGCGCGGCGGCAGCCCGGCGCGCGTGAGGAACTCGCTCACGTCGGCCGCGCCCGCGTGCTCCGAGCCCATCACGACGCGCAGGCGCGTGCCGATGCGAACGACCTCCTCCACCGCGTCCCAGTCGGCCAGAAGGTCCGACGCGCGTCGCAGATCATCCACCTCCACCTCGATGACGGGGCGACGGAACGTCTCCGTCTTGATTGCGTGAGGCGAGCCCTGCGCGATCAGCTTGCCCTGGTAGATGAAACCCAGGGTGTCGCAGAGCTCGGCCTCATCCATGTAGTGCGTGGTGACGATGATCGTCGTGCCCTGGTCGGCCAGGCGGCGGATGAGCCCCCAGAAGTTCCGTCGGGAGACGGGATCGACGCCCGCCGTCGGCTCGTCGAGGAAGATGAGCCGGGGCGAGTGCACGAGAGCGCAGGCGAGCGCCAGTCGCTGGCGATAGCCGCCGGAGAGCGTGCCCGCGATCTGGCTCTCCCTCCCCGACAGGTCCGCCAGCTGCACCATCTGCGCCAGCCTCGCCACCCGCTGCGTCCGCGGCACCTCGTACACGCGGGCGTAGAAGGTCAGGTTTTCCTCCACGGTCAGCTCGTCGTACAGCGAGAACTTCTGCGACATGTACCCGATGGCGGATTTGATGCGCTCGGGCTCGGCCACGAGGTCGATGCCGAGAACCGTTCCGCCGCCCTCGGACGGCTCGAGGATGCCGCAGAGCATCCGGAGCGTGGTGGACTTGCCCGCTCCGTTCGGTCCCAGGAAGCCGTAGAGCTCGCCGGCGCGGACTTTGAGATCGAGGTGGTCCACCGCGACGCGCTTGCCGAAGCGCCGCGTCAGCGCTCGCGTCTCGACCGCGTACCTCTCATCCGACATCGGCGTCGGCGGGCAGCCCAGGCTTGAGCGGGCCGTCCGGGTTGTCGATCTGGATTTTGATGCGGAAGACCAGGTTGACCCGCTCCTTCTTGGTCTGGACGTTGCGCGGGGTGAACTCCGCCTCGGAGCCGATCTCGATGAGACGTCCCGTGAAGACACGGTCGGGGAAGGCGTCCACCCGGACCCTGGCGGGGTCGCCGACCTTGAGCCGCCCCACCTCCGTCTCGGGCACGTAGGCGCGCAGCCACACGTCCTTCGGGTCGACGAGGGTCAGGATCGGCACACCGGGGTTCGCGGTCTCGCCGACCTCGAGGTTCTTCCTCAGCACCACGCCGTCGATCGGGGAAACCACGATGGCCTCACGCAGCCGGCTCCGGGCCTGGGCCAGCGCGGCCTCGGCCTGCGTCACCTGCCAGCGAGCCGCGTCGATCTGATCGGGTCGAGGACCCTCGAGCACGAGTGCCAGCCGCTCCCGGGCGCTCCGCTCCTGCGCCTTCGCGACCTCGTACGCCTGCCGCGCCCGGTCCACGTCCTGTGCCGCGATCAGGTTCTGCTTGAAGAGCTGCTCCGTGCGCTGGTGTTCGCGCTCGGTCATGGTGCGCGTGGCCTCGGCGCTCGAGACGGCGGCCCGCGCATCCTCGATCTCCTGGGGCCGCGCGCCTTTCTCGAGATCGCGCAGCGTCGCCTGGGCCGCCCGCAGCGCCGCCTCCAGGCGCTTCACGTCGGCCGCCAGCTCGGAGTCGTCGAGGCGTACCAGCACCTGGCCGCGCGTGACCCTGTCCCCCTCCTTGACGAGGCGTTCGACGATGCGCCCGGTGATCTTGACGCTCACGTCCACTTGGGTCGCCTCGATGGTACCGGTCACGCTGACCGGCTTGGACGTCACGCCTCCCCGATGGAGGCCGCCCCATGTCACGGCTACCGACAAGGCGATGAGGAGGACGAGGACGGCGGCGCCCTTGACCCATCGGGCGCGCACGCCGGTCACTGGCCCGCGGCGGCGGGCGGCGCGCCTGGCCGCAGGATACCGACGGTTCGGCGGTCGGCCTGGAAGTACGCGCGGGCCACACGCTGCAGGTCGGCCGCCGTCACCTGGCGGATCAGCGGCACGAAGCTTTCGCCATCCCGCCACGAGCCCGCTAGCTCGAAGCGGGCCATGCTCGCGGCGCGCGAGTGCACCGAGTCCTGGCGCCAGACGAAGCCCGCCTCGGTCTGGTTCTTGGCCCGCTCGATCTCCTCCTCGGGCACCGGCTCGTTCTTCACGCGCTCGATCTCGGCCATGATGGCTTGCTCGAGGGTCTCCGGCGTCTGCCCGGGCAGCGGTGTGCCCGAAAACCAGAAGAGGTTGGGGTCGTGCGAGAGGTACTCGTACTCGCCCCCGATGGAGAGCGCCAGCCGTTGCTCGTACACGAGTCTCCGGTACAGCCGCGAAGCCCGTCCCTCCTGCAGGATGGTCGAGAGCAGCTCGAGGGCCGGCGCGTCCTTCGACCGGTAGTTGGGCACGTGAAAGCCGATGTAGACGATCGGGGCGCGGGCGTCGGCCTTGTAGACCTGCACGCGGCGCTCGCCCAGCTGCGGAGGCTCCACGGCGTCCATCGGGGGCGGCGTCGGGCCCCGCGGGATCCTGCCGAACGTCTCGCGTGCCCTCGCGATCGCGCGACGCGCGTCCACGTCGCCCCCGATGACGAGCAGGGCATTGTCCGGCTGGTAGAAGCGGTTGTAGAAGGCGCGCAGCTCGGGCGGATTGATGCGCTGGATGTCGTCCATCCAGCCGATGACCGGCCAGCCGTAGGGGTGCGCTTTGTAGGCCGCGGCGAGGAACTCCTCCTCGAGATAGCCATCGGGGTCGTCCTCGGTGCGGGTGCGCCGTTCCTCCGCCACCACCTGCCGCTCCGAGTCGATCTCCTTCGGGTCGAGGAGGAGGTTGCGCATGCGGTCGGCCTCGAGGCCCAGCACGAGATCCGCGCGGTCGGCGGCGATATCGACGTAGTACGCGGTGACGTCGTGCGACGTGAAGGCGTTGTCCTGCCCGCCGTTCTCCTCCACGATGCTCGAGAACTGGCCCTTGCCGTGAGAAGGGGTGCCCTTGAACATCATGTGCTCGAGGAAATGTGCGAGCCCGGTCGCCCCCGGGATCTCGTTGCGCGAGCCGACCCGGTACCACGTCTGAACGGTGGCGATCGGGTTCCGGTGATCCTCCAGAACGAGTACACGAAGGCCGTTGTCGAGCGTCGCCTCCGTCACGGGCGGCGCCGTGGCGGCATGAACCGCGAAAGGGGCCAGCAGGACCAGGGCAAGCGAGCAAGCCCGGAGGGTGTGTCGAAAGGGCACGAAAGGATTATGCTACGGCCCCCGACGCGCGGCAACCACGGCGCCGGCTGTGCGAACTTTAGACGCGGAGGTATCGGGTGACGATCATCTATCTGACCCTGGCGGCGGTCCTCGAGGTCTCGGGCGACTTCCTGATGCGCATGGGACTCGGCGGGCGGCGCTGGGGGTTCGTCGCGGGCACCCTCGTCCTGGCCGGCTACGGCCTACTCGTGAACCAGCCAACGTGGGGCTTCGGCCGAACTCTCGGCCTCTACATCGCGGTCTTCTTCATCGTGAGCCAGCTCGTCGCCTTCCTCGCTGGCGAGGAGCGCCCGTCGCTCTCACTCTGGCTCGGCGGCGCCCTCATCGTGCTCGGCGGCCTCATTATCCATACCGGCAAATCGTAGCGCCGGCGGGGCCGCGGGGTGCTCCCTTCCCCGACCCATATCTTCTGCGGGGATTCTCGAAGCCAAGAACCCAAATCTCGTGGCGGCGTAGAGAGCGGAAAGCGGGATGCGAGTCAGTGTGGTCCGGGGAGGGAGCCCCCGGCCCCGCCGGCGCGGGCCCCACGGGCACGAGCTCCTCGAGTCGCCAACCGCCGCGCCGTCGCGAACACTCGCCGAAGCATCGGGCGAGTCAGCTTGCCCGTGAACGTGTTCTGCTGACTCGGATGGAAGCACCCCAGCAGCACGGTGCCGTCCGGCATCGCCGAGCGCGCGGCGTGGCCAAAGCGAGGCAATGGGCGCGGCAGCGGCAGCCCGGCCTCCCGGCGCGCTCGGAGATACGCGTCCCAGCCGATCTTGCCGAGCGCCACGACCACGCGCACCTCGCGGAGCAGCGCCAGCTCCTCGAGCAGGTACGGCTGGCAGCGGCGCATCTCGCCGGGAAGCGGCTTGTTCGCGGGGGGCGCGCAGCGGAGAGCCGCCGTGATATACGCTCCGCTCAGGGTCAGGCCGTCGCCGGCGTGCAGCGAGGTCGGCTGGTTCGCGAAGCCGGCCTCGAACAGCGCACGGAAGAGCCAGTCGCCGCTCCTGTCCCCCGTGAACATGCGCCCCGTGCGATTGCCGCCGTGAGCGGCGGGAGCGAGCCCCACCACCAGCACGCGGGCCCGGTGATCGCCAAAACCCGGGAGCGGCCGCGCCCAGTAGCGCTGCCCGTGGTACCGCCGCGGCGGTTCGGCAGCGACCGCCTCGCGATGCCGCACCAGGCGGGCGCATAGACGGCAGCTCGTGACGCGGCGGTTCAGCGCGGCGAGCTTCCCCTTGACGTTCCCGTTGTCCTCCGCGGCGACTTCGTTGACAATCACACCATGATTCTAGTCGCGCGGATCCTCCCGTGACAAGCCGCGTCCCCGCTCTGCTGATTCACGGCGGCGCCGGCGCGGACCCCGCCTTCCGCCACGAGGAGCTGCGCGCGGGCATACGCGACGCCGTCGCGGCGGGCTGGGCCGTTCTTCATGCCGGAGGCGGAGCGGTGGCGGCGGTCGAAGCGGCCGTCTGCGTTCTCGAGGACAACCCGCGGTTCAACGCCGGGCGCGGCTCCGCCCTCACCACCGACGGCACCGTGGAGATGGACGCCTCCATCATGGAAGGCGACGGGCTCACGAACGGCGCCGTCGCCTGCGTCACGGCCATACGCCATCCGGTGACGCTGGCCCGCCTCATCCTGGAAGAAGGGCGTCACTCCTTCTTCGTCGGCGAGGGAGCCATGGCGCGCGCGCGCGCCCTCGGCGTGCCCTTGTGCGATCCGGAGGAGCTCGTCACAGATGTCCAGCGGACGCAGCTCGAGAGCGTCATCGGAAACACCGGGGGCAACACGCGCGGGAAGACCGGGGGCGGGACCGTCGGCGCCGTCGCTCTGGATCGCCGGGGGCTCATCGCCGCCGCGACCTCTACGGGCGGGATGGCCGGCAAGCCGCCGGGGCGCGTGGGCGACTCGCCGCTGATCGGGTGCGGCACGTACGCCGAGAGCACGGCGGGCGGCGTGTCGTGCACCGGCAATGGAGAAGCCGCCATTCGTGTCGTGCTGGCCCGCCGTACCATCGAGATCCTCAAGGCGGCGGGAGACCCGATGCACGCCTGCCAGATCGCACTGGACGTGCTCGCGGAGGAAGGTCGGGGCAGCGGCGGGCTCATCTGCATCGACTGGAGGGGCCGGCTCGGCTGGGCGCACTCGACGCCCCTCATGCCTGTCGGCTTCATGGCTCCGGGCCGCGACGCTCCGGGGCTCAACTTTTGAGCCAACACGTCTCGATCGACGACGTCCGCGCGGCCGAGGCGAGGCTCAAGGCCCTGATCGCGGTCACGCCCTGCCCGTATTCCGAGACGCTGTCCGTCCTGACCGGGGCGCGCGTCTTCGTCAAGCTCGAGAACCTCCAGATGACGGGCTCCTTCAAGGAGCGCGGGGCCGCCAATGTCCTTCTGTCCCTCGGCGACGCGGAACGGCGGCGCGGGGTGGTCGCGGCCAGCGCGGGCAATCACGGCCTGGCGGTGGCCTTCCACGCCGCGCGGCTCGGCGTCTCCTCCGTGATCGTGATGCCCGAGTGGGCGCCGCTCACGAAGGTGACGGCGGCCCGGCGCCACGGCGCCGAGGTCATCCTCCACGGCGACAACTACGACGCCGCTTACGCCCGCGCGCGGGAGATCGAAGCCGAGCGTGATCTCGTCTTCATTCATCCTTTCGACGATCCGCGCGTCATTGCGGGCCAGGGCACGATTGGCCTCGAGCTCGCCGAGCAGGTCCCGGATCTCGACGCCGTCGTCGTCCCTGTGGGAGGGGGCGGGCTCATCGGCGGGGTGGCGGTGGCGCTCAAGGCCCTCAAGCCCGCGGTCCGGGTCATCGGCGTGCAGAGCGGAGAGATGCCCGCGATGCGGGCCGCGCTCCAGGCCGGGGAGCTCGTCACCGTCCCCGCGGCCGCCACCATCGCGGACGGCATCGCCGTGCGACGCGTGGGGCGGCACACGCTGGCGCTCGCGCGGCGCTTCGTGGACGAGGTCGTGACGGTGAGCGAGGAGGAGATCGCCAATGCCATCCTCCTCCTCCTCGAGATCGAGAAGACCGTGGTCGAGGGTGCGGGGGCCGTCGCCCTCGCGGCGCTCGTCAACAAGCGCGTCAGCCTCGAAGGCAAGACCTGCGTGCTCCTGCTCGGCGGTGGCAACATCGACGTCAACCTCATCGCGCGCATCATCGAGCGCGGCCTCGTGAAGGACGGTCGCACCGTGAGGTTGACCGTGCTCCTGCGCGACCGGCCCGGATCTCTGGCACGGCTGACCGGGCTCGTGGCCGAGGCGCGCGCCAACGTGCTCCACATCGGCCACGACCGGGCCTTCTCCCGAGCCCGCCTCGGTGAGACCGAAGTCGAGCTGACCCTCGAGACGTCCGGGCGCGATCACATCGACGCCATCAAGCGCCACCTCCACGCGGCCGGCTACACCGTCGAGGAAGTTCTCCACCGCTAGGCGCTCCGATTCGGGAGCTATTTGAATCGGATGGCGACGGGCGCGCCTTCGCCGGCAAGCCACTCCGTGACCGAGGCGTGGCCGTACCGGAGGGCGGCGCGGCTCGCCTCGAAGCCCATGGAGGGGCCGACGAGCGGCGACGGCTTGAACTCGGGCTGGATCAAGTGGAACTCCACGTCGGGCCGCCGCAGCTTCAGCTCGCGCAGCCCGAGCACCAGAATGTTCAGGCTCGTGATGTGTCCCGCCTGCTCCATGATGGCGTAGAGGCCTCCGGAGCGTACGTCGGGCTCCTTGGGACTGCCGATGCGGAGCGGCACCGCCGGATTGATCACCACCACGCTCCTCGCGCCGTGCTCGACCGCCAGATCGGCGTGCCCCGTATGCCCGACGTCGCCGTCCACATAGTCGCGCCCAGCGATCCGGTAGGGCTCGAAGAAGCCCGGGATCGAGGAGGATGCCCCGATCGCCTGGGAGATGGGTACATCCATGAGAGGCTCGGCTCCGAAGACCGCCCGCTCGGCGCTGTCGAGGTCGATGGCCGGGATGAGGAGCGGCCTGCGGCACTCGCGAAAGCTATTCGGCAGCCCTTTGGCGGCGAACGCTTCGCGCACGAAGAGCTCGAGCGGGGAGACCGTGAAGAAGCCGGCCGGCATGTCGGCCCCGCTCCGCGCCAGGAGGTCTGGCCACTCGAGTCGAAAGCCGGTCACCGCTTTCTTGCCGATGGCCCAGACGAATTGGGCCAGGTTGCGGGCGGCGATGGAGAAGGCGGTCCGGTCGTAGACGGCGCCACGCCGCAAGTTGAGCGGGTCGTCGCGCTCCTCGACCAGGATATCGTAGAGCTCCCTCGGCCGGATACCGTTGGCCATGAGCGCGGCCACCACCGACCCCGAGCTGGAGCCGACGTAGAGATCGAATTCGTTGGCGCGGAAGCTCGGGAGGGACTCGTCGAGAGCCGCGAGCGCCCCGACTTCGTACATGCCGCCGATGACCCCGCCTCCCGCCAACACCAGGGCGCGCTTTGCGGGGGGCCCGAACCATTGAAGCCAGCGCAGCAGCGCGGCCTTCACCACCTGAGGAGCGTCGCGCCCCAGGAGAAGCCGGTGCCGAAGGCCACGAGCATGACGAGATCGCCCTCCTTCATGCGTCCACCCGTCACCGCCTCGTGGAGGCAGATGGGCACCGACGCCGCGGCGGTGTTCCCGAAGCGATCGATGTTGTTGTGCATGCGCGACTCGGAGATCTTGAACGACTCCGCCATGGCCTCGACGATCCGCAGGTTCGCCTGGTGGAAGATGAAGAAGTCGATGTCGTCGGCGAGGAGCCCATTGGCGTCGAGGCATTCCTGCACCACCTCGCGCACGCGCCTGACCGCGTGCACGAACACCGCGCGACCGTTCATCCGCGGCCGGGCCCGGTCGTCGTCGATCTTCTTCTTCGACACGGGGGGAAACGTGGACGACCCCCAGAGCTCCCCCGACAGCGCCTCGAGCGCGCTGCCGTCGGAGTGGAGGTGGTGCGAGATCAAGCCGCGCGGCTCGGCACCCGACGCTTCGTGGGCCTCGAGCACCGCGGCGCCCCCGCCGTCGGCGAAGAGCACCGCCATGTCCCGTCCCGCATCCGTGTAGTCGAAGGCGGAGGAGAGCAGGTCGGCGCCGATGACCAGCACCTTCCCGTACATCCCGCCCCGGATGAACTGATCGGCCAGCGACAATCCGTAGACGAACCCCGCGCAGCCCTGGGCCAGGTTGAACACGGGTGTCGACGTCAGCCCGAGCTTGCCCTGCGTGACGCATCCGGGCCCTGGGTACGCCAGGTCGGGGAGCGTGTAGGAGACGACGATGCAGTCGATATCTTCAGGGGTCAGGCCCGCGTTCCTGAGGGCCATGCGACCCGACTCGACCGCGAGATCGGACACCGTCAGCGAGGAGTCGAGATTGCCGTCGAGGCCCCGCGCCAGGACCTCGCGCATGAAGGCCGACTTGTCCGGGGCCTCGGCCATGCGCAGGAGCATGCGGTAGGTGTCGGGCGAAACGCGACGCTCGCTGATCCCCGTGCGCTTGACGATCCACTCGTCGCTCGTGCTCATGCATCGCGACAGGAGGTGGTTATCCACCACAGAGTCGGGAACTGACATCCCGGTACCGGTGATCCGGGCGCGAATCATCGGCCGGTGAACTTCGCGGGGCGCTTTTCGAGGAAGGCGCGCACACCCTCGGCGTGGTCTTCCGAGGTGATCGCGTTCGACTGACCGAAGGCCTCGCCCTCCAGCGCCGCCGCCAAATCCACGGTGGCGGCCCGGTTGAGGAGCGACTTCGCCAGCGTTGCGGCCAGGGGCGGACCGGCCGCGATCTTCGCCGCCAGCGCGCGGGTCGCGTTCTCGAGCTCTGCCGCGGGCACGACCCGGTTGACGAGTCCGATCCGGAGCGCCTCGGTCGCGTCGATGATCTCGGCCGTGAGCACCATCTCCTTGGCCTTCGCCAGGCCGACCAGCCGCTGCAGGAGCCACGTGCCGCCGCCGTCGGGAACGAGCCCGATCTTGAGGAAGACCTCGCCGAACTTCGCGCGGTCGGAGGCCACGATCAGGTCGCACCCGAGCGCGATGTTGCACCCGGCGCCGACCGCGAAGCCGTCCACCATGGCGATCGTCGGCTTTGGAAAGTTGAACAGGCGCAGGACGAAGCGGTTGAGCATCTCCACGCGCGCCCGGCCTTCGGCCGCCGTGTGCTTTTTCTGCATGCTCTTGACGTCGCCGCCGGCCGAGAAGTGGCCGCCCGCCCCCGTGAGCAGCATCACGCGCACGGCGGAGTCACGCTCGATCTCGTCCAGCGCCCCCAGCATCTCCTCGCGCATCGTGAGGTCCAACGCATTGCGCGCCTCGGGACGGTTCATCGTGACCGTCGCGATGCCGTCGACGCGGTCCACGAGCAGCGCCTGATAGCCCATCGCCTACCTCCCTCCCGCCACGGGGTGGAGCTCGGCCCGCACCCGTGGTCGCCGCGTCACGTTGATGGTCAAGGACAGCCCTGCGCCGACGATCAGGAATGCGCACGACACCCCGAAGGCAGGCCCGTAGCCGCCGGAGAGGTCGAAGAGGAACCCGGCGAGCCAGGCGCCGAGGGCGGAGCCCATCTGGTGGACGAGAAAGATGAGGCTGAAGATCGAGCCCACCGAGAACCGGCCGAAGATGTCGGCGGAGAGCGCCGAGGTCAGGGCGAGGCTACCCGCCATGCCGATCCCGCCGAAGGCGGCCACCACCATGAGGGCCACCGGATCGTGGACGAGGAACAGCAGGGTGAAAGCCGCCACGCGGATGAGATAGACCGACGCGAGCATGGGCTTGCGGCCGTAGCGGTCGGCGAGAATGCCGAGCAGCATGCCGCCGCCGATGCTCGTCAAACCGAGGAATCCGATGGCCGACGAGGCCGTCATCTCGTGGAACCCGTGGTCGGTCAGCATGGGCACCCCGTGGGCCGAGAGGAGGCTCATCGAGAACCCGCAGGAGAAAAGACCGCCGCCCATCTGCCAGAAGGACGGCGTCCGCAGCGCGTCGCCCGTGGCGGTACGCTCGATCGCGGGCGCCCGACCGGCCGCCACCGGCTCGGGCGCCCGGCCGTCGGGATGGAGCCCGCTGTCCTCCGGCGAGTCCCTCAACACCCACATCGCCAGCGGCAGCGTGACGAGAAGCGAGGCCACGCCGAGGATCATGAAGCTCGCGCGCCAGCCAAAGCGCAGGATGCACCACATCACGATGGGCACGAGGAGGGAGATGCCGGCCATCGACGCGACCGAGAGCAGGCTCACCGCCGTGGCCCGCCGCCTCGCGAACCAGCGCGTCAGGGTCGCCAGCGCCACCACCTGCCCGGTCGCCGCGAGGCCGAGGGCGCCCAGCACGCCGTAGTACAGCGTGAACTGCCAGAGCGACGTCATGGTGCCCGTCAGCACGAGCGAACCCGCCATCACGACTGCCCCCAGCGAGCACACGATGCGCGCGCCCCAGCGGTCGGCGAGCGGGCCGACGAGCGGCATGAAGGCGCCGTACAGGAAGAGAGAGAGCGAGATCACCAGCGAGAAGGTGCCGCGGTCGAGATCGAGATCGCGCACCACCGGCTTCAGAAAGGGACCGACGGCGAAGCGAATGCCCGTGGAGAGGAAGGTGATCAGCGAGAGCGCCGCCGCGACCCACCAACCGTAGAAGATCCGCGATGGCGCGGACCCTTCGTAGTGCGCCATGTCTTGGTCACTATACTCCTGCGTGCTACGATTTTGCCATGCCTTTCCCGGGAGAGCGTTGAGACCTCGCCTCGCGGCCCTGCTGCTGATCATCATCATCGAAGGCTGCGCGGCCACCGCCGCCACCGACGGTGCCGCCTCCAAGCCTCCCCTGCCCGTGGCCGATCTCCTCCTCGTGGGCTTCCGCGGCTCCGAGGTCGAGGGCAGCGAAGAGATTCGCTCCCTCGTCTGCGATCTCAAGGTGGGCGGCCTCATTCTCTTCGAGCGCGACGCGGTCACGGGCCAGTCGCGCAACATCGTGAGCCCGGAGCAGGTGAAGCAGCTGACAGCCGATCTCCAGGCGCTGGCCCTTCGATGCGCGGGCCGCCCTCTGCTCATCGCCGCCGACAACGAGGGCGGCCTCGTCATGCGGCTCTCGACGCGCCTCGGCTACCTGGCGACGCCCGCGCCGCAGGAGATGGGCGACCAGGGCGACGTGGCGCAGACGGAGCTCGAGGCGCGGCGCATGGGCGCCACCCTGCGCGAGGCGGGCATCAACTGGAACCTCGCGCCCGTGGTGGACGTCGCGGTCAACCCGTTCAATCCCGCCGTGGTCACCCTGGGCCGCACCTACTCTTCCGATCCCAAGCAGGTCGTCGCGCAGGCGCGCGCCTTCATCCAGGGCATGCACGAGGCGGGGGTGCTGACCTCGCTCAAGCACTTCCCGGGGCACGGCTCGAGCCGGACGGACTCGCACCACGGCTTCGTGGACGTGACGGACACCGCAGATCTCAAGGTCGAGCTCGAGCCATACCGGGTGCTCATCAAGGAAGGGCTCGCCGACAGCGTCATGACCGCCCACGTCTTCAACCGCGGCCTCGACATGACCCTGCCCGCCACGCTGTCGCGCTACACCATCAAGCGCTATCTCCGCGGCAAACTCGGCTACAAGGGGCCGGTGGTCTCCGACGACCTCCTCATGGGCGCGATCCGCCAGCGCTACGGCGTGGAGGAAGCCGCGGTGCTCGCGCTCCAGGCCACGGTGGACGTGCTGCTGGTCTCGCAGAACCAGGGGGGCTACGAGCAGAGCGCGGCTGAGCGCGTCGTCGCGGCGATCCACCGGGCCCTCAAGGAAGGCCGGCTCTCACCGAAAGCGCTCGCGGCGGCGCTGGAGCGGGTGCAAAAGCTCCGCAGTCGCATTGCGCGCTGACTCGCCGAACCAGGGAGGCTAGATGGCTCCGCCCGACCGCGAGCTCGGTGTACACCGACGGCGCTTGACGCTGGTCGTGACCTGCATCGGGCAGGGCATGATCCTGCTCGACAACACGATCGTGAACGTCGCCCTGCCCGCCATGCAGCACGAGCTCCGCATCAGCCCGGGAAACCTCGAGTGGACGGTCAATGCGTACGTGCTCGCGCTGGCATCGCTCATTCTCCTCGGCGGCACGCTCGGCGACCGGTACGGCCGCAAACGGCTCTTCCTCGCCGGCCTCGTGATCTTCACCGTCTTCTCCGCGGGCTGCGCGCTGTCGCAGAGCGACCTCGCGCTCATCGTCAACCGCGGCCTGCAAGGCGTGGGCGCCGCGATCTTGGCGCCCCTCAGCCTCGCGATCCTGGTCGACGCGTATCCGCCCGAGCGCCGCACCGCCGCCATCGGCATCTGGGCGAGCGTGGCCGGTCTCGGCTTCGGCGCTGGACCGATCGTGGGAGGCCTGCTCATCGAGCTGTTCGGCTGGCCCGCGATCTTCTGGGTGAACGTACCGATCGGTGTCGTCGGCTTCGCCTTGGCCGCGGTCTCGGTGAGGGAATCGCGCGATCCCGGCGCCCGCTCGCTCGATCCCGCCGGGACGGTGCTGATCTCGCTGGGACTGTTCGTGCTCACCTTTGCCCTCATCGAGGCGAACGTGCACCACTGGCTCTCGACGTACACGCTCTCGCTCGGCGCCGTCGCCTTCGCCGCGCTCGCGGCCTTTCTCGTTCACGAAGGGCGCACGCCGCATCCGATGGTGCCGCTGGGACTCTTCCGCGATCGCATCTTCAGCGCCGCCAACGCCATCTACGCGCTCGCCTATGCCTCCCTTGCCGGCATGTTCTTCTTCGTCACCCTCTACTTCCAGAACGTGAAAGGGTGGTCCGCGCTCCAGACCGGCCTGTCGTGGATTCCGCTCAATGTCCCCTTTCTTGCCGTCGCCCCATTTGCCGGCCGCATCGTCAAGCGCACCGGCGCCGCCATGCCAGTCGCCGCCGGTCTCGTGCTCGGAAGCCTTTCGATGTTCGGCCTGTCCCTCCTCGACGCGGGATCCTCGTACACGGCAGTCTGGCCGTGCTACCTGCTGAGCGGCCTCGGCTACGGCCTGCTCGTGCCCGCCATCTCCGCGGCAGCCATGGCCGCCGTGCCCGCGGACCGCTCCGGGGTCGGCTCGGGTATCCTCAATTCAGCGCGCCAGGTCGGCGCCGCGGTGGGCCTCGCGGTGCTGGGCTCGATCGCCGTCGTGACGGCGTCACGAGCGTGGCGCGCCCACACCGGCACCCTCGACGCGGCCGAGGCCGCGAAAGCGGGGGCCCTCGTCCAGCAGGTGGCCGGCGGCGAAGTGCGCGTGGTCGCGGCCGTCCTCGGGCCGCAGACGTCTCAGCCGGCGCTTGCGTCCTTCCTTTCCGGATACCGCGCGGCACTGGTGGCGGCAGGCGCGATGCTCCTCGTGGCCGCCGTCATCGCGGTCGCCGGTCTCCGGTCGGCCGCCGCCCGCTCGCCGACTGGGGAGTGACAGCGCCGGGCGATCGCCGCTAGCGGGACCCGCCCAGCGACCGGAGGAAGGCTTCGACCTCCGCGCGCCCCGGCAGCGAGTCCTGGGCGCCGCGCTTGGTGCACGCGAGCGCGGCGGCGGCGTTCGCGAGCGGAATCGCCTGCTCGAGTGTGCCTCCCGCCGCCAGTCCCATGGCGAGCGCGCCGTTGAAGGCGTCTCCGGCGGCCGTCGTGTCCACCGCCTGCACGGTGAAGGCCGGAAAGTGCGCGGCATTGTCGTCGTAGCAGGCAAGGACCCCGCGCTCGCCCAGGGTGACGAGGACCGTGCCGGCACCCGAGGCGAGTAGCCGGACTGCGGCGGCGCGCGCCGAGTCGAGCGAGTCCACCACGAGCCCGGTGAGGCGCGCCGCCTCGTGCTCGTTGGGGGTGAGAAAGTCGACCAGAGCGAGCATGTCTTCGTCGAGCGGCTGGACCGGCGCCGGATTGAGAATGGTCGTGACATCGTGTCGCTGCGCCTCGGCGAGGGCCCAGCGGACCACGGGCAGCGGCGTCTCGAGCTGGCAGGCCACGATGTCCGCCCATGCGATGGCCGCCGAGTGCGACGCGGCCATCTCGACGGTCAGGCAGTGGTTGGCCCCGGGGGCGACCGCGATCTGGTTGCGCCCCTCCGCGTCCACCATGATGAGCGCCGTGCCCGTGGCGGCCTCGCCCGAGACCAGGAGACCCTCCACGCCGATGCCCGCGGCCGCCAGGCTCTCGCCGATGCGCCGGCCGTCGGCGTCGTCCCCAACGCAGCCGATCATTCTCACCTCGCCGCCCAGGCGTCGCGCCGCCATCGCCTGGTTGGCACCCTTACCCCCCAGGTTGACGAGAAGGGTGCCGCCGGAGACCGTCTCACCCGGCGACGGCAGGCGTGGCAGCGCCACCGTGTAGTCCACGTTGGCCGAGCCGACTATGCAGACGCGCGGCACACCCGCTCCAGGAAGAGCCGCAAGAAGCGCGGCGCGTCCACCTCCAGGGCGGCTCGACAGGTGGGCGCGGGCCCGGTGCGGCGCGGCCGCCTGTCCGCCACGGTCATGCCCCGCGTCAGACGCCCCTCGCACTCGACCACGACATGGAGGGGCTCGAGCGTGACGAGGCTCGGGTCCAGCGCCACGCCGACGGCCAGCGGGTCATGGAGGGCCATGCTCCCGTCCCCCTGTTGCGTCTCGAAGTCGAAGCCGTGGGCGGTGAAATCCTGGATAAAGCGGGCCGTGGGCCCGCCGTGACGCGCGAGCGCTGCGCCGAGGTCAGCCGCGGTGAGAACCACCCGCCGGGTTACGTCCAGGGGCACCAGCTCTACGGGCAGTCCCGAGGCGAAAACTGCCGAGGCGGCCTCGGGGTCCACGTGGATGTTGAACTCGGCGGCGGGGGTGACATTGCCGGGCACCGCCACGGCTCCGCCCATTACGACGATCCGGGCAGCCTGGGCGAGGCGCCCGCGGTCACGCTGCAGCGCCAGGGCGACATTGGTGAGCGGTCCGAGGGCGACGACCACGAGGCGCCCGGCGAAGCGATCAGCCGTCTCGAGAATCAGATCGGCCCCGTCCAGCATCTCAAGGGTATGCGAGGGCTCTGGGTAGCGAGGCCGACCGTCCGCCTCACGGAGGCGACCAAGGTTTCCGAGACCGTCGTCACCGTGGAAATGGGCCGCGGTGATCAGCGGGCCGACCAGCGGGCCGGCGGCGCCCCGGGCCACGCGAGGGCGGTGGTGGGGGCGCGCCACGTCGAGGACGCGAAAGGCGTTGGCGGTGCCGAGGTCGACCTCGACGTTGCCCGCCACCGTGGTGATGGCCTCCACGGAGATCTCAGGCGAGCCGAGGGCCAGCAGGATGGCGAGGGCGTCGTCGATGCCGGGATCGGTGTCGATGAGAACGGGAGTGGTCAATTGACACCCCGGAGGCGGGTCCGTATCATACGCGTCGGCGGTCATTCCATCGAACGAAGGAGGATTGGATGAACATCCTGATCACGTATTGCGGGGAGTGAAACTTCCTCCCCCAGGCCTCCAGTTTGCAGGCCGCCATCAAGGACAAGTACGGCGTCACCGCCGCCCTCAAGGAGGGCTCGGGCGGCATCTTCTTCGTGGACGCGGACGACAAGCGCATCTGGGACAACCAGGTCACGTACCGGTTTCCCGAGAACGAGGAAGTCTTCGCCGAGATCGACAAGCTCAAGAAGTAGCGGCCTCACGCTCCAGGGATTCCCTGAACGCCGGGTGGGCGACGTGGCACAGCTCCCGCGCCCTCCCGGCGTCGCTTTGTCCGCGTAGCGACGCCGTCCCCCACTCGGTCACCACGTAGTCGGTGAGGAACCGCGGCGTCGTCACCCGCGCCCCCGCAGGCAGGCGGCCGACGATCCGCGACGTCTTGCCCTGCCGCCCCGTGGATGGTAGCGCGATGACCGATCTGCCGCCTGTCGCCTGACTCGCTCCAAGGACGAAATCGAAGTGGCCGCCGATGCCCGTGACCTGCCGGCCCTCCAGGCTCTCGGCGTTGACCTGGCCCAGGAGATCGACCTCGATGGCGGAATTGACCGAGACGAAGTCGCCGAGAGTGCCGACCACCTGCGGGTCGTGAACGATGTCCGACGGTTCCATGTTGACCA
>WNFS01000380.1_pt1 | contig 32081 bp, 26 predicted proteins | sample 5400141 | NCBI WGS metagenome assembly WNFS01 (sample SAMN13153358, study PRJNA577476) | soil metagenome | isolation source: 60 cm saprolite under Madrone tree | place: USA:California | collected 2016-06-14
GCGACCCGCATGGGCGTGGTGGCGTTCGCCAAGAGCCTGGCCGACGAGGTGGGGCGCGACGGCATTCTCGTCAACAACGTGTGCCCCGGCTCGATCATGAGCGAGCGGATGCTGTCCAACGTGACGGCGCGGGCCAGGGAGCTCGGCATATCGTTGGAGGACGCGATCGCCCAGCGGGCGGCCGACACGGCAGTCGGACGCGTCGGCGATCCGAGGGAGCTGGCGTACCTCGTGGCGTTCCTGGCGTCCGGCAAGTCCAGCTACATCACGGGCACCACCATCCTGGTCGACGGCGGTCTCGTGCGCTCGGTGCTGTAGCGCCCCCGGTCGTGTAACGCTTTGCCCGTGTGACTATACTGTACGCATGTTCCATCCTGTCGTAGACGCCTGGTTCAGGCGGCGCTTCGCCGAGCCCACCCCCGTGCAGGCCCTGGGCTGGCCCGCCATCGCCGACGGACGGGACGTCCTGCTCGCGGCTCCGACGGGATCGGGCAAGACGCTGGCCGCCTTCCTCTACTGCCTCGATGCCCTCGTGCGCAAGTCGGCCGACGGCGCCCTCGAAGACCGGACCGAGATCGTCTACGTCTCTCCGCTCAAGGCGCTCTCCAACGACATCCGCCGCAACCTGGAAGAGCCGCTGGGCGAGCTGGCGGCGGTGGCGGCCGAGATGGGGATCCGCGCGCCGGCCATTCGTACCGCCGTTCGCACGGGAGACACCTCGGCGGCCGAGCGCCGCCAGGGTGCGAAGCGTCCGCCTCACGTGCTCGTCACCACCCCCGAGTCCCTGTACATTCTCTTGACGTCGGAATCGGGCCGCCGCGGCCTCGCGGGGGCGCGCACGGTGATCGTGGACGAGATCCACGCGGTGGCGGGGGACAAGCGCGGCGCCCACCTGGCGCTCTCCCTCGAGCGCCTCGAGCACCTGGTCCTGGAGGCGGGCGGCACGCGTCCCCAGCGCATCGGGCTGTCGGCCACGGTGAGGCCCATCGAGACGGCGGCGCGACTGCTCGTCGGCACGGACCGTCCCCTGCCCGCCATCATCGACGTCGGCCAGCGGCGCGATCTGGATCTGGCGGTCGAGGTACTGCGGGACGAGCTGGGCGCAGTCTGCACCCACGAGCAGTGGGGCGAGATCTATGACCGGGTCGCCGAGCTGGCCCGCGCCCACCGGTCGACGCTGGTCTTCGTCAACACTCGCCGCCTCGTCGAGCGCGTGACGCTGCACCTGGCCGAGCGCCTGGGGCAGGACGCCGTCGCCGCGCACCACAGCAGCCTGAGCCGCCAGCGGCGCTTCGCGGCGGAGCAGCGGCTCAAGTCCGGAGACCTCTCCGTCGTGGTGGCGACGGCCTCGCTCGAGCTGGGCATCGACGTGGGCGCGGTGGACCTGACCTGTCTCCTCGGCTCGCCGCGCTCCATCGCCACCGGCCTCCAGCGCGTCGGCCGCTCGGGCCACGCGTTCGGCGCCACTCCCAAGGGTCGCATCTTCCCGCTCACGCGCGATCAGCTGGTGGAGTGTGCGGCGCTCGTTCGGGCGGCGCGGCGCGGGGAGCTGGACCGCCTCGCGTTTCGACGCGCGCCGCTCGACGTCCTCTCCCAGCAGATCGTGGCCGCCTGCTCGGCGGAGGAGTGGGACGAAGACCGGCTCTACGCCCTCTGCCGCCGGGCGGCCCCCTATGCCGAGCTGGAGCGCGCCGACTTCGACGCCGTGGTGGACATGCTGTCCGAAGGCATCGGAACCAAGCGGGGGCGCGCGGGCACGCGGATTCACCGCGACGCGGTCGGACGCAGGCTCAAGGGGCGGCGAGGCGCGCGCCTGGCCGCGCTCACCTCGGGCGGCGCCATCCCCGACAACGCCAACTATGACGTCGTCCTCGAGCCGGATGAGACGCTGATCGGCTCGGTGGACGAAGACTTCGCCGTCGAGTCCATGGCGGGCGACGTGATGCTGCTCGGCAATACCTCGTGGCGCATCCGGCGCGTCGAGAGCGGGAAGGTGCGGGTGGAGGACGCGGGCGGCGCGGCGCCCACCATCCCCTTCTGGCTCGGCGAGGGGCCCGCGCGCACCCGGGAGCTCTCCGCCGAGGTCGCCGCCGTCCGCGAGGAGGTGGCCAGGCGATTGCCCGATCCGGAAGCGGCTGCCCGCTGGCTGATGGACGAGGGCGCCCTCGACCAGCGCGGAGCCGAGCTGGCGCGCGACTACATCGCGGCGGGCCACGCCGCCCTGGGCGCCGTGCCCACCCTCGACACGGTGGTCGCCGAGCGCTTCTTCGACGAGGCGGGCGGCCAGCAGCTGATCATCCACGCGCCCTTCGGGGGCCGGATCAACCGTGCGTGGGGCATGGCGCTCCGGAAGCGCATCTGCCAGAGCTTCGACTTCGAGCTCCAGGCCGCGGCCACCGACGACGGCGTGCTCCTCTCGCTCGGCCCCCAGCACAGCTTCCCCCTCGAGTCGATCTTCGCGATGGTCCATCCATCGGGCGTCGAGAAGCTCCTGACGGACGCGGCGCTCCAGGCGCCCATGTTCGCCACGCGCTGGCGCTGGAATGCGAGCCGCTCGCTGGCGCTGCTGCGCTGGCAGGGCGGCCGGCGGGTGCCGCCCTATCTGCAGCGCATGCGCGCCGAGGATCTGCTGGTCTCCGTCTTCCCCGCCCAGCTGGGCTGCCAGGACAACGCGGTCGGACCGATCGAGATTCCCGACCACCCGCTGGTGAGCGAGACCCTCCGCGATTGCCTCACCGAGGCGATGGACGCGCAGGGGCTGAAGCAGAAGCTCGAGGCCATCTTCAGCGGCAAGATCCAGCGCGTGGCGCGCGAGACGCCCGAGCCTTCCGTCTTCTCCCACGAGATCCTCAACGCCAACCCGTATGCCTACCTCGACGACGCGCCCCTCGAAGAGCGCCGCGCCCGCGCGGTGACGCTGCGGCGCGGCCTGCCCGCCGAGCTGGCCGACGACATGGGCCGCCTCGATCCCGAGGCCATTTCCGCCGTGGTCGAAGAGGCACGGCCCGATCTGCGCAACGCCGACGAGCTGCACGATCTCCTGCTCGACGTGGGCGCCCTGCCCGAGCCTGAGGCCGACGGCTGGACGGACTGGCTCGAGGAGCTGATCGCGTCAGGACGCGCCGCCCGCCTGCACGGCGGCCCGAGCACGTTCTGGGTCGCCGCCGAGCGCCGGTCGCTGGCGCTCGCCATCTGGCCCGAGAGCCGATTGATCCCCGACGTGACCGAGCCGCCGGCCCGCCGCGCCTCTCCGTGGTCGGATCGTGAGGGGGCGCTCGTCGAGCTGATCCGCGCCAGGCTCAGCCTCGTGGGCCCGGTCACCGCCGCCGCCCTCGCCGAGCCCTTCGGCCTGACCGTGCCCGCCGTGAACTCGGCGCTCGGCCGCGTCGAGGCCGAGGGCGGCGTCCTTCGCGGGCGCTTCACCGCTACGCTTCCTCCCGACGCGATCGAGTGGTGCGACCGCCGCCTCCTGGCGCGCATCCACCGGCGCACCCTCGACAGGCTCCGCCGCGAGATCGAGCCTGTGAGCGCGGCCGATCTCATGCGCTTCCTCTTCGCCTGGCAGCACGTCAAGCCGGGCCAGCAGCTGCACGGCCGCGACGGCCTCCAGCGCGTCATCGAGCAGCTCGAGGGCTTCGAGCTGGCGGCGGCCGGATGGGAGCGCGAGGTGCTGCCCGCGCGCGTCGCACGCTACGAGCCCGCGTGGCTCGACGAGCTGTGCCTCTCCGGCGACGTCGCCTGGGGCCGGCTCGAGCGCCACGAGAGCACGCGGCACGCCGGGCGCCGGCTCTCGGGCACGGTGCCCATCACGCTTCTGCGCCGCCAGAACCTCGGCTGGATGCTCGAGCCTCGCGACGGCGCGGACGAGGGCGCGCTGTCTGCCCCCGCGCGCGACGTGCTGGCCCACCTGCGCGCGAGCGGCGCGTCGTTCACCGACGAGATCGCCGGCCGCGTGCGCCGGCTGCGCATCGAGGTGGAAGAAGCCCTCTGCGAGCTGGTCTCGGCCGGTCTCGTCACCGGCGACGGCTTCGCCGGCCTTCGGAGTCTCCTGCACTCCGAGAAGCGCAAGCGCTTGCGCTCGGGCCGGGCACGCCCGCTGCGCGCGCCCATCGGCACGGGGCGCTGGGCGCTCCTCGACCCGCCACCGCCACCGCCGCCCGATGACGTCCTGGAAGCCCGCGCGCGTCAGTACGCGCGGCGCTACGGCATCATTTTTCGCGACCTTCTCCTGCGCGAGCCGGGCGCGCCTGCCTGGCGGGATCTCCTGCGCGTCTACCGCCGCCTCGAGATGCGCGGCGAGCTGCGCGGGGGACGCATAGTGGGTAGCTTCGTGGGCGAGCAGTTCGCCCTGCCCGAAGCTCTCGACGCGCTCCGCGCCATCCGCCGCGACGCTCCGAGCGGGCAGATCATCAGGCTCTCCGCCTGCGATCCGCTCAACCTCACCGGCATCATCACTCCGGGCACCCGCGTGCCCGCCATGCTCGGCCAGTGGGTCTCCTATCGCGACGGGGTACCCCTCGAGGAAGAACGGCGGGGCGCGGGGACTTCTCGGGTCAGGATCGTCGAAGCGTAGCGCGCGGCGTGGGCCAGTGGACCTCAGCGCGAGGAAAAGGCGATTCGCCCGAACAGCGCCTCGGCCGTCGAGTGCGTGTCGTTCGTATCGATGGAGAGGGCGATGGCGTGAGGATTGGCGGGCTCCTCGCCGTAGATCGTCTTATAGTCCTCAACCACGTCACGCGATTGTTCAGCCCACTGTCCCAAGCCCGCCGTCCCGGACCGCACGACGACGAAGGTGACGGTCCCCGTCTTGCGGCTCTTCACGATCGACCCAACGGGAAGCCCGGGATCCCAGACGTAGCCGATGAGGCGGCTCCGGAGGGGCCCCGGGAAGCGCGGCCACGCGACGAAGATGTGTCCGGAGGCATCGGAGGTCGCCCGCTCTCTCAGATCCGCTCCCTGCGGCAGGCTGACCACCTTCCACTGCCACGCCAGGATCGGTGATATCGCGAGATCGACCCGTACTTCCCTGACAATCGTCGAGTGATCGCCGGCGGCTTTCATCTCCAGAGCTCGGCGGCCCTCGTCGCTCACGACCGTGAAGTCGTAGGCGGCGTGGCCGCCGAGCGTCTCGTATTTCTGCCACCCGGGCGGAACCCCCCTGGCGCCGGAGGTCACGCTATTCCAGTCTTCGACGACCTCCGGCGCCTGGCCCCAGACGAGCCGCCGGTGGCCGGCCAGCAGAGTGGCGGCCGTCGAGAGGAGAAAAGCCCGGCGGCCGAGCAGGCCGCGCGACCCGAGCGGCATCTGGGGGTTTTCGCGCCGCGCGCTTACGAGCTGCCTGGGACTTCGAGGTGCGTCCCGGGCCACACGACCAATACTTCAGTCGCGACCTGACGCGATCCCTGCGGCTCGGTGGTCACCGTCACGAAGTCGCCGGGGTGGGGATCAGACGGCTCTGCCGGCTGGTCGTTGAACGCCCACTTCCATCCGCCGGCGCCGTCCTTCGTTCGCTCGGCCAGCATGATCTTCGTACCTCCGGTCCGCTGGAAGGTGCGGCGCATCGGTTGTGTGGCCGGGCCATGCCATGGCCCCATCTCATCGATCGTGATCCTGGTGTCGTCGGCCGCAACGACGACTCCGGAATGCTTCTCCATCGCGGTGGCCCACCCGGCAGGCACCAGAAGAAGCAATCCGAACGCGAAAGCAGCTGTAGAAAGTGGCATTGCACACCTCCTGTTCTTTGACTGTGCACCACCTCCATTTGATGAGCATTCACCGTGCCAGAGTCCGGTTGCGGCCCACGCGGTCGAATACCCAACGCAATGCAGGCAGAGCAGGGCCGACCGGGCCGCCATGAGTAAAAACAACCAGGAAGGGTCACTCGAGGATCGTGAAGGAATTACCGAGCCCTCGCGCTACCGCGCGCCCAGGCCTTCGATCAACCTCACGTCCTCCTCGGCCAGCTGAAATGTCGAGCTTTCCAGGTCCTCTCTCATGTGGCTATCGTCGGTCGTCCCGGTCAGGGGGAGCATTCCGACCTGCTGAGCGAAGCGGAAGATGACCTGGGCCACGGTTTTCTGGTGCCGCCGGGCCTGCTTGATCATGTCGGGCTCGCGGAACAGCTGCGGATTGGCAGTCAAGAGCGAGAAACCCTGGTAGATGATGTTCTGCGCGGCGCAGAACTCGCGGACGTCCCGGTCCCACTGCGTCACCGCGAAGCAGCGGTTTTGAACGAAGCGAGGCGGAATCTCGGCCGCCTGCACGAGCATGCGAAGCTGTCCCAGGCTGACATTGCTGACGCCGATGAATGTCGTCTTTCCCTCGCGGCAGAGGGCTTCCATTTCTTTCCACACCTGATAGTCCGCGTCGCTCAAGCCGCGAGCGACCGACGGGCCGTGAAGAACGTATGAATCGAGAGAGTCCGTACGGAGGTGCTGCAGCGACGAAGCACAGGACTGTCGCACCTGCGTGGGGAAGTCGGCCTGCGGATCGTACGGGAGCCGGTGATCCTGCCCGCCCGCGTACGTGAACTTCGTCTGGAGGAAGAGATCCTGGCGCGTCAGCCGCCCATCCTGGTACAGCTCCTCCAAGGCGTCGCCGACGGCCTGCTCGAAGTAGTGCCGTCGCTGGTTGGCCGTGTCGATCCCGCGAAATCCAGCCTGGACGGCCGCGCGAACGAGCGGGGCCGTCCGCTCCTCCTTCCACGCCGTGCCATAAAGAAACGCCGGAATAGCCATGTTGCTCAGCATAGCAGGCGGGTTCGGCGAGTTCGAGCCGCGCGCGCGTCAGCGCCGCTCTTGGGCTCCTCGGTCCGCCAACGCAAAACGCCCCGAGGAAAGGAGTAAGCTGGACCTCGAGGTCGCATCACCATGGATGTGCTGGTCACCGGCGCCACCGGCTTCGTGGGAGCCAACCTGGCGCGGCTGCTCGTCGCCGACGGCTACCGCGTCCGGGTCCTCGCCCGCCCCGCGAGCGGCCTCCAGGCGCTCGCCGGCTGCCGTGTCGAGATCTTCCGCGGTGACATCCTCGATCCCGACGCCCTCGCCCCCGCCCTCGAGGGGTGCAGCATCGTCTTCCACGTGGCGGCCGACTACCGCCTGTGGGCGAAGGATCCCCGCGAGATCTACCGCAACAACGTCGACGGCACGCGCACCGTGTTCGAGGCCTGCGAGCGCGCCGGCGTCGGTCGCGTGGTCTACACGTCGAGCGTGGGCACCCTCGGACTCCCGAAAGACGGTGGACCCGGCACCGAAACCACTCCGGTAGCCCTCGAGGACATGATCGGCCATTACAAGCGCTCCAAGTTCCTTGCCGAGCGGGTGGCCGAGGAATTCGCCGCGCGTGGGCTGCCCGTGGTCATCGTCAACCCGAGCAATCCCATCGGCCCCTGGGAGGTGAAACCCACGCCCACCGGGCGGATGGTTCTGGACTATCTGCACGGACGCATGTTCGCCACGATCGAGACCGGCCTCAACCTGGTTCACGTGGCCGACGTGGCCCGCGGGCATGTGCTGGCGGCGCATCTCGGACGCACCGGCGAGAAGTACATCCTCGGCGGCGAGAACCTCTCGCTCTCCGGGATCTTCCGGGTGCTCGAGGGCATCACCGGCATCCGCGCCCCACGGCTCCGACTGCCCTACGGTCTGGTCTACCTCGTGGCGCTGGCCAACGAGGGGCTCGCCCGCGCCACGGGCCGGCCCCCGCGCGTGCCGCTCACCGGCGTGCGCATGGCGCGCAAGCACATGTACGTCAGCGCGGACAAGGCCGTGCGCGAGCTCGGGTTCTTTCAGAGGCCGGTGGAACAGGCCTTGCGAGACGCGGTGGACTGGTTCGTCGACTATGGCTATGCGTCCCCGCCGCCCCGCTACATGAGGCGGGCCGCCTGAGAGCTCGCTGATGCCTGCCGCCGGTACGCGTGGCGCGCCGCCTGGTCCCGCCGGCTACCCGCTCGTTGGCGTCTTTCCCATGGCGCGCCGCGATCCGCTCGGCTTCTTCACGGACTGCGTGCGCCGCCACGGCGACGTGGTCGCCATGCGACTCGGCCCGCACCACGTGTATCTGCTGCGCCATCCCGACCACGTCAAGCAGGTGTTGCAGGACAACGCGCGTGCCTATGTCAAGGGCCCGACTGTCGCGCGTGTGCGTGGGCTCTTCGGCGAAAGCCTCACCACGGTAGACAATGACCGCTGGCGCGAGCGGCGCCGGCAAGTCCAGCCCGCCTTTCAGCCCGGCCTGCACGCGCACTTCTCCTCGGTCGTCTCGCGCCGTCGCTGAGCTGCTCGAGCACTGGAAACCCCTGGCCGAGCGCGGCGAGCCCCTGGAACTGGCGAGCGAGATGCGGCGACTCACCCAGGTCATCATCATCCGCGCCTGCTTCGGCGAGGTCTCCGCTGGAGACCTCCAGGCTCTTGGTCGAGCGCTCGACTCGGCCGTGGCGCACGTCGACCGCCGGCTCTGGAGCCCGCTCGGCTGGCTCGACGCGCCCACGCCGGCGAGCCTGCGCTATCGACGAGCGCTGAGCGTGGTGGAGGCGTTCATGTGTGGGCTGACGGTCGAGGCGCGTCACGCCGGCCCGTCATCTGGCACGCTCCTGGCCGCCCTCCTCGATGCGGCCGAACCTTTCCCCACTGCCGAGCTCCACGACGAGCTCCGGGCCTTTCTGTTCGCCGGGCACACGACCACCGCGAGCGCGCTTGCCTGGATCTGGTACGTGCTGTCGGAGCATCCGGACGCGCGGGAACGAATCGAGGAAGAGTGCCGCACGGTGCTGGGCGGCCGCGATCCCCGCATGGAGGATCTACCGAGGCTGGGCGACACGCGCCGCGTGCTCGAGGAAGTGCTGCGCCTCTATCCTCCTACCTGGCTCACCGCGCGCTCGCCCATCGAGGACGACTCGCTCGGTGGCTACATCATCCCGGCCGGAGCACTCGTCCTGCTGAGCCCCTATCTCACCCACCGCCATCCGGCGGTCTGGGAGGACCCCGAGCGCTTCGATCCGGAGCGCTTCGCCCCGGCCCGCGGCGCGATGCGGCCCGCCTTCGCTTACTTTCCCTTCGGCGGCGGCCCCCGCCGCTGCATCGGTAGCGCCTTCGCCACCGCCGAGATGCAGATGATCGTCGCCACCGTGGTCCAGCGTTACCGGCTCACCTTGCTCCCGGGCGCCCGCGTCGTCCCCGCCGCCGGCCTCACGCTGCGCCCGAGTCCTGCCCTCCCCATGCGCGCGCATCGCCAGTGACGTGGCTCACCGCTCGTCACGTCCGGGTCACCAGGAAGATTCGGTGCGACGTGCGCAGCTGCGTCTCCGAGCGGACTGCGAAGCCTGCCTCGGCCAGGAGCCAATACCAGTCCTCGGTCGTGTACTTGTTGTGGACGGGGAAGAGCCGGTAGCCGCGGCGCTGGCACTCGGCCGGGCCTTCCTTGAGGACGTCGCGGCGCCAAGCCAGATAGGCCGGGAGCGGCTGGCGGATCCAATCGTGCAGAAGGAAGAGGCCGGCCGGAGTCAGTACCCGCCGGATCTCCGCCAGCACCGGCAAAGGCTCGTCAACCACGTGCAGCACCGATGACATGCTGACCAGGTCCACGGTGGCCGCCTCGTGCGGCAGCGGGTTCGCGGTCACGTCGTGGACGGCGAAGGTCGCGGGCGCGCCGGGGAACGCGAGCTGCCGGCCGTAGGCGACCATCGCCGGGGTGACGTCGTAGCCGTGGAGCGCGGCCTCTGCACACCGGGCGCTGAGATCACGTAGCAAGAGGCCGGGGCCGCAGCCGATGTCGACGATCACCGGGTGGGGCGGAAGCACAGGGACGACCTGCGCGCTGAAAAACTCCCAAAAGGGCGGCCCGAAGCGCTCCGGATGCGTCTGGACCATCCTCTGGAGGAGCTCGTCGTCTGAGGACCCGCTCAGGGATTGATGGGTCGGCACTCCGCGCCTCGCCCGGTCGACCTGCCAGTAGCCGCGACTAGGAGGAAAACCCTTGCGGCACCAGCCGCCACGCCTTCGCAAATTTGCTCGCAAAGGTCTGGTATCCGATGATGAAGGTGAGCTCCACGATCTCTGCCTCGGTAAAATGCTCCCGCAACTGCGTGAGACACCCTTCAGTCATGTCCAGGTCGTCCCGGATGATCCGCTCGCAGAATCGGAGTGCCGCGCGCTCCCGCTCGCTGAAGCGTGGGCTCTCCCGGTACTCGAGGACAGCGGCGAGCTTCTCCGGGGAAATACCCGCCTTCACGCCCACGGCGTGGCGAATATCCATTCAGTACGGCACCCCGTAGAGGGTGGCGACCTGCACGTTGAGGAGGGCGCGAAGCTGCCTGTCGATCTTCCCGAACCACTCGATGGCCCCGTAGAGCCCGCCGATCCCCAGCATGAGCGGCAGCCGCCGCGCCATGAGGCGCTCAGGGGTCGGCACCTGGCCAAACATCCGCTCCCCGATCTTGAAAAATAGCCGCGTCAGCACACCGGGCCGCTCGACCTGCGCGATCTGTTCCATGAAATCCTCCTTCATCCCATGGGGAACTGCCTCTTAGGCACGCACGCCTCCCTTGGAGGAGGCGAGCACCTCGGCGGCCGCCTTCTCGACCACCGTGCCCTTGAAGAAATCGGGGTTGACCTCGCCCCAGAAGCGCACGGCGTTGCTGAACATGAAGTCCCGGAAGTCGTCGTCGTTGAGCAGGCCATGCTCGACCAGCTCGTAGGCCTCGGGGACGACATCCGTCATGTCCGGCACGTCGAAATGCCCGATGTCCGAGCTGAAGATCGCGTTGAGCCGCGCGCCCATCGGGTTCGCGCCCTTGTTGAATGCCCATCCATTGACGGGGTCGTCGGCCTCGCAGCCGAAGTAGAAGCGCGGAACGAACAGGTCGCGGATGTCCTGCTTCTTCTCGATCTTGCAACGGAAGTAGTCGTCGAGATCCTCGATGCCGCCCGTCAGGGTGGAGTTCGAGTCCCCCTCCAGCCCGTCACCGCGCCGCACCGCCTCCGCCATGGCCTCGCGGCCGTACTTCTGCGCGTACTGCAGCAGGGCGACGCGGTCGAGATTGCCCGGGTTGGTGCTCTCGAGCGCCTGGCGGTTGCGCTTCTCCCAGTGGCCGATGAGATCCGCGTAGAGCATGCAGGCCCAGCCGACCCCGCCCTCGAGGAAGGCGAAGTTCAGGTCGGGGAATCGCCGGGTGACCCCGCCGAAGAAGAGCGCCTTGCACACGGCGTGGCCGGCGGAAGCGAAGTGGCCGATGTGGTTGTAGCAGAAGTTCGACGGCGAGTTGCGCAGCAGGATGGACCGCGCGCCGTTGTGGAAGCTGGGCGCGATCTTGAGCTCCCGGCACTTGGCCCACACGGGATCGTAGTCGTGGTCGCTGTCGATGCCGACCACGTCGTACCACTCGACGAGCTTCGCCGCGTCGGGCTTCTCCTCCAGGAGGGCCGGAATGGGGCGCCGCATGAGACACCCGACCATGATCACCTTGTACCCGAGCTGCTTGGAAGCGAACTCGATCTCCTCGATCGCTTCCTCGGGCGTGTACATGGGGATGATGGCGGCCGGGATAACGCGATCCTCGAGCCCGCGGAACTGGTCGGCCGCGAACACGTTGTAGGCCCGGCAGATGGCCCGGCGCTGCCGGGTGTCCGGCATACGGTGATAGCCGAGCCCGGCCGTGGGGTACACGACGCTGAAGTCGATGCCGAGATCGTCCAGGCGCTCGTACATGAGGCGCGGCAGCATGGCCGTCGCCCGGTCGAGCACGTTCGCGCACGGCGAGCCCCAGAAGGCCTCCTGGCCCACCCGGCGCCGGCGGCGCTCGGGCAGGGATAGCTTGAGCGAGTTGGGAACGCGCTGGCTGGCGATGTCGTAGGCTTCGACCGCCGCGTCACCCCCGATGCGCCGGAATTCGTCGCGCATGATCGGGGCGTACTCGAGCCAGTGTCCATCGGCGTCGATAATGGGGTGGCTCAGACGGGAGCGGAGCTTCCGGGCCTCCGTATGACCGTTGGTCTGCATGGCCGCGCCTCCCAGGACAGCGGGTTGAGTGATGAGGTGAGGGAATGATATCCGACCCGTGCCCCGCGCGCGACCGGTCCGTGTCCCTCGAGGCCCTGCCCCTTTTCCGAACCCAGGCCATCTGGTAAGGTTGCGGGACGCCCGGCTGAGGTCTCCGAGCTGACGCGGGCGGACCCTACCGTTGGTGCTTGCGGGGAGGACGATGTGGCCTACGACTATATCCTGATCGAAAAAGATGGCGGCGTGGCGATTCTCACGATGAATCGCCCCGACCAGCTGAATGCAATGAGCCATCAGTTGACGACGGAATTGCGCGACGCCGTCTCGCAGATGGTTGCGGATGAGGCCATCGGGTGCATTGTCATCACGGGGGCGGGGACGCGAGCGTTTTCTGCGGGCGGCGATATTCACGAGCAACGCGAGAACGATCGCGCATGTACTCAGGAGCAGCTGGATGCGCGCCGCGCGATCAGCAGCCGGGGCAGCTACGAGATCAGCGCCTGCCCCAAGCCGACGATCGGGATGATGAACGGCCTCGCGTATGGTGGCGCCGCTGTCCTGGCCTCTTCGCTGGACATGCGCGTCGGTTGTGAGCATTGCCGCTTTCGGTTCCTCGCGGCCGCCTACGGCCGCATCAACAGCACGTGGACGCTCCCGAACCAGGTCGGATGGCCGATCGCCAAGGAGCTCTTGTTCTCGGCGCGGACCGTCGAGGCGGAGGAGGCCCATCGCCTCGGCCTGCTCAATCACCTCGTGCCGTGCGCGGAGCTTCGGAAGAAGACCATGGAGCTGGCGACCATGATCGCAGGCAATCATCGCCAGGCGGTCATGGGGGTCAAGGCGTTGCTGCTCAAACAGATGGGACGAACCCTCGAGGAGCAATGGGCTCTGGAACGGGACTACACCACGAACGTGGTCCGGGGCGCCAAGGCCGAGGACGCTTTTCCCGACTTCATCGTGCGCAAGGGCAGACCGCTCACTCCCCAGAATCCGTAACGGCAATCGCCATCATGCAGCCGGAAAGGCACCATGGATAGAGCCCGCCTGTTGTCTCAGATCGATCGCACGACGTCTCTCGACTTCCTTGCCGCCATGGTCCGCTACAAGAGCTACAGCGGGACGCCGGGCGAGAGCGAGCTCGCGCGATTCATGGTCGAGAGCATGAAAGGCCTCGGGCTCTCGGCCGACCTGCAGGAGGTGGAAGCGGGCCGCTTCAATGCCATCGGCCGGCTCAAGGGCGTGGGAGGCGGGGCCTCGCTGCTCTTCAACGGCCACATGGACACCAATCCCGTCACCGAAGGCTGGACGGTCGATCCGTGGGGCGGCCGGTACGACAAGGACTTCATCTACGGGATCGGTGTCTCCAACATGAAGGCGGGAGACGCTGCCTATTTCTGCGCGCTCCGCACGCTGGTGGAAAACGGCATACGCCTCCGCGGCGACGTGATTCTCACCTACGTGGTCGGCGAGCTGCAGGGCGGCATCGGTACGATCAAGATGATCGACAGCGGCCTCCGGGCGGACTATTTCATCAACTCGGAGCCCACCGACCTCGCCGGCCTGACCCTCCATGCCGGCGCTTTCAATTTCGCCGTCGAGCTGACCGGAATGACCCGGCACGTCTCCAAGCGCGAGGAGGCAGTGGACGCGATCCTCGCCGGCTGCCGCCTCATCCCCCAGCTTGACGCGATGACCTTCAGTGAGGCGGCGAGCGAGGATCACCTCTCGGTCAACCGTTGTAGTGTCGGCGTCGTTCGCGGCTCTCTCACGCCCGAATTCCACGACTGGCGCCCGCCGCAGATCGCCGACTATGTGCGCCTGGTGGGCACCGCGCGCTATGCGCCCAGCCAATCGGAGGAATCCGTCCTGCGAGACATACGCCGTCTTCTCGACGAGCTCGAGCGCGCGATACCGGGGCTCCGGGCCCGTGTATCCAGAGACGCCGGCGGCGCCAGCGGTCAGCGTCCGCGCATGCAGCCGTTCGAGGTCACGCGCGATGCTCCTATCGTCGAGGTCGTGAGCAGGGCCTATCGGGAGGTGCGCGGCACCCCCCAGCCGCTCGGAGCCGTCCGCCCCTACTGCTTCTACGGAACGGACGCGGCGCACCTGTTGCATCGCGCTCACATGCAGGGCATCGTGTGCGGCCCCGGCGGCCGGTACAACACCATGCCCGACGAGCGGGTCGACGTCCCGGATTTCCTCGACATGATCAAGGTCTACATGCTGTGCATCCTCGACGTGTGTGGCGTGAGCTGAGAGGAGACGGCCCATGGCATCAGAGAGCTTTCGATCGAGGCGGATGACCCGTCGCCGGTTCACCCGCGACCTCGCCGCTTCAGGCGCGGGCGCGCTCCTCCTTCCCGGCCTGTTCCGCGGCAATGCCCATGGACAGGCGAAGCCGGGCGGCCGGCTCACGGTGGCGCTCTACAAGGACCTGCGCACTCTCAACCCCATCATGGGCATCTTTGGAAACGAGTGGCGCAGCACGGTCAACCTGTACAACAACCTGACGCGCCTGACCGCGAACGGCGGCGTCGAAGGCGACCTCGCCGAATCCTATTCGGCCGGCCAAGCCAGCGCGGCGTGGACCTTCGTCCTGCGCGACGGCGTCCGGTTTCACGACGGCTCGCTCCTGAGCGCCGCGGACGTGGTGGCCACCATCGAGAAGATCCTCGATCCGAAGACGGCTGCTCCCTACAAGGCTGAGCTCGGTCCCATTGCCGCGGTGCGGGCCGTCGATCGTCGCACGGTGAGGATAGACCTCGCCTCACCCTATGCCGATCTGCCCAAGGCCCTCGCCAGCTCGATGGCGCGCATCGTGTCCGAGCGCGGCGTCGCGGATTTCGGAAAGCTCGACGGTACCGTGTACGGCACCGGCCCCTTCACGCTCAAAGAGTTCGTGCCGAACGAGCGGGTGGTGATGGAGCGGAACCCGCGGTACTTCCGAGCGGGGCGGCCGTTTCTCGACCGGCTCGTGCTGCGGGTGCTGCCGGACACGACGTCTCAGATCGCCGCGCTCGAGAACCGCGAGGTCGACGTGATCGGCGAAGTGGAATCCGATGCCTTCAAGCGCGTGGCCGGAATCAAGGGCGTGAAGGCCGTGCAGGTGACCGGGGGAACGTTCAACAACATCGTGCTGTATGCCGATCGGCCGCCCTTCGACAACCCGCGCGTGCGCAAGGCGCTACGCCTCGCCATGGACCGGTCGCAGATGACCGACGCCATCACCGGGGGGGTCGGCACTCCGGCCGACGATCAGCCGATCTCACCCGCGTACGAATATTTCGACAAGGCCATCCCGCTCCGAAAGGCGGACCTCGCGCAGGCGCGTCAGCTGCTGAAGGAGGCGGGCCACGCCAGCGGCTTCGAGCATCGACTCGTCGTCTCGAACAGTCCGGCCTCCCGCGAGAAGACGGCCGTGGTCGTCCAGGCGATGGCCGAGCAGATCGGCATCCGCTTCAACATCGAGCTGATGGACAACGCGCGCTACGGAAGCACGATCTGGAACAAGGGCGTGTCCTCCTACGTCGGCAACTACGGAACCCGGCCTACCGAGGATGCCATCCTGAGCAAGCTCTACTCGGCGACCTATGGCATCGACGAGGGCCGCTGGGCGCCGACAGAATTCGGCAAGAAGGCCGAGCAGCTCATTGTCCAGGGCCGGCAGCTGTCCGATAGGGGGGAGCGCCGAAAGATATACGGCGAGCTGCAGAGGCTGGCTCGGGACGAAGGCCCCTTCATCATTCCGAACTTCTTCAATTCGCTCTACGCGACTCAGAGCTATGTGAACGATTGGCCCACGCGCGCCATCACCACCGAGATGCGGGCCGAGAATTGCTGGCTATCGCCCGAGGCGCCTGGCCGCAAAGCCTGAGACGGCATGAATGCCGCCTTCCTCGCCCGCCGGGTGGTCTATGGACTGATCTCCCTCGCCATCCTGTCGGCCATCATCTTCGCGTGCACGCATCTGCTGCCGGGGGATGCGGCCGTCACCATCCTGGGCGAGGGTGCCAGCTCCGAAGCCCTCGCCGCGCTCCGCGCCCGGCTCGGGCTTGATCGATCGTTCCTTGCCCAGTTCCTCGACTGGCTGGTCGGCCTCCCCTTTGGCGCCTTCGGCACCTCGACCACGCTCAACCAACCGGCGGGGCCGATCATTGCCGAGCGTTTCAGGAACTCCCTGGCCCTCGCCGTCACGACGCTCGGCGTGGCCGCGGCGCTCGCCATTCCCCTCGGCGTGGCGGCGGCGGCGCGCCGCGGCAGCCGGCTCGACGGCTCGATCCTGGCCGCCAGCTACGTCGGCATCTCCATTCCAGACTTCGTGGTGGCCCCGATTCTCATCATCGTCCTCGCCAGTCCGCCGCTCAGCCTTCTCCCCTCGGGGGGCTTCGTGCCGTTCACGGAATCCTTCGGCGGATGGCTCGCCCACATGGTCTTGCCGGTCATCGTCCTCACGTTCCTGCTCACGGCCCATCTGCTGCGCCAGACTCGATCCGGCATGCTCGAGGTGCTGTCCAGCGATTACATCCGGACCGCCCGCCTCAAGGGCTTGCCGGAACGCATCGTGCTCTGGCGTCACGGCCTGCGCAACGGCCTGACCACGACCATCGCCGTTCTCGCCCTCGACATCGGCTATCTCATGGGAAGCATCGTCATCGTCGAGGAAATCTTCGCCTATCCGGGGCTCGGCCGGCTCATGGTGTACTCGGTCGCGAATCGCGACATGCCGCTCGTGCAGGGCTCGGCGCTGGTCATCGGCGCCGTGTACGTGGTGGCCAACCTGCTCGCCGATCTCGCGCAGGGCGTCCTCAACCCGCGCCTTACCCGGTCATGAGCACGCTCGCGACCATGTCCGTCCCTCGGCCACCGCGCGCGAACTACTACCTCGTGATCGGCGCGACCCTCACCGCCCTCGCCCTCGCCGTGGGACTCCTGGGACTTCTCTACAGCCCCTATGCGCCGGCGAAGGTCGACCTGCTGCACCGCCTGGCCGCCCCCAGCGCGGCGCACCGGCTCGGGACCGATCGTTTCGGGCGCGACGTGCTGAGCCGCGTGCTCTCGGGCGGCTGGCGCTCGATGACCCTTGGCTTCGGGGCGACCGCGCTCGGGCTTGCCATCGGGCTGCCCGTCGCGCTCCTCACCGGCTTCTACCGCGGCCGCCTCGACCAGATCGTCATGCGCTTCGTCGACGCGCTCCTCTCCATTCCCACTCTCGTCTTCGCCCTGCTCGTCATCGTCGGAGTCGGCCCTGGTCTCCCGCAGGCCGTCCTCGCCCTGGGCGTGGCGGCATCTCCAAAGTTCGTGCGTATCGTGCGCAGTGCCGTGCTCGATGCCGCGGGCCACGACTACGTCACGGCGGCGAAGGCACGCGGCGAAGGCGCGCTCTACATCCAGTACGGGGAGATCTTGCCCAATGTCTGGGCGCCCATCATCGTCGAGGGCAGCATCAATGTCGGCTTCGCGCTCATGGGCGGAGCTGCCCTGAGCTATCTCGGCCTGGGTACCCAGCCGCCCCACGCCGATTGGGGCGTCATGATCAACGAGGCGCAGAAGTACATCAGCGTATCGTTCTGGCCGTTGCTCGGTCCCGCGCTCGCCATCTGCGCCTCGGTGGTCGGCTTCAACCTCATGGGCGAGGGCCTGCGCGACCGTCTGCACCTCCGGAGCTCACTGTCTGATGTCTGACGCGCTCGTCGAGATCAAGAACCTTTCGGTGAGCTTCGCGGTGGGCGGCGTGCTCCTCCCCGCGGTCAGGGAGCTCAACCTGACGCTCTCCCCGAACGAGGTGGTGGGACTGGTCGGGGAATCCGGCTCCGGCAAGTCGACCGCGCTCCTCGCCGTCATGAATTACCTGCCGGACAACGCCGTCGTCGAATCCGGCAGCATTCTCTATCGTGGCGTTGACCTTCTGCGCGCCAATCGCGCAACGCTCGATACGATCCGTGGCCGCCGGATCGCCATGATCTACCAGGACCCGACCACCGCGCTCAATCCGGCGATGGCGGTGGGCGCGCAAATCGCCGAAGTGCTGGGTCAGCACCTCGGCATGGATGGCGAACACGCTCGCGCCCGTACGCACGAGCTGCTGCGCCTCGTCCAGCTGGACGACCCCCCGCGCATCTATGCTTCCTATCCACACCAGCTCAGCGGAGGCATGCGGCAAAGGGTCATGATCGCCATGGCGCTTGCCTGCAGCCCGGACGTGCTCCTGATGGACGAGCCAACGACGGCGCTCGACGTCATCGTGCAGGCGCATGTCCTCGCGCTCGTGCGCACGTTGCATCGACAGATCCAGTCGGCGATCCTGTTCGTCTCGCACAATCTCGGCGCGGTGGCGCAGCTCGCTGATCGCATAGGGGTGCTCTATGCCGGCGAGCTCATGGAGCTCGGCCCGGCCACGCGACTCCTGGAGGAGCCGCAAAATCCCTACACGCGGGGCCTGGTCTCCGCCGTACCCCAGATCGCCGCCCGTCGCCTGCCTCGCGGAATTCCTGGGACGGCGTCGAAAGAACCTCTGCGCTTCTCGCACTGCGTCTTCGCCGACCGCTGCGCCTTCGCTATTGACCTCTGCCACACGGACCGGCCGGCCCTCATGGACCTGCCGTCCGGTAACCATGCGTCGCGCTGTCATTTCGCCGGCGAGCCCGCGCGCATCAGTGCCGACCCCAGAGGGCGGTCGGCTTCGCCGGCGAGCGCACGCGCGGACTCCGGTCCCCTCCTCGAGGTCTCCAGGCTCTCCGTCGAATATCGGCAGGGGGCAGGCTTCCTCGGCCTCGGCCGCGCCAGAACCCTCCGCGCCGTGCGCGACGTCTCGTTTCACCTGCCGCGCCGACGCGTGCTCGCCATCGTTGGCGAGAGCGGCAGCGGCAAGTCCACGCTTGCGCGCGCCATCCTGAGGCTGGAGCCCAAGGTCCATGGCCGGATCATCTTCGAAGGCGAAGATGTCTACGCGCTCGATGCCGGCCACTTGAGAGCTTACCGCCGTCGGGCCCAGATCGTGTTCCAGAACCCCACGAGCTCCCTGAACCCCCGGAAGACCGTGGCCGAGATCGTTGCCCGGCCTCTCGTCCTGCACGGCGTGCCTCGTGGTGATCGCGGCCGGCGCGTTCTCGCGACCCTGCGCGCGGTCGGACTCACGGATGCCTACCTGGAGCGCCATCCCCAGCAGCTGAGCGGCGGTGAGAAACAGCGCGTCGCTCTCGCTCGCGCCTTTGTGACCGAACCGCTCCTCATCGTCCTCGACGAGCCTACGACCGCGCTCGACGTCTCCGTGCAGGCCACCATCCTCGAGCTCCTGCTGGAGCAGAAGGAGCGGACCGGCTGCGCCTACCTTCTGATCTCGCACGACCTCGCGGTGGTGCGTCAGGTCGCCGACGAGGTCATGGTCATGCGTGACGGAGAGCTCTGTGAACGCGGCGCCGTCGAGCAGATCTTCACCAGGCCGACCCACCCGTATACGATCGAATTGCTCGCGGCCGTTCCGGCTCTCCCGCCGCGGCGAGCGTGACTAGGCGCGCGGCCGCCCATCGGAGCCGATGTTCGCGCCGCTCGTGAGCGCGAAGCGCGCGAGCTCCATGCCATTCACGAACCATACGTCCCCGGTGGCGCGCATCTCGTCGACGAGCTGCTGCAGCATGTTGAGTCGCGATGGACGTCCCGTGTACTGCGGATGCAAGATGAGCATGGTCAACCCGCCGAGCGCGTGAATGCCGAGAAACTCGTCCCGCCACACCGAGAGCACCGCCGACGGCGGAAAGATCTGACGGTAGAGATTCGGTCGCAGACCGAACGCGAAGAACGGACCGTCGTCGAGAATCCACGACGCGGGCAGCTCGACAAGGGACGGCGTGTCGGCATAGCGGTAAGGCCACAGCGAGTCTTGTAGATTGCTCGCGTACAGGAAGCCGTGCTTCGCGAGCAGGGCCGCCGTCTCGTGCGTGATCTCGTAGAGCGGCGCGCGGTATCCGACCGGCCGCATGCCGGTGATGTCGGCGAGGATCTTCGAGCTGCCGGTGAGGATCGCCTCTTCTTCCTCGCGCGACCTTCCCTCCAGTGCTTCGTGCAGATATCCGTGATGGCCGATCTCGTGACCGCGACGATGAATCTCGGCCACGACGTCCGGCCAGCGCTCTGCCGTCCACCCCGGAACGAAGAACGTCGACCTGATCTGGTTCCGGTCGAGAAAGTCCAGGATCAGCGGCACGCCTACTTTTGGCCCGTACGCGCCCTGCGACATCACGCTGAGCCGGTTGATGTTCTCGGGGTCGCGGGAAATCCAGGCCGTCTCCGCATCGAGATCGAAGGTAATGCACACGGCAGACTGTACCCCGGACGGCCAGGTGATCGGGGGCTTCACGGCCGCGTGGCCGGCCGCCCGTACTCGCCCGCATCGAACGAAAGACAGGAATCGGCCATGAGGCACGCAATAGTCTGGCAAGTGCTTCCCCCTGTCAAGCCGCCGCCGGTGTATTCTCTTGCCACTCAGCTCGCCAGGGGGAGAACCGACATGAGCGACGTCAAGAAGCAGCTCGCCAAGTGGATCGATGACGACCGGGACACGATGATCGAATTCCTGTGCGGCTTCGTTCGCGCGAAGAGCCCGAATCCGCCCGGCGACACCACGCTCGCCGCGGCACACGTCACGCGCTTCCTCGAAGCGCACGGCCTGCCCTTTCGCACGATCGCGCCCCAGGCGACCATGCCGAACATCGTGGGCTCGTTCGACACGGGCAAGCCCGGTCATCACCTCGTGCTGAACGGACATATGGACGTGTTCCCGGCCGACGCACAGGCCGAGGGCTGGACACACGATCCGTGGGGCGGCGCCATCGCGAACGGAAGGATCTACGGGCGCGGCGTCGCCGACATGAAGGCGGGCACGTCCGCGTCGATCTTCACCTACCGCTACCTCCATCGGGTGCGCGAGCACCTCAAGGGCAAGCTGACGCTCACCGCGGTCTCCGACGAGGAGACATTCGGCCCGTGGGGCGCGCGGTATCTGATGGAGCACCATCCAGAGGTCCATGGCGACTGCTGCCTGAACGGGGAGCCAAGCAGCCCTCTCACCATCCGCTTCGGGGAGAAGGGCCCCTTCTGGGTCAAATTCACGCTGCGGACAAAGGGTGCGCACGGCGCCTACACGCATCTCTCGCCGAGCGCGACAAAACAGGCGGCGCGGCTGATCGTCGATCTCGAGGAGCTGACGATGCTCCGTCCGTCGGTGCCGATCGACATCGCCGATGCGCTGGCCGGCGCCGCCGCGGCCATCGACGAGGCGCAGGGCCCGGGCGCGAAGGACATCGTCCAGCGTGTCACGCTGAACATCGGGGTCATTCACGGCGGCGTGAAAGTGAACATGGTTCCCGGCACGTGCTGGTTCGAGGCCGACATCCGCGTCCCGCCGGGTCTCGGCAAGGAGGAAATCCTGGCGGGGATCCGTGAGATCGTGGCGCGCTATCCTGAGGCCACCTTCGAGGAGATCAACTACAGTCCACCAAGTGTCTGCGATCCGAACCACGAGATGATGGGCATCCTCCGCGCGAACGCACAGGCGCTCGGCCGCCCCGATCCCACCCCGATCGTGAGTCTCGGTGGCACGGATGCCCGCCTCTGGCGCCAACGCGGCATTCCCGCGCTCGTGCACGGACCCTTTCCGCGTGGCATGGCGCAGGCCGATGAGCACGTGGAGATCGAGGAGTTCCTTCACGTGGTGCGCATGCACGTGCTGTCGTCGTTCGACTATCTGTCGCGCTGAACGCACGTTGGGGTAGACGGCCGCGGTGACGATGACCAATTGGGCCACGTTCGATCGACACCTCACGTCGCGCCGTCGCGCGATCGTCGAGGGACTCGTGGAGTTCGTGCGTCTGAACTCGGTGAGCCAGGAGTCGGCGCGCGTGCGCGCCACCGGCGAGTGGCTGGCCGCTGCCCTGCGTGCCCGTGGCCTCCACGGGCGGCTCCTCGAGACCGGCGGCAACCCCGTCGTCTTCGGCGAGCGTCGCGTGCCCGGCGCGACGCGCACCCTGCTCATCTACTGTCACTACGACACCAAACCGATTCCTCAGACAGGATGGCGGCAGCCCAACCCCATCGAGCCGGTCTTCCGCCGCGGGCTCTCGGCGGAGGGAGGGCCGGGGCAGGCGCTCGGCGATTTTCCCGATGACGACCTCGAGAGCCTGTCGCTCTACGCTCGCGGCGCCGCGGATGACAAGGGACCGATCTGGAGTCATCTCCACGCGCTCGAGTTGATGGATGCGTTGGGGCTGTCGCCGACGGTCAACGTGAAATTCATCTTCGACGGTGAGGAGGAGATCGACAGTCCCTCCCTGGGACCCTTCGCCGAGACCCACCGTGACCTGCTCGCCGCCGACGTCGCCATTATCACGGACGGACCGCAGCACGCGCGCGGGCGCCCCACCATCTCCGGCGGTGCGCGTGGGATGGTGAAGGTCGAGTTGATGATCGAGGCGGCCCGCCGCGACCTCCATTCGGGCAACTTCGTCGCTCCCAACCCGGCGTGGAGGCTCAACGGGCTACTGGCCTCCATGGCGACGTCCGATGGGGTGCCGCTCATCGAGGCCTTCGAGGAAGACGTGGTGGGACCCACGGCGGCCGAGCGGCAGATGATGGCGGCGCTGCCGCTGGACCTCGCCGCGCTCGAGAAAGACCTGGGCGTTCGCCTGCCCGCCGACTACGTCGAGCGCATCATGTTCCACCCAACGCTCACGATCAGCGGCTTGCAGAGTGGGTTCGTCGGCGCGGAGGCCAACACGATCATTCCGCATCGCGCCACCGTGGCCCTCGACATCCGCATGGTGAAGAACCAGCAGTGGGCGAAGGTCTACGGACGGCTGCTCGAGCATCTGCGCGCCCAGGGCTTCACCGTCCTCGAATCCGCGGACGAGCCGCTGCCGGACGACCTGCGGGGCCACGCCGTGCGCGTCGTCGACAAGAGCGGCTACGACGCCGCGAAGACATCCCTCGACCTGCCAATCAGCCGCGAGATCATCGCCGCCGTCGAGCGGGCGCACGGAGGCGAGCGCGCCGTCCTCCTGCCCACCATGGGCGGCACCGTGCCGATGTGGGTGTTCACCGATCTCCTGAAGCTCCCGACGTTGCTGGTGCCCTACGCCAACGAGAACAATCGTCAGCACGGCCCGAACGAGCACATGAGGCTCGATCACCTCTTTCAAGGCATCCGGACCACGGCCCGGTTGCTGATCGACCTGGGCGCGCCGGCGCCAAACCACCACGCCATTCCCGAGGTGAGGCGATGAAGCGGAGGTATTAGTGGCCGGCAGGACACTGGGGCTGGCTGATTCCCGTATCGCACAAGCACGGGATCCGATCAGGTCGCATGGCCTACGTCGGCGGCCAGGTGGACAAGGACATCGAGGGCCTCGTCCTGCACCACTACGATTTGAAGACGCAGACCCGCGTCGTGGTGAATCACATCCAGACCGTGCTGCGCGATCTCGACATCGCCCTCGACGATATCGTCAAGCTCGTTGCGTTCTACGTGAACGACGGAAGCGTGGACGAGGATGCCTTCCTCGCGGATCTCCGGTCGCAGCTCGGGGCAGGGCCGGCGCCGGCGCTCACGACGGTGCCGATCCCCTACCTCGCGTATCCGGGCATGCTGCTCGAGATCGACACCATCGCGATGCGGGGCGAAGATCAGGCGGCGCTGCCGCGCAGGGTGAGCGCCCCGTCGGGGCACTGGAAACTCGCCGGCCCGTTCTCCCAGGGCGTGCGCTGCGGTGACATGATCTTCGTCAGCGGGCAAGTGGCGCGAAGTCCTGTGGGGGAGGTCCGCCATCCGGGCGACCTCGCGCGCCAGGCCACCGACGTCATGGAAAACGTCGGACGGATCCTGTCGGAGCACGGGGCCACCTTTGATGACGTCGTCAAGATCAATAGTTACTACGTCGACGGAGGCCAGCTCGACGCCTGGCGCCGGACCATCAATGCGTGCCGCGCCTTCTTTCGCTCTCCCGGCCCGGTCGTCACCGGCATTCCCCTGCGATGGCTCCCGGACGGCCTCGTGATCAAGACCGATGTCATCGCCATGCTGGGCGAGGGCGGGCGTCGGCTCGCGCGGCGCAGCGTGCCGGGAGAACACATCTCGGCGCTGGCTCCCGCGCCATTCAGCCTTGCGCTGCAGTGCGGCGAGATGATCTATGTGAGCGGCCAGGTCTCGACGGACGCGACAGGGACGGTGCTCGATGCCGACGCGTTGGTCCCCCAGACCCACACCGTGATGGGAAAGATCCGGGCCCTGCTCGCCGAGTTCGGTCTGTCGATGGACGAAGTGGTGAAGGTCAATGCGTTCTTCAAAAGCGGAGGGACTGCGGAGGAGCTGAATGACAACCTGAGGGTCCGCTCCGCGTGCTTCACGGAGCCGGGCCCGGCCACGACGGGAATCTCGCTCCCGGCCCTCGCGGATCAGGGATCGATGATCGACGTCGAAGTCACGGCCATGCCGCGCTGAGGGCTCGAGCCCTCAGCGCGGCGTCATCTCATTTTCCGAGCTCGAGCCCCGAGGCCTCCTCGGCCAGCGTGCGCAGTCGCGCCGCGGCCTGGCGCATGGCGATGAACGTCGCCTCCCGAAGCTCCTCCTCGCTTGCTCCCGCTTGCTTCGCGCCCGCGAAGCGATTCTTGCTTCAGGGGGGTCAGCCCGCCATCAGCGCGCAGGCGTACGCGAGCAGCGCATCGGTCTTCTTGTCCAGCGAACCCGGCGTGAATCGAAGTCCCGCGAACTCCTGACGTACCCTGGTCCCTTCCATGCACGACCTCCTTGACAAGATGAGCAGCGCCAAAGGCCAGCCCAGATCATACCGCGCTCCCGACGGAACCGCGGCGGTTCCCGCGCGCTACCCTCGATCCGTCGCGTCGGCGCGTGCGGTCGCCCGGTTCAACCCCTGCGCCACCTCGAGCACGATGAGCCAGGCCACCGGCAACAGGATCAGCATCGAGGAAACGGCGGCGATCGTTGGATCGATCTGGTTGCGAATATCCTCCCACATCTTGAGGGGCAGCGTCTGCACGTGCACGCCGCTGATGAACATGGTGATGATGACCTCGTCGAAGGAGTGGATGAAGGCGAAGACGGCGCCACTCAGCACGCCGGCCCGGATGAGCGGGAACGTCACGCGGCGGAAGGTCAGCAGGGGGCCCGCCCCCAGGCTCATGGCGGCGCGCTCCAGCGAGCGGTCGAAGCCGGCGAGGGTCGCGCTCACGATGACCATGACGTAGGCGATGGAGCCGATGGCGTGGCCGATGACCAGCCCGAGAAAGCGTCCGATGAGGTTCCACTGCGCGAGCAGCCCGTAGATGGCGACGCCGATGACGATCGGGGGGACGATGATCGGCGAGATCATGAGGCTGACCACCAGGGCGCGTCGGCGCAGCCGTCCGCGAAGGACACCGTACGCGGCCAGCGTGCCGAGCACCGTGGACGCGAGCATGGTGACCACGGCCACCTGAAAGCTGAGCAGGGTGGCGTGCAACCACGGCGGCTGGCTGAAGTAGGAGACGTACCACTTCAGTGACCAGCCCGGCGGGGGGAAGGCAAGGAAGTCCCCCGCGCTGAGCGAGATCGGCACGACGACAAACGTGGGCAGGATCAGGAAGAAGAACACGGCGCCGGCGTACAGGTCGAGCGCCGCGCGCCCGCGTCCGTCCCCGCGGACCTCGCGTCCCTGCCCGCGCGCCCAGCGGCGCCTGCGCCATGCGCTCACCAGCGCATCCAGCCACCACCCGAGCGCCAGGATGGGGGCGAGACGCATGAGGCGCGGCAGCCAGGCTTGCCCCTCCCTCCGCCGCCCGCCCGCCCTTTCATCCCACGCGGCGGCCGGGACCGCCTGGCCCACCGCCTCGGAGGCCACGAGCAGGGTCATCCCGCTCACCTGCCCGACGAGCGAGAATCCGCCGAGCGTGACGGCGAGCAGCACGACGGCCGCGGCCGCCGCGAACCCCCAGTTCACGAGCTGCGTGATCTGGGACTCGATCAGCATGGCGATCATGGAGTCCCGGAGGCCGCCGAGCATGGCGGGCGTGATGTAGAAGCCGAGGGCGATCAGGAACACGAGCACGCACCCGCTCCGCACCCCGGGCAGGCTCAGGGGGAGGAACACGCGGACGAACGTCCGCAGGGGGCCGGCGCCCAGCGTCTGGGCCGCCCGCGGCAGCGTGCGGTCGATGCCGACCATGACGCTGTAGAGCGGGAGGATCATCAGCGGCAGCAGCACGTGCACCATTCCGACGTGGACCCCGACCGCGCTGTAGAGCAGCTTCAACGGCGCGTCTATCAACCCGACCTTCAACAGGAGCGAGTTGATGACCCCCTTGGGACCGAGCAGCACCATCCACGCGTAGGTCCGGACCAGGAAGCTCGTGAGATACGGCACGATGACCAGCAGGAGGAGGAACCGTCGCAGTCGTCCACTCACGCGGGACAAGACGTAGGCGGTCGGATACCCGAGGACCAGGCAGCCGAGCGTGACGGTGAGGCTCACGCGGAAAGTGCGCGTGAGGATCCGCAGGTAGGCCGGCTCCGTGAAAAAGTCGGCATAGTGCGTGAGGCTCCAGCGCGGTGCCTCGACGCTCACCAGGAGGAGCCGGAAGAGCGGGAAGGCGTAGAAGACGAGCAGGAAGACCACGGCGGGAAGGACCAGGAATCCGACGGTGCCGCGCCGCCGCGTGGCGGCCGCCTCCCGCAGGGCACGCAGAGAATGGCGTCGTCCCGGACGCGGGTCACGCGCCCGGGACGACGCGAGGGGAGCTACTGGACCGTCCACCTGTTCCAGCGCTCGATGATCAGCTCGAGGTTGCTCTTGCCTCCGGGCCCGGCCTCGGCGTACCAATCTTCGTTGCGGTGGAACTGTTTCTTGAGGTTCGCCGGATACGTCGGCAGCTGCTTGGCCGTCTCCGGCTTGATGTACTCGAAAGCCGCCACGTTCGTCGGCCCGTAGGGAATCAGCTCGCTGAACGCGCCCTGGCGCTTGGCCCGGGTGGCGAATTCGATGAACTTCTGTGCGTTCTGCGGATTCGGCGCCCCTTTCGGGATGACCCAGTAGTCCAGCTGGAGCTTGCCCTGGTTCCACTCGATGTCCAGCGGCATGCCCTTCTTCTGGAGGTTGCCGATCCGGCCATTGAAGACGTCGCCAATCGTGACCACCTTGTCCGCGAAGAGCTGCTGCCCTTCGGCGCCTTCCTTCCACCAGGTGACGACGTGGGGACGGATCTTGTCGAGGCTCTTGAAGGCGCGATCGATGTCCATCGGGTAGAGCTTGTCCAGCGGCACCCCGTCGGCGAGGAGGGCCTCTTCGTACGCGCCGGTGCCGTAGACGCCGGCACGGAGCGTGCGCGGGCCGGGGAACTTCTTGGCATCCCAGAACTCGGCCCACGTGGTGGGGCGCTTGCCCGCGGGGAACTTCTCGGTGTCGAAGGCCATGACGTAGGAAAAGTACGCGGCGCCCACGCCGTGCGCCTGTTTCGAGAGATCGTCGATCTTGGACAGCTCCGTCTTGTTGTAGATGCTGTAGTCGATCTTCTCGAGATAGTTCGCCTTCACCGCGCTCAGGTAGTGCAGCCGTGGAATGTCGGCGACGTCAAGCTCCACCTTCTTGCTCTCGACCATGAGCTTGAGCTTGGCGATCGACATCCAATCGCGCACGGCCACCACCTTGATCCCGGTCTCCTTCTCGAACGGCGTCACGTACGCCTCGAAGTTGGCATCGGCCCAGTCGCCGCCCCCGATCTGGACGACCACCTTGCCCTTGTCCTGGCCGACGGCGCCCTCGGGCGCGACGAGAAGAGTGACGATTGCCAGCCCGAGCAGGGCGGCCCCCGCGAGCAATGTCCACGTTCCGGCGTGTCTTCGCATGGTTGTCTCCTGGTTAGTGTTTGTAGACGACCCGCACATCGGCCATCGACCAGCCGACGTCCACGCGCTCGCCCGCGCGAAAGCCCGGGACATCGGAACCCGCCTGTTGCTGAGCCACGAGGAGCTGCCCGCCCAGCCGTACCTGGTACTTCCGCGTGGCTCCGATGTACACCACCTCCTCTATCACGCCCTGCCACCATCGATACCCGCTCGCTTCGACAGGGCCCGATGCCCGGGCCTGCCCGCCCGCGGGGGCGAGCCGAACCCTCTCGGGGCGAAGCGCCAGCGTCAACCGCGTGCCGTCTGCACCCGCGTCTGCGACGGTGAGGGTCACCGTGAGCCCGTCGTCGGTCAGCGCGGTGGCCACGCCGCCCTCGACACCCCGCACGGTAACCTCGAGAAAGTTCGACTCGCCGATGAAGTCCGCGACGAACTGATCCGCCGGACGCTCGTACAGGTCTTCGGGCGGCCCGAGCTGCACGATTCGACCCTGGCGCATGACCGCGATCCGGTCCGACATGGTGAGCGCCTCTTCCTGGTCGTGCGTGACGTAGATCACGGTGAGGCGGAGCTCCCGCTGGATGTGCTTGATCTCGAGCTGCATCTGCTCGCGGAGCTTCTTGTCGAGCGCGCCGAGTGGCTCGTCCATGAGGAGGACCGGCGGCCCATACACGAGCGCGCGCGCAAGCGCCACGCGTTGCTGCTGGCCCCCGCTCAGCTGCGCCGGGAAGCGTGCCCCATAGCCTGGGAGTCGCACGCGGTCCAACGCTTCCTCCACGCGCCGGTCAGTCTCGGCTCGCGTCACCCCACGCGTCCGGAGGGGGAAGGCGAGATTGTCGCGGACCGTCATGTGGGGGAAGAGCGCGTAGTGCTGGAACACCATGCCGAGGTTGCGCCGGTACGGGGGCACGTGCGTGAGCCGGCGGCCACCGAGCAGGATCTCGCCGGCCGTCGCCGATTCGAAGCCGGCGATCATCATCAGGGTCGTGGTCTTGCCGGAGCCACTCGGTCCGAGCAGGGTCAGGAACTCCCCGGATGCCACCGTGAGGGAGATGTGGTCCACCGCGAGGACAGCTCCGAACGTCTTGGACACCGCCACGAGCTCGAGCTCGGCGCCGTGGGGAGTCCTCATGCGCTCGACGCCCGCCGTAACGTCAGCGTCGTTTCCACAGGCGCGACCGGAACCTGCCGAGGAACCGGGCACCGCGCTCCTCGACGACGATCTCCTTCTCGATCCGGACCAAAGCCCGGCCGGGCACGACGAACCCCGATTCGAGGCAGAGCACCATGCCCGGCGTCAGCGGCATCGACTCTTCGCGCTCGAACCAGGGGTTCTCCACCACTTCGAGGCCGACGCCGTGGCCCACGATGCTCAGCGCCTGACCGAAGGGCCGTTTGCGGAAATACTCGATGGTCTCGGCCACCCACGAGCCGATGGGCCGACCAATTTCCACCGTGTCGCGCATGCGCTCCGTGAGGTGCAGCCCCTCTTCGAGCAGCGAGCGCTGCCAGGCATCGGGTTCAGGGACGACCCAGCAGCGTGCCTCGTCGAATACGTAGTTTTTGCACCAGCCCACGAGGTCGATGTAGATCAGGTCGCCGCGACGGACGCGCCGGGCGGTGGCAAACGGCCAGCGCGCCCACGCCACCACCTCGTCGCCCGCCCGCACGCGCACGCGGTCCACCCGATCCGCGCCCGCCTTCATGCAGGCGACGTAGGTGGCGTTCGCGATGTCGTTCTCGGTGGCCCCCGTCCGTTGGCTCGCACGGAAGGCGGCCTCGAGCCCCTTGTCGCACACCGCCGCCGCTTCTTCCATCAGCCGGAGCTCGAAGGGGCTCTTGACGATCCGCAGGCCCTCGATCAGGTCGTCGGCGGACTCGAGCCGCGCGCGCGGAAACGCCTTCCGCAGCGATTCACTGTAGTACATGGGCATGACGTCTGTTCCGGCGATGCCAATCCGCGCCGCGGAGAGGCCGGCGTCGGTGATCGCCTCTCGAAGCGTAGCGCCGAGATCGAAGCTCGTGCGAACATCTGTCACCAGGGGCGAAACCGCCATACGGTCGAAGCGCGTCCCCGGCAGGAGGATGGGCGCCCCGCCCACGGGCAGCAGGACCGCCGCGAAGCCAAAGCCGTTGTTCCGCGCGTTGAACGACCACGGCGCGTTCGTGATCTTGTGGTTGGTCAGGTAGCACACGTGGCCGTCCTTGGCGAGGAACGCGGAAAACGCGAGCAACCCGTCGAAGCCGGCGGACCTCAGCGCGACCTGTGCCAGGTCGAGTCGGCTCTTGATCTCACGATCGGGCGGGCAGAAGCGTGGCAATCCCGCGTGCGGGCCAGATCCTGTGCCGGTCTTCGTCGACGGCGACCCGTGGCGTGCCCGTTTGTTCAGCACTGCCGTGATGCTCGAGAGCGGATACCGATCGTCGCCATCGCGCCGATCCTGCCAGATCGCCACTGGCACGTCAAACGAGCGCTGGGCCCTCATCTCCCCGCATCTACAAATTCGTCAGCGAGCGCAGCCGGGGATCGAGCACATCCCGGAGCGTATCACCGACGAGGTTGACGGCGACCACCGTGGTCATGATGGCCACGCCCGGCCCTGCGGAGATCCACCAGCCTCGGAGAAGGTAGTTGCGGCCGTTGCTCAGGTCCACGCCCCACTCGGGAATGGGGGGACGGGGGCCGAGACCGAGGAAGCTCAGGGACGCGCCGATGATGATCGACCATGCAATGGCGATGGTGGCGAGGACGATCACGGGCGCGATCATGTTCGGCAGGATGTGCTGAAGGGTGATCCGGCGCGGCGGGCAGCCGAGAGCACGCGCGGCCTCGATGTAGGCCTGCTCGCGGACGACGAGCACGTTCCCGCGGATCAAACGCACGAAGGTCGGGATCAGCGACACGCCCACCGCCACCATGACGTTCGTCGAGCCGTGGCCGAGCACGGCCACCACGACCAGCGCGAGCAGCACGCTGGGAAACGCCATCATCACGTCGACCACGCGCATGATCAGGAGATCCGACCAGCCGCCGGCGGCGCCGCTCACCAGGCCGAGGCCGAGCCCACCCGCGAGGGCGATCACCACCGCGCCCAGGCCGGTGACGAGAGAGAGGCGCGCGCCCGTGATCACGCGGGTGAGCACGTCGCGGCCGTACTGATCGGTGCCGAAAGGATGGGCGGCGCTCGGCGGCGAGAGCGCTTCGAGCAAATTCATCTTCAACGGGTCGGTGCGGGTGGCCGCGGGGCCGGCGACGGCGAGCGCGATGACGAGCCCGAGGACGGCGGCGCCGAGCACGGCCGCCTTGCGCCGCGAGAGCAGGCGGACGGTCACGCCGCGCCGTCCCGATGGCGGATGCGGGGATCGATCAGGGAGTACGAGACGTCCACGAGCAGGTTGACGAGCACGTAGCCGAGCGCGCTGACGAGCACGACCCCCTGGATGAGCGGGTAGTCCTTGTCGAGCACGGCGGTGACGGCAAGGCGGCCCATGCCCCGGCGCGAGAAGACGGTCTCCACGATGATCGTACCCGCGAGCAGGTTGCCGAGCTGCACGCCGATGATCGTCACGACCGGGATGAGTGCGTTGCCGAGGGCGTGCTTCAGGACGACTACCCGCTCCGCGAGCCCTTTGGCACGTGCGGTCCCGATGTAGGCGTTCCCGAGGACCTCGAGAAAGCTCGAGCGTACGAGACGGGCGACCACGGCCGCGTAGCCCAGCCCGATCGTCGCCGCAGGAAGGACGAGGCGGCGCCAGCCCCCCTGGCCCGTCGCGGGCAGCCAGCCGAGCTCGAGCGAGAAGGCGAAGATGAGGAGCAGGCCGAGCCAGAAGCTGGGCATGGAGATACCCCCGAGCGCGACGAGCATGGACAGCCGATCGAGCCAGGAGTTGGGGCGGAGCGCGGCCAGGATGCCGAGGACGAGGCCGACGGCCACCGCGATGGCAATGGCGGCCGCGGCCAGCTCCATCGTGCTGGGAAGCTGGTCGGTGATCTCCTCGATCACGGGACGCTTGCTGAAGATGGACCGCCCGAGGTCGCCCACGATGGCGCGGCGCAGAAAGCGGGCGTACTGCACGGTGAGGGGATCCTCGAAGCGGAGCTGGGCGCGGAGCTCCGCCACCTGCTCCGGCGTGGCGTTGGCCCCACTCAGCATGACCAGCACGGGGTCGCCGGGCAGCAGGTGCACGATGGCGAACACGACGA
>WNFS01000382.1_pt1 | contig 32075 bp, 28 predicted proteins | sample 5400141 | NCBI WGS metagenome assembly WNFS01 (sample SAMN13153358, study PRJNA577476) | soil metagenome | isolation source: 60 cm saprolite under Madrone tree | place: USA:California | collected 2016-06-14
GGACGCGCTGCGCGTGAGCAGGTCGATGCGATATTTTTGCAGTGGCAAGCCGAGCGGCCGGACATTGACACCAGCCCGGTGCACGTCTACGGCCTGATCGGACGCATCCAGATGCAATGCACGGCCTTCATCGAGGAAGTGCTGGAGCCGTTTGGACTGACGCGCGGCACCTTCGACGTGCTGACCGCGCTGCGCCGCGCCGGTTCGCCTTATTGCCTGTCGCCGAAGCAGATCGCGCAGTCGCTGCTGCTCAGTGGTGCCGGCCTGACCAGCCGGCTCCACAAACTGGAGGCGCAGAATTTTCTGGCGCGGTTGCCGGAGCCTGATGATCGCCGCACGCTACGCGTACAGCTGACCGCCGCCGGCGAAATCGTCATCAATGAAGCGATCCCGCGCGTCTTCGAGGCACAACGCAGCCGGCTGCTGCCGCTGGGTGGCGATGGTCAACGGCGCCTTGTCCAGGAGTTGGCGAGGTTTGCCGAAGTTATCGACAGTTGGCCATCTGTCCCCGCGCAGCCGCAAAAATGACTAAGCTCGCATCTGACCAAGATGTGGCTGGATTCCGGGAAGAAATGGATCGGCGGCAGTTGCGTTACAATCGGATAGATTGGCCGCGCAGAGGACGCGGTTCATCGTAATCATCGGTCCCTAGGTCCGAGCGCCGGTGACCCAACCACGCAGTGGCTGGCGGTTTGACCTCGATGACCCGGGACTAGCGCCGACCAAGTGGTGCAGTTCGTGGCGCCGCTGGGCATTTTTCTCGGACGGTCTATTCTGACGGTTTCCCGCGGCATGGTCCAAATGCCGCCTCAGATGCCCACAATCAGCGAATGTCGGTATCGGTGGTTGCGTGTCCGGGATTTGAACCTGTGATGCAACGCCAGATCAGGAGCGAATTGCACACGATCGAAACCGACACCAACCCACGGGGCAGGGCGCCCGAGTCGGTGAATCATGAGTTAATTTTCCGGCAAATTTCCTCGCTCGGCGGCCCAGCGACTCAGTCTATGACGTCTCGTCGCACGAAAGAAGCGGGTGCACAGATGCCAAATTCGAATGACGTTGCCAGCGTCGAGGTACTTTGGGGGCGTGTCCTTTCCCTGCTTGTGGTGGGTGCCAGTGTGTTGGGCGGAAGTGCCGTGCTGTTGATACAGGCGGTGCCCCCAATACTTCACGGATTTCCATAAGCACCAAGAAACGGCAAAGAACCCGCCGACGGCTCACGGCTTCGAGAAGAGTCTTACTTCGCGTTCCATTCGGTAATTTTAGCAGGCTGGATGGCAACGCCTTGTCTGCTCAACACCGCGAACAACGAGAAGAGTTTTGCAAACGTCTCAGAAGTGGCCGGAAATAGCCGGATCAGAATATGCTGAGTTTGCAAAACCAGGTGAGAGATTTCAAAGGCTTAGCCCGAAAGCCGTTGTGCTACCGTTACACCATTCCCCATAAGTCATTGATATTACATCGTTTCTCGTCGAAACTTTTGCAAATGGCTTCGCAAATCGTCCCGTTCATATAACTGCACCGGTGGTTTCGGTCCAGCCCTTGTTGAATCGCCCTCGAAACAGCCTGTATCTAACGGTTTTCGTAGGCTTTGCCGCGTCATCCTCGGACAACGCATTGTTCTTTCCATTAGCTGACTCTGACCAAGTGTCAGCGCGGCTTGGCTAAGAGAACGAAAATTACTCCGGTCGGGGGTTCGAGTCGCTCTCCCGCTACCAAGCGCAACGATCTTGCGCGCCAAACTACGATCTTCTACGAACGCGTTCGCCAGGTGTTAGCGCCCTGCGCAGTTCACCGCGACGCATGCCATGTTACGAGCCTTCGCGGAATGAGCGGTTATGGAATTTGTAAAGGGTTGCGGCATTCAAACTACGCCGCACTAGGGGACACTCGGAAGCTTGCGGCTACGAAGGCTTCAGGTCGACTTCTACTTTCAAACAATTCTGCTTTTTCGGTCCGCCCAATAACGGTCTCGCAGCAGTCGCTTGTAAAGTTTCCCGGTTGGAAGCCGCGGAAGTTCGGCTTCGAAATCGATCGAACGCGGGCACTTCTGGCGCGACAGGTGCTTCGTACAAAAAGCGATCAGCTCATCCACCAGATTGGAATCGGTCGCGACGCCGGGCATCGCCTGTACGACGGCCTTTACTTCTTCACCCAAATCTTCGTTTGGCACGCCGAACACAGCTGCATCGGCGACCATGGGATGCGTGATGAGCAGGTTTTCGCACTCCTGAGGATAGATGTTGACGCCGCCTGACACGATCATGAAAGTGGCGCGGTCAGTCAAATAGAGAAAGCCATCGTCGTCAACGTAACCAACATCGCCCACCGTGCTCATCGAGCCATCTGGTGATCGTGCCTCGGCGGTCTTCGCCGAATCGTTGAAATATTCAAAGGGTGTCGCGGTCCGGAACCAAAGCGTCCCCGAGGTTCCCTTCGGGCACGGGTTCATAGTCTCGTCCAGAACATGCAGGTCCCCAAGCATGACTTTTCCCACGGTGCCACGGTGAGCAAGCCATTGCGCGCTGTCGCAGGCGGCGAACCCGAGCCCCTCCGTCGCGCCGTAATATTCGTGAATGATCGGCCCCCACCATTGGATCATCTGCTCCTTGACCTGCGCCGGGCAGGGCGCGGCAGCGTGGATGACGACCTCAAGGGACGACAGATCATAGCGTTCTCTTGCGGCTTGCGGCAGCTTCAGCATCCGCGAAAACATGGTGGGCACCAGTTGACTGTGTGTCGGCCGGTATTTTTCGACCAACTGCAGGTAACGCTCCGGATCGAAATTCTCCATGATGATCGCGGTTCCGCCGTTGCGGATGACGAGATTGACGGCCGCCTGCGGCGCCGAGTGATAGAGCGGGGCAGGTGACAGATAGACCAGTCCTTCCCGATAGCGCCAAAGCTTCTGAAGAAAATCGAACAACGGGAGCTGCTGTGACGGCGGTTGTTCAGGCAGTGGCCGGATGATGCCCTTCGGCTGGCCCGTGGTGCCTGATGAATAGAGCATTGCAGTGCCAACCGATTCGTCGGCGATCGGGGTCGTTGCCATCGGTGCCGTGGCGTCGTCGAAATTGAGGATGCGGCTGCCGTCGCCCGGACCATTCACTACCAGCGCAACCTCCACCCCGGGGCACTGGCGAAGGGCCTCAATGGCGACGGCACGCTTTTCCTCCGAGAAGATCAGCACCTTGGATTCGCTGTTATTGACGATATAGGCGAGTTCCTGTGCCGTCAGGAATGAATTGATACAGGTAAAGTAGAGGCCGGCGCGCTCGCCCGCTCCGCAGCACTCGAGATAGCGCGCATTGTTCTCCATGAAGATCGCATAGTGGTCGAGACGCTTCAGGCCGCGACTTCGCAGGAAATGCGCGCTCTGATTGGTGCGCGCTTCGAGTTCAGCATATGTAACCGCTTCGCCCGATTGCGCCATGATGAAGGCGGGCTGGTCGCCTTTTGGTTTTACATGAGAGCCTGGATACATGTCGTCCCTCCCGATGATGATGTTGATGCCGAATTGACGTCGGTCTTGAATCGAATTCGAGCTTACGCGCCGGTGGCGTTCCCTAGGAATGCGGCGCTATTGGCGTTAAAGAAGCCGGAACCGGATAGTGCCTGCCCGCCGTCAACCCAGAGCGACGTGCCCGTGATGTACGCTGCCAGAGGTGAAGCAAGAAACGCCGCCGCTTCACCAATCTCCTGCGTGACGCCCATGCGGCGTAGCGGAATGTTGGCCACGAAATCTCCGCTATCCTTCGTGGAGGAAATCCGCCGCATGCCCTCGGTATCACCGACAAAGCCGGGAATAATACTGTTGGAGCGAATGCCGTAAGGCCCCCATTCAAGCGCAAGGTTTTTCATCAGCATCTCGACCCCGGCTTTTGCCGGGCCGACATGGGCTTGGTAGGCATGGGGCATCATCGCCATCGGCGCGGTAACGAAGAGAATCGATCCGCGCGTACGCTTCAATTGGTCGAAGGCAACCCGGCTGGCGTTGAAGGACCCGACAAGGTCGATGTCGACGACCGTCTTGAATCCGTTGAACGAAAGATTCTCGCCCTTGACGAGGAAGTTGCCCGCGGCGCCGCAGATCAGGACGTCGATGTCGCCTAAGGCATCGCGCGAGGCGTTCATCGCGGATTGCAGTTGATCTGGCATCCGGACATCCGCCGAAGTAGCCGATACCTTGGCGCCAATTTCGCGCAAGCCGGCTGCCGCGGCATCCAGCCGTTCCTGCGAGCGCCCGCAAATTCCGATGTCTGCGCCGAGGCCTGCGAAAGTGCGCGCAATTCCCAAATTGATCCCGCTGCCGCCGCCGGTGACGAAGACGGTTTTCCCCGCAAAGAGATCGCGTGGGAGAATGCCTCGTTGGTCCGGCTTCGACGCGTTCATGGAGTGCTCTCCTGTATCCGTCATCGGCTAGCCGGTCTCACCACCGAAATAGGGCGGCTTCCCCGTCGTCCACGTTTCGCCCCACAATTGGCCGCCGCCGTCCACGGTCAGCGTTTCGCCGGTCACGAACCCGCCGGACGGCCCGGTGAGATAGCCGCAGGCTTCCGCGATATCCCATGCCGATCCGGCACGCATCATCGGGTTCGATCGCGGATAGGCAGCGCGCGCTTCTGGCGAATAGACTTTCCAGCCCTCGGTCTCAATTAACCCCGGCGCGACGCAATTGACGCGGATCTTCAAAGGCGCCCACTCGACCGCGACGCTGCGCGACAGGCCGACGACTCCGGCCCGCGCGGCGATGCTGTGCGCGATGCCGTAGAGACCGTGCGTGGTGACAACCACGATATTAACGATGCTGCCTGGATGCCCGGCATCGCGCCAATGCTGTGCGGCCGCTTGCATCATGTACCAGGTGCCGTTGAGATTGGTATTGATGACGGCGTTCCAGCCCTTCACAGAAATGTCGATCGCAGATTGCGGAAACTGACCTCCGGCGCTGTTGATCAGACTATCGACGCGGCCTCGAGCTTTCCAGATTGCGTCAAACAGCGCCCGTACAGCATCCGGATCTCTGATATCGACTGCGTATGACGAAACTTTCAGCGCGCGCTGCGTCATGCGTGCCGTCAGAGCGTCAAGCTTGGTTTGATTGCGGCCCACCAGCACGACATGCGCGCCAAGCCGCGCGAACAGCCACGCGATCGCGCGCCCAATTCCGCCTGTTGCGCCCGTGACCACCACGACCATACCTCCCAGCGCATCAGATGCGAACACCGTGCGTCGAATGGCGAGTTCGTCATCCGTGAGGCCGAATGTTTCCGGTGGCGGCTGAGAATTGGCGTCAGCCGGTTCAGGCGACATTGCGACTGCCGTCTTTCAGCAATTCGCCAGCGATGATCATCTTGCGGACTTCCGTGGTTCCCGCACCGATCTCCAGCAGCTTGATCGACCGGAACAACCGGTTGATTTCCGACTCCCAAATATAGCCGCTGCCGCCATGGATCTGCACCGCCTTGTCGAGCACCGCATGACATGCTTCAGCCGCGTACATCACCGAGGCTGCGGTCAACTTATGGATGTCACCGCGGCCGCCGCCGCCGATTTCCAGCGACGCCGCCTCTGCCAGCGTGCGGTAGGTGAAGGTTCGCATCGTTTCGACCTGGACATACATCTCGGCGAGCATCGACTGCACCATCTGGAACGATCCGATAGGCTTGCCGAATTGCTGGCGAGTTTGCGCGTAGTCGATCGATAGCTCCAGCGCCCGCTCCGAAATGCCGAGGCACAGAGGGGAGATCATCGCGCGTTCGAGGTCGAGTCCGCTCATCACGATGGATACACCGCTGTTCTCGCCGCCGACGAGATTCTCTACAGGCACCCGGCAATCCTCGAAGACGAGTTCGGCGGTCTGGCTGCCGCGATAGCCCATCTTGGTCAGCTTCTGCGCGACTTTGAAGCCGGGAAAGTCCTTTTCGATGATGAAGGCCGATATTCCGTGCGCGCCTTTAACGCGATCGGTTTTGGCGTAGACGAGGAGGACGTCGGCGACAGGTCCGTTGGTAATATAGATCTTGCTGCCATTGAGGATGTAGTGATCGCCATCTCTACGGGCGGTGGTCCGCATCGATCCCAGGGCATCGGAACCCGCACCGGGCTCCGTGAGGCCCAGTGCGCCGATCGTGCGGCCGGCGCAGAGATCCGGCAGATATTTGCGGCGCTGCTGCTCGTTGCCGTTGCGATAGATGTTGTTGGCGCACAAATTGTCATGCGCCACCCAGGACAGCGCCATGGCGTGGTTCCAACGGGCGAAACCCTGCAGCACGAGGCCCGCGGCCAGAAGGTCTTGGCCGGACCCGCCGTACTCTTCGGGAATGGTGACGCCGAAAAAGCCATTGTCGCCGATCTTCGGGAACGCCGCTTCCGGCCACCACTCGTCGCGGTCCATCCGTTCGCAGAGCGGGTAGAGTTCCTTGCGCGCGAAGCGGTCGGCCTGATCGAGGATTGCCTGCTGTTCCTCGTCAAGACCAAAACTCGGTGCGCGAATGTCGCCGCTCGATCTAACAGGGGTCTCGCCCATGGCGTTTCCTTCCCATTGCTGCGATTCCCGTCTTGCCGGGCCCGATGTCGTATAATGAATAACATTCATTATACGACATCCCGGCGCTGTCAATGACTTTGCATCCTTCGATCGACCAGCAATGCATCGAATACGCTGCAATATCGTTCAGTCGCTTGCCGTCTTCGACGTTCTCTTCTTGAGCCGGCGCATGTCAAAAGTGCCTGGGGCTGTGCGCGGATCAGCGCCCTCCGGAAAGATGTCGTGCTTCTGGATCTTTTGCGTACCCGTGGTCGGCAGACTATCGACAAAACAGATCCAGCCCGGCGCCTTGAAGTAGGCCAGTTCCCTGTTGCAGTGCTGGAACAGCGTGTCTGCTGCGATGGCGGTGTCTTGTGCTTCGGCCAGGACCACGCATGCAACCACCTCCTCTTCGCGGAGTTCGTCCGGGACGGCGATAACTGCGACCTGCTTCACCATGTCGTGCGATTGCAGGACTGCCTCGACTTCGGCGGCGGCGATATTCTCGCCCGACCGGCGAATAATGTTCTTCTTGCGATCGACGAAACGGAGCATCCCATCGCTATCCCGCTGCACGGTATCCCCTGTATGAAACCAGCCGCTGCGCCAGGCGTGGGCGGTTGCCTGTTCATCGTTGAGATAACCGGAAAAGAAGCCCCTGCGCGGCGTTGCCTGTGAGTGGCGAATGACCATCTCGCCGGGCTCCCCCGTCGCGACGTCGTTGTCCAATTCGTCGACTACGCGGACATCGACGCCGGGTGTCGGCCGGCCGAACGCGCGGGTGCCGATCGAACGTGGCGGTTCGTGATCCAGCAATATGCGTACCATCTCGGTCATTCCCCACACCTCGATGAGGGGGAAACCGAAACGCCGCTCGAACACGCCGTGAAGCTGCGGCTCTACGCCGGCGCCAAGGCCGAAGCGAATCGTATGACTGCGCTCTTCAGCGCATTCGGGCATGCCGAGCAGAAGCGGTACGATTACCCCGAGATAGTGAACGATCGTGGCCTGCGTCTGGCAGACTTCCGGCCACCATCGGCTCGGATGAAACCTGTCGGCCTGGATCTGGCAGCTCCCGCTGAGCATAGCGCAATGGAACGACAGAACGGACGAGTTGACGTGATACACGGGCAGGGGGTTATAAATCCGCTCACCCCGTTGGCGAAACGATGCGAGATGACCGCGCGTCGCATACCATGTCCCAGATTCGAGCTCGTAGCCGTGTGACAGCATGCAGCCCTTGGGTCGGCCGGTGGTCCCCGATGTATAAAGAACGCTTGCTTCACTCGCGGCGGACACCGGGTCCTGGCGCCGGGCGCGTGCCGGCGCCGGAAGGGATGTGAACTCCTCAAACAGCACGATAGGCGCCTTGTGCGAGCTTGCTTCCATTCCCGCCACAAGCTGCTCCCGGCGATCGCCGCATACGATCGCCAGATCGGCCTCAGAGTTCTCGAGCAGGTAAGCGATTTCGCCGGTGCGGTAGTCGGGGTTTACGGGCACGCATGAGACGCCGAGCGTATTGAGCGCAAGCTTGTGCAGGAAATGCTCCGGCCTGTTGTCGAGCAACATGGCAACGCGATGCCCATGCCCAAAACCGTGCGCTCCATAAATGTCGCAAAGCCGCTTGACCTCGCGCGCGGCCGCCGCAAAATCGATCTCGTATCCGTTCCGATGATAGTTCCGGTGGGCACCGGCGGGTGCCGCAAGGAACAGCCGCGGACCATACGCTTCCGCCGAACGCGCGAAAGCCTCGCCTATCGTAGTTTCCTCGTCGATGGTGATCACGCCAGCGTGCCTCCTCCAATACACGTTGCCACCGAGCTTCCGCGGTTGACAAACCAAAATGAATGATATTCAATATGGCTCGCTCGACGCAAGTGCTATTTTTCGTTGAGCTGATGAGGCTCGACGGTCGGTAGCCAGCACGTCGATAAGAAGTGTTCGGGAGAGAAAATGCCAGCGATCAGCCCGCAACGAATGCAGGATCGTTACGACGCGATTCTGGATGCGGCAAAAGGTGCCTTTGCCGAAAAAGGTTTCGAGGGAACATCGATTGCGGACATCGCCCGCACCGCTCAGATTTCTGACGGTCTGGTCTATCGCTATTTCCGCAACAAGCGTGAATTGCTCTACGAGGTTCTACGAAAATTCTACGAGCGCATCCTTCTCGATCTGGAGACCCAGGTTTTCGAACAGGACGGCTTCTCGGCGCGGCTCGAGGCTCTCATACGCCGGCATCTCGAAGTCTTTGTTGCCGACACTGATTTATGCCGCCTCTTCATCTCCGAAGTGAGGACCGCGAGCGACTACGAAGGCTCCTCAATTCAGGAATTGAACAGGCTCTATACCTCAGTGCTCATTCGAATCGTCAAGGATGCGGTAAAGACCGGTGAAGTGAGGCCGGACGTGAATCCGAAGCTTTTGCGTGACGTGATTTTTGGCGCGATCGAGCATCTGGCCTGGCGTCACGTCAATGGCAGAGGCCAGCTCCGGGTTACGCAAACCGCTCGTGACCTCACACTCATGTTGACCTCCGGCATTTGCGGTGCCCGGTGATTGGTTCTTTTCCGTTTGGCGTGGTTCTCGTCGCCAATCGCGGCGAAATCGCCGTTCGCATCATCCGGACGCTGCAGAAGCTCGGATTGCAGAGTGCGGTCGTCTATCATGAGGTCGATGCTCAGTCTCCGGCGGTTATGAGTGCGGATCACGCTGTCGAGATTTCGGGCAAATCGCCAGTGTCGGCCTATCTCGATAGCGACCAGATCATCGCGGCAGCGTTATCCGTCGGTGCTGGAGCGATCCACCCGGGCTATGGGTTTCTTTCAGAAAATGCAGCTTTCGCGCGCGCGGTCGAGGAGGCCGGCCTTGTTTTTGTTGGCCCGTCGCCGGAGGCAATCGAACTGATGGGGGACAAGATCCGCGCGCGCAATTTCGTCGCGCGAAACGGATTCCCGGTTGCGCCGTCTGCAATCGAGGAGGACGATCCGGCCACATTCCTGCAACGCGCGCGGACGATCGGAGCGCCGCTTCTTGTCAAGCCGTCCGCGGGTGGCGGAGGCAAGGGCATGCGCATCGTCCGCGATCTCGCCGAGTTGGACGATGCCGTGACGCAGGCGCGCAGCGAAGGACAGCGCTATTTCGGTGACGGGCGCCTCTATATCGAACGGTTCGTGGAAAGGCCGAGGCACATCGAGGTTCAGGTGCTCGGCGATGCCTTCGGAAACGTCGTTCACCTGTTCGAGCGGGAATGTTCGGTCCAAAGGCGTTTCCAGAAGATTATCGAGGAGACGCCGTCACCGTCGCTCTCGGTCGACCTCCGCAAGACCATCTGTGATACCGCCTCAGGCATCGCGCGGGCAGCCGGGTATAAGAATGCCGGGACCGTCGAATTCATCTACGGGCGCGGCGAGTTCTATTTCCTTGAGATGAACACGCGACTGCAGGTTGAGCATCCCGTGACGGAGGAGACGACCGGAATGGACCTGGTCGAGCAGCAGTTGATCGTTTCGGCAGGGCATCAGCTGGCCTTCAAACAGGATGACGTGCGGTCCAGGGGCCATGCGATCGAGGTCCGGCTCTATGCGGAAGCGCCCGAGCGCGGCTTTGCGCCGACGACGGGCAAGGTGTTGGCGCTCGAATACCCGCAAGGCGACGGTGTCCGCGTCGATAGCGGTATTTCCCAGGGGCAGGCTGTTACGACCGCATTCGATCCCATGCTGGCGAAGATTATCGTCCATGCACCAACCCGAAGCGAGGCGATCGCGCGCGCAAGCCAGGCAATAGAGGATTTCGTCCTGCTGGGATGTGAAACCAACGCTGCTTTCCTGGGGCGTATCCTGGGTGATGAAGGTTTTGGAGCCGGCGAAGTCCATACCGGCTATCTCGACGAACATCCGGGCATCGCGATGGGGGCCGTGCCCGACGAGGGCATCCAAAGGCGGCTGTTGGCGGCAGCGGCGCTGCTGACTCGGCCAGTGCGTGACGCGGCGGATGCCATACCCGCCCTGCATGCCTCCCTCGGAAGCTGGAGGAACTGACGTGCATCACACCTTCGACATCGGTGGAGAACCTCACGCGATCTGGCTTTCGCGTTTGCCGGAAGGATATCGCCTGGCGCTTGCCGAGGGGGGAAGTGCGGCTGTCTCGCTTGTCCAAACACGTAGCGGCGAGGGACGTCTGACCGTTGACGGTAGCAGCGAGCCGATCGCTTATGTGGTCGAGGGGGATGCGGTTTACATTCATCTTGGAGGCAGATCGTACGCCGTGCGATATGTCGATCCGCTGGTGGCCCTCGCAGTTGAGGCGGACGCCGCCGGACATCATATCGCCCGAGCTCCCATGCCCGGCGTCGTGGTATCGGTGAAGGCGGTGGTTGGCGAACGGGTGGTGGCGGGCACCGTGGTCGCCGTCATCGAGAGCATGAAGCTCGAAACCGCCATCCGCGCGGCGCAAGACGGCATCGTCGAGAAAATTCATGTCAGGGCAGGGGAGAGTTTTGACCGCGATGCCGCCCTGGTGACGCTTTGCATGGAGGGCATTTGAAATGCAGCGCGTCAGCTCCTTGATCGATACTCGCGACGGCGATTACGTTGCTAACGATTTGCACAACCGGCGCCTCGCCTCCGAACTGAGGGAACGTCAGAAGGTCGCGCGTCACGTTCGACCCGAACGTGACAGGGAACGTCTGCGTCGTCAGAACAAGATGTTTGTTCGCGACCGCATCGAAGCCCTGCTCGATCCGGGAACGCCGTTCCTGGAGCTTTCGACGCTTGCCGGCAACATGGCCTATGACGGCGAGGTTCCGGGCGCAGCCCAGGTGATCGGCATCGGCATCGTATCCGGCAAGGAAGTCATCGTTCACGCCGACGACGCCAGCGTCAAAGGTGGCGCGTGGTATCCGCTATCGGTCAAGAAGATCGTGCGCGCGCTCGATATTGCGATCGAAAACCGTCTTCCGGTCGTTCATCTCTGCGACAGCGCCGGCGGCTTTCTGCCACTGCAAGCCGAATTCTTCGCGGATCGCTATTTCGCCGGGCGCATCTTCCGCAACCAGTCCATCCTGTCGAAGATGGGCGTGCCTCAGGTCGCGGTGGTAATGGGCCATTGCACTGCCGGCGGCGCTTATATTCCCGCGCTCAGTGACTACAACGTCATTGTTCGTGGCACCGGAGCGATCTTTCTCGGAGGCCCGCCGCTTGTGAAAGCGGCGACCGGCGAGGAAGTGACAGTCGAGGAATTGGGCGGCGCCGATATGCATACCAGCATATCGGGGACCGCAGACTATGCGGCTTCGTCCGAACTCCATGCCATCGCGATCGCCCGGGACATTGTCGAACGGTTTCGACAGCCTGAAAAGGCAGGTGTCGACTGGATCGAGCCGGAGCCGCCGGCATATGATCCGGAGCAACTCTACGGCATTATCCCCCGGGATCCCCGGGTGCAGTTCGATATGCGCGAGGTGATCGCGCGCATGGTGGACGGCAGCCGCTTTCACGAATACCAGCCGCGCTATGGCCAGTCGCTGATCTGCGGCTTTGCGCGCATGCACGGTTATCAGATTGGAATACTCGCCAACAACGGCGTGCTGTTCAACGACAGCTCGCTGAAAGGCGCGCATTTCATCCAGCTCTGCGACAAGAACCGGACGCCGCTGCTGTTTCTGCAGAACATCACTGGCTTCATGGTTGGACGCGAGTACGAGCGGCGCGGTATCACCAAGGACGGCGCGAAGCTGATTATGGCGGTGGCCGGTGCGTCCGTTCCGAAATTCACGGTCGTCTGCAATGGATCGTACGGCGCTGGAACCTACGGCATGTCGGGCCGGGCGTTCGACCCGCGCTTCATGTTTTCCTGGCCTCAGTCCCAGGTTTCGGTGATGGGTGCAGAGCAGGCGGCGGGGGTGTTGACCGACGTGAAACTGCGGCAACTCGCCCGGAGCGGCCAGCAATTGTCCGAACAGGAAATCGCGGCCATTCGCGATCCGGTTCTGGAAGACTATCGGCGTCAATCGAGCGCTTATTATGCCACTTCGGAGATATGGGACGACGGCATCCTCGATCCCGTTGACACGCGCAATGCCATCGGCATCGCGCTGAGCGCGGCTCTTAACGCTCCGATTGCTGCTCCACACTATGGCGTGTTCCGAATGTAGCGTTGAGGATTCGTTCCGATGGTCGATCACGTCCCTGCCAACACGAACAACACGGTGCTCAGATGCGCCGGCATCGAGCGTTCATTCGGTGGCCTGAAGGCGCTCAAAGGCGTGACCCTCGACGTCCATCGTGGTGAAATATTCGGCCTGGTCGGTCCGAATGGAAGCGGCAAGACCACCATGGTCAATGTCGTGACCGGCTTTTATCCACCGAACGCCGGAAGCGTGACCTTGTTCGGCGAGGACATCACCCGTCTGGCGCCGCACGCTGTCGCACGTCGCGGCGTTGCTCGTACCTTTCAGAACCTGGCCCTGTTTCGGGGAATGAGCGTTCTCGACAACATCATGCTTGGCCGTCACGTCCACATGCGGCCGAGCGCTTTGGCGAGCCTGTTCTATTGGGTCTGGGCTTTGCGAGAGGAACTGGCAAACCGGAAGATCGTCGAAGAAATCATCGAATTCTTGCAACTCCAGGACATTCGTGACGAGCCGGTCGAGGTGATTCCGATGGGGTTGCAGAAGCGCGTGGAGCTTGCGCGCGCGCTCGCCGCGGAGCCGCGGCTTCTCATCCTCGACGAGCCGATGGCCGGCATGAACCAGGAGGAAAGGGAATACATCGCGCGTTTCATCCTGGATGCCCGCGAGGAGCGCGACGTTAGCATCCTCATCATCGAGCACCACATGGACGTGGTTACCGCGATCTGCGATCGAATTGTTGTGCTGAGTTACGGCGAGATCATCGCAGAAGGGCGTCCGCATGAGGCGATCGCCAATCCTGCCGTTGTTGCAGCCTATCTCGGACAGCGAGCCGCGGCGCGCCAGCTGGTCGGAGCTTCGTCATGAGCATACCGGTCAGGATGCCGCTCGGAGTTTCCTCGTGGCCGGTGACCCCCGACGGCCGTCCGTCGACGCTGGTCGCCGCGGTCGCCCGCAACGCGGCTGAAAGCGGCTCGAAGATTGCCGTTCGCGAACGGAAATTCGGCATCTGGCAAGAGCGCGACTGGGCGGCCGTGCTTGCGGAAGTCCTGGCGATGGCGGCCGGTTTGGAGGAACTCGGATTGTACGCGGGGTCGGCCCTCACGGTCATCGGAGACAACCGTCCTCGCCTTTATTTCGCAATGCTGGCCGCGAGCGTGCTGCGCGCGTTTCCGGTGCCGGTTTTTCCTGACGTCTCGGCCAACGAGCTGGCGACCTACACGCTTCACGGATTGCCGACGATGGCGGTGGCCGAGGATCAGGAACAGGTCGACAAACTTATCGAGCTGCGCGAGCGGATCGGCCGGCCGGCCACGATCATATACGACGACGACCGCGGGCTCGGCACCTATACCGGCGCGGGCATTGTATCATTTGATACCGTGATTGCGTCGGGCCTGCGTCGGCTCGCCGCCGAACCCGGCCTTGCGTCGGAGTTGATCGGGCGCGCCCGGCCCGACGACATCGCGGTCCTGCTGCATTCGTCCGGAACGACCGGCACGCCGAAAGGAATTCCGCTGCGTCATCGCAACATCCTCGGCGGCGTCGCCAATGCGGCAGCTGCGGGGTACTTCGGCCACAACGAGGAATTGTTCGCGTATCTACCGACCGCCTGGGTCGGCGATTTTGTCTTTACGCTGGGTGCCGGCCTGTTTCTTCGTTCGACGATCAATATTCCGGAGCGGCAGGAAACCGCCTTACACGATCTGCGCGAGGTGGCGCCGACGTTCTACCTCGCAGCGCCTCGGGCGTGGGACAGCATGCTGACCAGGGTTCAGGTCGGCATGGCCGACTCGACACCGCTGAAGCGCCGCTTGTTCAACGTCTTCATGCCAAGGGCCATCGCGCTGGAGCGCAAGCGACTTGCTGGCGGAAAACCCACTGTGGTCGAGCGGCTGGTGCACGCGGTCGGAAACTTGTTCGTTTATGGGCCGGTCAGGGACTTCCTCGGTCTTTCGCGGGCCGAACGAGCTTTTACCGGCGGCGAGGCGATCGGCGAGGATACGTTTTTGTTCTTCCGAGCGCTCGGGGTGAAGCTGAAGCAGTTCTATGGTCAGACTGAAACCTGCGCGCTGACCGCCGCGCAGACTGAAGGTCATGTCAAGCTTCACACGGTTGGACCTCCGATGTCCGGGGTTGAGGTTCGGATTGACGACAGCGGCGAGATTCTTGTGCGTTCCGTCTCGGTGATCGACGGCTACTACGGCGGTGACGCGGACGCCGACAAGGCGATCGTCGATGGCTGGCTGCATACCGGCGACGCCGGCTATCTGGATCCCGATGGCGAACTCATTGTGCTCGGACGTGTCAGCGAAGTGGTGCGCACCGCCGCCGGTGAGCGCTACATTCCGAACTTCATCGAGAACCGCATCAAGTTCAGTGCTTACGTTCGCAACGTCGCAGTGATCGGAGCAGACCGAGCGGATCTCACCGCGATTGTCTGTATCGACCTTGAAGGCGTCGGCCATTGGGCCGAAAAACGAGGTATCTCCTCGACGTCCTATGCGGACTTGTCGCAGAAACCGGCCGTCCTCGATCTGGTCGCGTCGGTTCTCGCCCACGTCAACCAGACCCAGCCGGCCGGGCTCCGCATCAAGCGCTTCATCAACCTGCACAAGGATTTCGACGCCGATGATGGCGAGATCACGCGTACCCGCAAGCTGCGACGCAACGTGGTCGAGACCAATTACGACGAATTGATTCGGGCGCTTTACGCAGAAACGTCATCCCCCAGATCGGTCATGTTCGATGCGCAGATTGCCTACGAGAGTGGCGAGAAGGGCGTGATCCGCCGCTCGCTTTCGATCAACCAGGTCGGTGGCTAATGGACTCTTCGCTGATCATCGAGCTGGCGATAAATGGCGCGCTGATAGGGTTGATGTACGCTCTCGTCGCTCTCGGCATCGTACTCATCTACAAGACCTCCGGTCTCGCAAACCTCGCCCAGGGCGCGATCGCCATGACCGGCGCCTATGTGACTTGGGCAATAGCCTATGGGGTCGGTGCTCCGATATGGCTCGCCATTCCGCTCGCGCTCGTCCTGATGTTCGGGGTCGGAATGCTGATCGAGCGGCTCGCGCTGCGCCGGATGATAGGGCAACCCGTGATTATGGCGATCATGCTGACGCTCGGTATCGAGATCATGCTGCGCGGGCTGCTGCCCGGCATGTTCGGCTCTGCGGTCAAGCGGCTCGATATTGGTATCCCCCAGGCGCCATTGTTTGTCGGAGACTTTCTCATCAACCGCGCAACGCTTATCGGCGGCTCAGTGTCGCTTCTCGTGATCCTGCTGTCGCTTGTGTTCTTCAATTCGCGGTACGGCGTGGTGATGCGGGCGGTCTCCGACGACCAGACCGCGTCCTGGTCGGTCGGCATTCGGGTCGAGCGCGCCATCGCCATTGCCTGGGGACTGGCCGCCGTCACCGCCGCATCCGCGGGCATCCTGTGGGGTGCGAACCAGGGCGTCGATTGGTCGCTTTCCCTGCTGCTCATCAAGGCGCTTGCGATCGCCATCCTCGGCGGTCTGGATTCTATCGTCGGCGTGCTGATCGCGGGCCTGATCGTCGGCGTCGTCGAGAGCGTCGCAACCGGGCTGATTGATCCGCTCGTTGGTGGGGGTACCCGCGACATTGCCGCCTCGGTCATCATCCTGTTGACGCTTCTCGTCAAGCCTCACGGCCTGTTCGGCCGCGAACATATCGAGAGGGTCTGATGCTGTACCGTCGCGCCGGACTTCGCCACACCCGTTATGAGGACGAGCGGCAGCTTTGGCCGCTTCCGTTCGACCGCGGGCTGGTCGTGCTAGTTCTTGTTGTCCTGGTCGCGGCGCCGCTCCTGGTCAACCGGCTCTACCTCGTCAGTTATCTGCTGCCCTGGGTCATCTGGTCGACCGCAGCGCTCGGTCTCAATCTCCTGATGGGCGGAGCAGGTCAGATCCATCTCGGCTACGGGGCGGTGATGGCGATGGGCGCCTACGGTTCGGTGCATCTGGTGCGCGCGGGCGTGCCGTTCGAATTCGCCATGGTCGGCGGCGGACTGATCAGCGCTTGCGTCGGCATCGTCTTCGGAGGTGCGGCCTTGCGCGTGAAGGGGCTTTACCTCGCCATGGCGACGTTGGCGATGCAGTACGTCGTCGATTTCGTCATTTCACACGTCCCGATGATAAGCGGTGGTACCCAAGCGACCATCCAGGTCCCCACGGTACGCTTCCTCGGAATCCCGGTCGCAGGCGATCTTCCGACCTACTATGTCGCTCTCATCATATGTGCGATCGTAACGGTCTTCATTCTCAACGTTGGGCGAACGAGTCTGGGTCGCGCGCTCGCCGCAGTGCGCGAGAAGGATTACGCGGCCGAAATCATCGGCGTGAATACGTTCAAATTCAAACTGCTGGCTTTCTGGATCAGTTCGTTCATCGGCGGCGTGGCGGGTTCGGTACTCGCTGTCTGTTATCTGAGGGCGATTTCCCCGGACCAATTTCATATCGAACTGTCCATCCAACTCGTCGCCATGGTGATCGTGGGCGGCTTGGGAAGTGTGCTCGGCTCGTTTTTCGGCGCAGCGTTGATCTTGTTCGCTCCGATCGTTCTCAACAACCTTATCGGGGGCATCGCCGACGGGCTCGGGCTTTCCATCAGCACCGATCTGCGCTCACACGTGCCGCTGATGCTCTACGGCGCTCTAATCATCGGCTTTCTGCTCTGGGAGCCGCTCGGTCTCGCCAAAATCTACAATAACGTTCGCAACTACTTTTTCGTATGGCCGTTTCGTCACGCTCAGCGGTGACGGCTCAAAACGAAAACACAGGGAGGAACCAGAAATGAAACTCAACCGACGTAGATTCCTGGCCGCAACCGCCGCCACGCTCACCATGCCCGCCACGATCGATTTTGCCTCGGCGGAGGAGAAAGTAATCCGCTTCGCGATGCCGCAGGATTTCACCCGCGTGTATACGTTCGTGACTGCGGAATACAGCCAGGGGCAGCGTGACTACATTACCTTAGTCAATGAGCGTGGAGGTATCAACGGCTATCGCATCATCGCCGACGTCTCCGACCACGGTAACGACCTTCCGCGCGCGATCGAGGCCTATGAAAAAGCCAAGCGCGAAGGCGCCGTGCTGATCGACCCGCTCTCGACCCCGGTGGCGCGCGCCTTGGTCCCGCGTGCGCTTGAAGACAAAATCAACATGGTTACGGCATTCTCTGGCCGAAGCGATGCGGCGGACGGCACAGCGTTCCCCTACGTGCTGCCGCTGTCGCCGAACTACTGGACACAGGCAGGTTTGCTCGTGGACTACTTCCGTCAGCAGGACAAAGACCTCAAGGGCAAGAAGATCGTCTTCGTGCATATCGATACGCCGTTCGGGCGGGAGCCGTTGCCGATCCTGCAGGTGCTCTCGCAAAAACTGGGCTTCGAGTTCCAGGCGTTTCCCTACACCCCTCCGGGCAACGACCAGTCTGCGATCTGGCCGCAGGTTCGACGCGCCCGGCCCGACTGGGTGATGTTCTGGGGCGCCGGCGTCGGCCAGACCGTGGCGATGAGCGAAGCCGTCCGCAACGGACTTCCGATGGATCGCGTTTGTTCGAGCGTCTGGCTCTCGGAATCTGACATGGACGTCATCGGGCGAGAGCAGGTGAAAGGCGTTCTGAAAGTCGAACCCTGCGTGAGCGGCAAGGATCCAAAGCCGGTACAGGCGATCATCAATGAAGTGGTCTCAAAGGGCAAAGGAGCAGGGCCGGAGAACAAGGTCGGTACCAGCTATTACAATTATGGAGTCATGATGGGTGCGATCATGATCGAAGGCGTCAAAAAGGCTTTCGAGAGGAATCCGGGAGGTCCGATCACAGGCCTGTGGCTCAACGAGGGATTGCGTTCGATCACAAACTTCACGGCCGAGGGAATGATCCCGCCGATGACCGTCACCAAAGAGGATCACCAGGGCGGCGGAGGCGGCCGAATTGCTCGCTGGGACGGCACGAAGTTCGTTCCGGCAACCGACTGGTTTGCGGCGAACCAAGACGTCGTCTGGGCCGAGATTCGAAAATCGTCCGAAGAGTTTCGCAAGTCCGGAAAGTAGCTCATGCGAGCGAACGGCGTCCGGTTGGGCCGGGCGCCGTCCGCGGAGAAATCAAATGGCGCTGCTCTCGCTCAACAATGTCGAAGTCGTCTACGATCGCGTGTTTCTCGCGGTCAAGGGCGTTTCGATCGAAGTGCCGGAGGCCGGCCTCGTCGCCCTTCTCGGCGCCAACGGCGCCGGCAAGAGCACGATTCTGAAAGCCGTAAGCGGGTTGTTGGCGCCGGAGCGAGGCGAGGTGACCCGCGGCGAGATCACATTCGATGGCGTGGACGTGCTGGCGCTCAATGCCCCCGACAGGGTTCGACGGGGGATCGTCCATGTGCTGGAAGGGCGGCGCGTGTTCGGCCACCTTACGCCCGCCGAAAATCTTCTGGCCGCCACCTCCATGCATCGGGACCGAGCCCGGGTCAATGCATTGATGAACCAGATGTTTGAATTGTTTCCCCGTCTCGCCGATCGTGCCAACGCCAAGGCTGGCTACCTCTCGGGGGGCGAGCAGCAGATGCTGGCGATCGCGCGCGCGTTGATGACTGAACCGAGGCTGATATTGCTCGATGAACCCAGTCTCGGCCTTGCGCCATTTCTGGTCGACGAGATCTTTGACATCATACGAAGGATCAATACGGAGACCAAAGTCGCTGTGCTCCTAGTCGAACAGAACGCCGCGGCGGCGCTCGAGATCGCGCACTCTGCATATCTGGTAGAGAACGGCCGCATCATTATGAACGGGATCGCCGAGGTATTGCGGGCCAACCCCGATATCGATGCTGCTTATCTTGGCGGCGGCAATCGGACCGACTACCACGCCGTCAAGCACTACCGCCGCCGCAGACGGTGGTTGGCATAAACGACGGAGTAGGGGGCCCCAGCTCAATAACCGCCAGACAGCGTCACACTATCTTGCCGTGCATCGTCGGACTGCCCGCTTTCGAGAATTCTCTCCCATGACTCGTGTTGGGGAACGGCCGCTTGTGGCGCGGCGTCAGCGAATCTTGACGAGCCGCTTGCCGGTATTCTCGCCGCGATAGAGACCGGCGATCGCTCCCGGCGCATGTTCGATCCCTTCCAGTACGTCTTCGGAGTAGCGCAATCGTTCATCGCGAACCCACTGGGCCAGGCGAGCAAGGGCCTCTTCGAACCGAGGCGCGTAGTCGAAGATGACGAATCCCTGCATGCGAGCGCGCTTGACCAGCAGGTGACGCTCGGCGCGCGGCCCGTGCGGCCAGGGATGCCAGCTTGAAACCGAAGCGGTTCCGCAAATAACTACGCGCGCGCCGACGGCAAGATGACGCAGGACGGTGTCGCTGATCGCTCCCCCGGTGTTGTCGAAATAAACGTTTACGCCGTTCGGGCACGATACGGCGAGCGCAGAGGCGAAGTCGCCGCTCTTGTAATCGAGCGCCTCGTCATAGCCGAACAGCTCGCGGCATTGGGCGACCTTCGCCGGCCCGCCGGCAATCCCGACCGTCCGGCAACCCGAGAGTTTCGCGATCTGACCGACCGCCGATCCCACCGCGCCGGCCGCGGTCGACACGACAACGGTATCGCCGGGGCGCGGCTGACCGACGTCCAGCAGCCCGAAATAGGCGGTGATCCCGTTGAGACCGGTGACGCCGAGCGAGAGCGAAAGCGGCAGGCCGTCTTCCCTGACTTTTCGCGTGACGGCGGCAGGCCCGACGACCGCGAATTCCTGCCACCCGAACATGCCCATCACCTTGTCGCCCGGTTTGAAGTCGGGATGCGTCGACTGCAGCACCTCGCCGGCGGCGAATGAGCGCATCACTTCGCCGATGCGTACCGGTTCCGAATAATTGGCGACATTGCTGACCCAGCCGCGCATCGCGGGTTCGACCGAGAGATAGACGTTGTGCACCAGGATTTGCCCGTCCCGCAGGTCGGGAACGTCGGACTCGATGATTTCGAAATTGTCGGCCTGAGGAATATCGGCCGGCCGCGATTTCAGAATGACCTGACGATTGCGATTGTTCTTCATGGCCAACGGTTCCTGTTGGGAGGGTATGAGGTGCCGTGAAAGTGGTGGGCTGACCGGCCCCACCGATCCTCTTGCATTAGTTGCCAAAGATAGTACGTATGTGTACGATCTCGGGCAAGACCGTTGTCTAGGCCATTATGTCGAGGTCGATCCGGGAAGGCGATGCCGCCCAATAGCCAATAGAGGGAGAGATCGGATTGAGGTTCAATTTTGCGTGGCCCGGCGTCCTCCTTCTCCTGGTCGCTTCCTTCCCGGGTGCGTCTGCGGAACCCTATCCTTCGCAGCGCATCACGCTGATCGTGCCATTCCCGCCCGGCAGCGCGACCGACAGCGTGACGCGGCATCTGGCCGAAAGCATCCGTGCTGCAACGAACGCAACTGTGGTGGTCGAAAACAAGCCGGGCGCGGACGGCAACCTAGCAGCGCTCGCGGTCCTGAAGGCGGAGCCCGACGGCTACACCGCGTTTGTGACGACCAATTCGACGCAGGCCGCGAACATCAACCTGTTCAATTCACTGCCTTACGATCCCAAGGCGGATTTCGCGCCGGTCGCGGGCATCATGACGATACCGATGATGTTGACCGTGAAGGCGGACTTCCCAGCCAGGACCGTTGCCGAATTCGTTGAGCTAGCGAAGAAGCGCGAAAAGCCCTTGTCCTTTGGCAGCGGCAATACGTCGAGCAGGGGCGCGGCCGAGCTATTCAGATATCGTCAGGCAATCGAGATGCAGCATGTGCCGTATCGCGGCATGCCGCAGGCTTTGACCGATGTCATGGGAGGACAGATCGATTGTGTCTTCGCCGATCCCGCGAGCGCGCAAGGCCTGGTCCAGGACGGCAAGTTGCGGGCGCTGGCCGTGACGAGTGCGAAGCGGCTCGAGACAATGCCGGATCTTCCGACCGTCGCGGAAAGCGGCTTGCCCGGTTACGAATTGACGGCCTGGGTTGGGGTCTTCGTCCGGACCAAAACACCACTCGAAATCATCGCCAGGCTCAATGCTCTGGTCACCGGCTTCGTCAACAGCGCCGAGACGAAAAAATATCTGGCGACGATCGGCGCTGCGCCATTTCCCTCGACGCCGCAGGAGCTCGCAGCCTTCCAGGAAGCGGATACCAGGCGTTGGGCCGAGATCGTCGCAACCGCCAAGATCGAAAAGAAGTAAACGGCGCTCAGCTTGCGAACATTGCGCTGCCATGATCCAGCGCAACGAAAGACTACGCCGCTTTCCTGCTCTTCCGCGGTTTACTCTTCTTGCCGACGTCTTCTTCGCTCTCGCTCGGCAGCGCACTTCCATCCGACATCGCCAGCAGATTGTGCTTCATCGCCAGTAATGCGTCCGACGCCGCTTCCAATGCCTCCCGGTCGATCCCGTGGGTGAGCTGAGCATTGAACTTGTCGGTCTCCTTGCGAAGTTTTTCCAGGAAGCCGCGCGCCTGCTTGGTAACAAACACGCGCTTGACGCGGCGGTCGACCGGATCCGCCTGCCGAAGCACGAAGCCGGACGATTCCAGACGGTCGATCAGCGCGCCCACACCAACCTTGCCGACGTCGAGTTCGTTGGCGAGCTGGGTTTGCGGAAGTCCGTCTTTCCGCGAAATGAAGGCAAGCACCCACCATTGCGACCTTGTGATGCCGAGCGGGGCGAGGGCGCGGTCGAACATCATCCGGCGTAGCCGGGAAACATCGTGGATGAGATAGCCTAGTCGGAGATCCCAGTCGGGCCGGTCGACCATGTCGATTTTTCCTTGTCAGAAGCCTGATACCGATTGTGTCGATCCCGGCGATTCAACTTATATCATACACAAGCGTATTTTCAAAGGAACGTGCCCGTGACGCGCCGCTGGTCCCGGTTCTCTCGGCCTGGCGTTGCCAAAACAGGCTTCAATTAAATGGTTTTCAGTTGGATTCCGAGCTCAGGACCTCATTCGGCTGGGACGCGAACGATTTACAGATGAAGTACAGTAGTGTATCAATTTGTCCGGACGGCCTGGATCAGGCCGTGACGCGACGGTTCGAATAGCAGGATTGACCTTTTCATGTTCAACCGAGACCTCCTCAAGGGAAAGCGTATCCTCGTCACCGGCGGCGGCACCGGGCTCGGCAAGGAGATTTCCTTAGGGTTTGCCGCCCATGGCGCACACGTCTTCATTTGCGGCCGCCGGCCGGAAATTCTCGAGCAGGCGGCCAGTGAAATTCGCGCGCGCTCGGGCGGGCAGGCCGACGCGCTGGTCGCCAATGTTCGCGATCCCGACAGCATTGAAAAGATGATGGCGGAGATCTGGGCCACCGGACCTCTCACTGGCCTCGTGAACAACGCCGGCGCCAATTTTCTGGCGCCGACCGAGACGCTGTCGCCGCGCGGCTACGAGGCGATCCGATCGACCATCATGGACGGCTCGTTCTACGCGGCGCAGGGTTGCGGCAGACGCTGGATTGCCGCCGGGATTCCCGGCGTGATCATCAGCAATCTCGTAACCTGGGTCTGGACCGGATCGGCCTATGTGGTGCCGGCCGCGATGGCCAAGGCCGCAGTTCATGCAATGACGATGTCGCTCGCAGTCGAATGGGGGCCGAAGGGAATTCGCGTCAACGCGGTGGCGCCAGGTCCGTTTCCGACCGAGAACGCCTGGGACAAGCTCAATCCTCTGGCCGAGACCGGCGTGGGTGCGACCCAGGCGGACGAGGTTCCGCTGCGCCGGTTCGGAAAGATGGATGAGTTGCGCAATCTGATGATTTTCCTGATGTCGGATGGATGCAGTTACATCACCGGCGACACCATCAGCATCGACGGCGGGCATCATCTGGCGGCGCCGAGCACGTTCGCGGGGCTTTCAAAACTTTCGCCGGAAGACTGGCAACGGGCGCGGGAGGCCATTCAGGCTTCCACGCGCAAGGAAAAAGAAGGCCGGTCGGCCTGAAATCAATAAGCCTGAATCGCCCGGGAGAGACGCAATGGATCTGGCAATCGCTACCACGAGCTTCGAATGCACGATCGACGGTGGCCTCGCGCATATCGTTCTCAACCAGCCCGACCGCGGCAATCCGATCGACGGCGAGTTCTGCCGCGAGTTCAACCTTTGCATGGCGGAATTGAGCGAGCGCGACGATGTGCGATCGGTGCTGATCTCCGCGCGCGGTAGATTGTTCAGCGTCGGTGGCGATCTGGCGGCACTGGCGTCGCGTGGCGACGCGCTGCCGGTAACGATCAAGTCGTGGACGGCGGATCTGCATGCCGCCATCGTGCGGATGGTCCGCATGCGTGCGCCGGTCGTCGTGGCGGTGCAAGGCAATGTGGCGGGCGGCAGCGTCTCGCTGATGGCCGCGGGCGATCTGGTGGTGATCGGCAAATCGGCGCGTATCTCGTCCGCGTTCGCCAAGATCGGCTTCACGCCGGACAGCGGATCGACGACGACCGTGACGCGGCGCATCGGGGTTGCCCGCGCCAGGCGGTTTTTCCTGCTGGCGGAAACGATGGACGCCGACGCCGCGCTGGCGGCCGGACTGGTCGACTATGTCGTGAACGACGATGCGGTCGTTGCCGAGGCCGAAAAGATCGCGCGCGAGCTGGCGTCAGGTCCCACCGAAGCCTATGGCGGGATCAAGCGCCTGTTCCTGCAGACGCCCAACCGTTCGATCGAAAGTCAGTTGGAAGACGAGGCGCAAACGCTCGCGGCCATCTCGCGAACGGCGGACGCCCAGGAGGGCGTAAAAGCCTTCAGGGAGAAGCGTAAACCGAAATTTGCGGGAAGATAATTCTATTGATCCCTGTAAGTCGGGTCGCGGCGCTCCCGAAATGCCGCGACGGCTTCCTGATGGTCGCTGGTTTCGAGCAGCATCACCTGCTGACGGTCCTCGATCATCAGCGCGGCATCGATGCCGGGGGCATCGATCAGCGCGTTCAGCGTTTGCTTGGTCAGGCGCAAACCCATCGGCGAAGCGCGGGCCATTTCGGCGGCGAAGGCAAGCCCGGTCTCCAGCAATTGGTCGTCGGCAACGACGTCGCTGACGAGTCCCACGGCCTTGGCCCGATCCGCACCGAGAAATCGTCCGGTCAGCAACAGTTCCGACGCTACGGAGAGGCCGATCAACCGGGGCAACAGATAGCCGGACCCCATGTCGCAGCCGCCAACGCCGACACGGATATAGGCGGCGTTCATCCGCGCCGCCGGCGTGGCAAAGCGAACATCGGAGGCCAGCAGCAACGAAAACCCGGCGCCGCATGCCGCGCCCTGAACAAGGGCTACGATCGGCTGCGAGCAGCTTCGCATCAGGCGGATGATCCGCGAGTAGCGCTGCTGCATGTCGAGCTGCCGCTGCGGGCGCCCCGCGCCGGGAGCTGCGAATGCATCCGAACCGAGCTCGGCCCCGGCGCAAAACGCCCGCCCATTGCCCCGGAAGATCACGATGCGCGTGGTCAGGCGATCGTGGAGCCCGGAAAAGTAGGCGATCAACTCGTCGGCCATTGCGGGTGTCACCGCATTGAGCGCTTCCGGCCGGTTGAGGGAGAGGATTTCAATGGCGCCGCGCGCTTCGACGGTGATTGTCGTGAATTTGTCCATGTCGTGCGTTCCCAAAGGCATCATTCGTCGCCGGGACAACAGGATGTCACAGGGTGGTGCGGATGGCCATGACAAGCCGGTTGTTCCAATTCTCCGGCCTCCGGCCCTTCTGTCCGGGCGCTTGGCAAAGCGCTTGCGAAACAGAATACACCATATCATAATATAGTGTACTAATTTTTGGCAGCGCGGCGGCCGGCCGCCGGTCGCCCATCAATTCGGAGAGCACGATGCCATACCAATCGGTCTTCAGGCCGGATCTCTTCAAGGGCAAGACGATCATCATCACCGGCGGCGGCAGCGGCATCGGCCGTTGCACCGCACACGAACTGGTGGCTCTCGGCGCTGATGTCGCGATCCTCGGCCGCACCGCCGAAAAACTGGCGGAGGTGAAGGTGGAGATTGAAGAGGACGGCGGACAGGTCCTGACCCAGGTTTGCGATATCCGCGACGAGACGATGGTGATCGCGGCGATCGACGCCGTGCTCGGCGCCTATGGCCGCATCGACGGGCTGGTCAACAATGCCGGCGGTCAATACCGCGCGCCGATGAAGTCGATCTCGACCAAGGGGTTCGAGGCGGTGGTCCGGAGCAATTTGACCGGTGGCTTCATTTTCATGCGTGAGGTCTATAACCGCTGGATGGAGGCCAATGGTGGGGCCATCGTCAACATCATCGCCGACATCTGGCATGGCTGGCCCGAATTCGCGCACTCGGGTGCGGCGCGCGGCGGCATGCTGACGCTCACCGAAACCGCGGCGTGCGAATGGTCCGCTTCGGGCGTGCGAGTCAATGCGGTCGCGCCGGGCGGCATCGTGTCCAGCGGGTTCGATACCTACACGCCGGAAATGCAGAAGAAACTGCATGATTTCACGGCGGGCGTGCCGCTGCAGCGGTTCGGCACCGAGGCCGAAATCTCGGCGGCGATCGTGTATTTGTTGTCGCCGGCTGCGGCCTATGTCACGGGATCCTGCATCCGCGTCGACGGCGGTACGCCGAATGCGCGCACCACATGGAAGCTAGAGCCACACAATCGCAACGCCCCCTTTGAAGGCTTTCATCGCTCCAAACTTCCGGAGGCCCTGAAGAAGGCACCGTGACGCCGGTCGGGCTGCGTCAATAAGATGTCGTACGCGTGTATACGAGTATGCAGAGATGAGGAAACGAGATGGCCGGACTGTATTTCGAACAATTCTCTGTCGGGCAAACCTTCGTTCATGAAATCCGGCGAACGGTCACCGACATGGACAACATCCTGTTCTCGTCGCTGACCTATAATCCGGCAGCGGTCCACATCGATCACGAATACGCCAAATCGACCGAATTCGGCAAACCGCTGATGAACTCGATCTTCACGCTCGGCTTGGTCATCGGCCTGTCGGTGCAGGACACCACCCTGGGCACGACGGTCGGAAATCTCGGCATGGAAGACACCAAATTTCCACGCCCGGTCTTCGCCGGTGATACGATAAGGGCGGAAACGAAGATCCTGGCCGTTCGCGAGAGCAAGTCCCGCCCGACCCAGGGGATCGTGACCTTCGAGCATCGCGGCTTCAATCAGCACAATGAAGAAATCGCGTATTGCCGCCGCATAGGCCTGATGATGAGGCGTCCCGCATGAGATTGCGCTCCCTTCTGTTTGTGCCTGGAGACAGCGAGCACAAATTCGCGAAGGCATCCGGGCTTGGCGCCGACGCGCTGATCCTCGATCTCGAGGATGCCGTGGCGCCGCCGCGCAAGGCGCTGGCGCGCGAGATGGTCAAAAACCTGCTGGGCGGACCGCCGCGTGACTGGGCGTTCCTGGCGCGCATCAATCCGCTCGGCAGCGGCCTGACGCTCGAAGACCTCGCGGCGATTGTCCGTCCCGGCCTCGACGGCATCTTGATCCCGAAGGTCAACGGCACACAGGACATCGAACTGATTTCGAATTATGTCGACGTGCTCGAGGTCGCTACCGGCGTTACGCCAGGTCACGTGAAGCTGCTGGTGGTCGCAACCGAGACGCCGGCCGCGATGATCGGCTTTGCGAGCTATGCAACGCCGAGCCAGCGCCTTGTCGCCATGACCTGGGGTGCGGAGGATCTGGGTGCGGCGTTGGGCGCGCTCTCGAACAAGGAAGCCGACGGAAGCTGGACGTTTCCCTACCAGGTGGCGCGGGCGCAATGCCTGTTCGCGGCGGGTGCTGCGGGCGTCATGGCGCTGGATACGCTGTATGGGGATTTCAGGGATGAGAGGGGGCTGGCGGAAAGCTGCCGCATCGCGCGCCGCGACGGCTTTGTCGGAAAGATCGCCATTCACCCCGCTCAGGTCGCGACGATCAATCAATGCTTCACGCCGACGGAGGCCGATCTGGCGCATGCGCGCCGCGTGGTGGCGGCGTTCGCGGCTGAGCCCGATGCGGGGACGCTCGGGATCGACGGCAAGATGTATGACATGCCGCATCTGATCGCGGCGAAACGCGCGCTCGCCTCGGCCGGGGAGGACGTCACATGAGTGCATTGGCCAATGAGTTCGAGCCGGGCGACGATCAGGCGGCGATTCGCGAAGGGGTGCGCGCGGTCGTCACGCGCTTCGGCGACGATTACTGGCTGGCGCGCGATGACGACGGCAAGTTTCCGTTCGAGTTTCATCGCGCGATGGCCGACGCCGGCTGGCTCGGCATTACCATGCCGGAGGAGTATGGCGGCTCCGGTCTCGGGGTGACCGAGGCCGCGATCATGATGCATGAAGTCGCAAGCCATGGCGGCGGAATGTCCGCAACCTCGGCGGTGCACATCAACTTGTTTGGACCTCACCCGATTGTCGTAAAGGGCACGCCGGAGCAGAAAGCGCGCTGGGTTCCGCGGCTGGTCGCCGGCGAAGATCAATGCTGCTTTGGTTTCACCGAGCCGGACGCCGGGCTGAACACGACCCGGATCAAGACGTTTGCGCAGAAGGTTCCGGGCGGTTACCTCGTGCACGGCCAGAAGGTTTGGACCTCGACCGCGCAGGTCGCCAACAAGATCATGCTGCTGACCCGCACGACCAAGTATGAGGACTGCGCGCGGCCGACCGACGGCATCACGATCTTCTACACCGACCTCGACCGGTCCAAGATCGATGTTCATCGCATTCCGAAAATGGGTCGCAAGTCGGTCGATTCGAATGCCATCTTCATCGACGGCCTGTTCATTCCGGAAGCCGACCGGATCGGCGAGGAGGGCAAGGGCTTTTCCTATATCCTGCACAGCCTCAATCCCGAGCGCATCCTGATTGCGGTCGAAGCGATCGGGATCGGCCAGGACGCGCTGCGGCGGGCCGCAAAATATGCGCGCGAGCGCGTGGTGTTCGATCGCCCGATCGGCCAGAACCAGGGCATCCAGCATCCGCTCGCGGAAAACTGGATGTATCTGGAGTCAGCCTGGCAAATGGCGATGCGCGCCGCCTGGCTCTACGATCACGACAAGCCCTGCGGCGCCGAAGCCAACGCTGCGAAATTCCTCGGCGCCCGCGCCGGCCACGATGCGGCGTGGCAGGCGATCATGACCTTTGGCGGCTTTGGATACGCCAAGGAGTATCACGTCGAGCGTCTGTTCCGCGAAGTCTCGATCACGCGGCTGGCGCCGATCACCGAACAGTTGATCCTCTGCTTCATCGCCGAGAAGGTGCTGGAACTGCCGAAAAGTTACTGAGAGAACTCAAAGGTTGCGCGAAATCAGTTCGCGCATGATTTCAGACGTGCCGCCGTAAATCCGCAAAACGCGCGCATCCGCGTAGAGACGGCAAATCTCATACTCGCGCATAAAACCGTAGCCACCGAAGAACTGCAGGCATTGGTCGACAAGCCGGCCATGCATTTCGGTGATCCAGAGTTTTGCGGTTGACGCGGCGTTGGTCGTCAGTTCGTGATTGATATGGTCATGCAGGCACTGGTCGGCATAGGCCCAGCCAACCGCAAGATCGGATTTCAGGTCGGCCAGCTTGAACCTGGTGTTCTGGAAATTACCGATCGGCGATCCAAAGGCGTTGCGCTGCTGGACGTAGTCCTTGGCAAGATCGAACGCCTTCTGGGCCGCGGCGATCGAGTGCAGCGCGATGGTCAGGCGTTCCTGCGGCAGTTCGCTCATTAGCGCGCCCATCGCTCCGCCTTCGGCTCCCAGCAGATTGGTGACGGGCACGCGCACGCCGTCGAAGAACAGCTCGGACGTATCGGAGGAGCGGTGCCCGAGCTTTTCAAGGTTGCGGCCGTGGCGGAAACCGGGCCGGTCGGTCTCGACCAGCACCAGGCTCATTCCGCGTGAACCACCTTCCGGGTTGGTCCGAACCACGACGATCACGAGATTGCACATCTGCCCGTTGGAGATGAAGGTCTTCTGGCCCGATATCACAAGCTCGTCGCCCTCGCGCACGGCGCGGGTGCGGATCCCTTGCAGGTCGCTGCCGGTGCCGGGCTCGGTCATCGCGATGGCGCAGACGGTTTCGCCCGTCACCATGCGCGGCAGCCACTTCTTCTTTTGCTCCGGGGTGCCGTAACTGAGCAAATAGCCGCAGCAGACGTCGTTGTGCACGGAGAAGTCGGTGGCGGGACCCGCAAAACCGGAATAGCTCAGTTCCTCGATCACGACGGCGTTGTGCCGGAAGTCGCCGCCGGCGCCGCCGAACTCTTCGGGGACCTGCGGGCAGAGCAGGCCGGCCGCGCCGCCGGCGCCCCACAGCGACCTGTCGATGATCCCGGCTTCTTCCCATCGTGCGAAATCAGGCGCGATCTTCGATGCTGCGAAGCGCCGCACGGTTTCCCGGAACTGGTTGTGCTCTTCGTCGTAAACCCTGCGATAGGGTAGCATCGAGGCCTCCCGTTGATTGGTGTTGACGATCCGGCCGACGCATCATTCCGATCGATAAGGCTTCAGAAGGCGACCTTGTCGCCGCCCTTGAGTTGAAGGATTTCGCGTGCCTCGTCGGCCGTCGCGACCTCCAGTCCCAGCCCTTCGATGATCTTTCGAACCTGCGTCACCTGGTCGGCGTTTGACGCCGCGAGTTGGCCGGCGCCAATCCAGAGGCTGTCTTCCAGGCCCACCCGCACATTGCCGCCGATGGCGGCCGCAATCGCCGCAACCGGCATTTGCGCGCGACCGGCGCCCAGCACCGACCAGCGATAATTGTCGCCGAACAGGCGATCGGCGGTGCGCTTCATGTGCATGACGTCTTCCTGATGCGCGCCGATGCCGCCCAGTAGTCCGAACACGGTCTGGATGAACAACGGAGCCTTCACCAAACCTTCGGTCCAGAAGTAATGCAGATTGTAGAGGTGGCTGGTGTCGTAGCACTCGAACTCATAACGCGCGCTGGTGCTGTTGAGCGTTTCCAGTGCGTAACGGATGTCCTTGAAGGAGTTGCGGAACACGAGATCGTGGGAGCCTTCCAGCATCGCCGGCTCCCAATCGTGCTTGAAGTCCTTGTATCGCTTCAGCATCGGGAACAGGCCGAAATTCATCGACCCCATGTTCAGGCTGGCGACCTCCGGCTTCCACACCGCGGCGGGCTTGATCCGCTCCTCGACGGTCATATAGGGCGAGCCACCGGTCGTGAGATTCACCACCACGTCGGATCGCTGCTTGATGACACGAAGAAACGGCTCGAAGGCCTCCGGCGACTGGTCCGGCCGGCCGTCTATCGGATTACGGGCGTGAAGATGCACGATCGCAGCACCTGCCTCGGCCGCACCGAGCGCGGATTCCGCGATCTCTGCCGCCGTCACCGGGAGGTGAGGCGACATCGAAGGGGTGTGGATCGAGCCCGTGATTGCGCAGGAAATGATGACCTTACGTGCCGGCACGGTGTTGTCCTTGTGTGGCGTGCATTTCAGCTGATGCCCGGAGAGGGGCATCAGCTAATGCGAGGGAAGTGACGCGTTCATTGTCGAATGGCTAAGTGAATTTGTGGAAGTCCGGCGCGCGCTTCTCGTTGAAGGCGGCGACGCCTTCCTTCGATTCCGCCGTATCGTAGAACAGCTTCACGGCGTGAAGGGCGAGGTTGCTGATGCCGCGGATGTTGTCGCTGTCGGCGTTGAAGGAGCGCTTTGCCAGCGCGATCGCGGTCGGTGACCGCTGTGCGAGCTTGTCGGTCCAGTCCTTGACGGCGGCGTCGAGCTCGGCGGCTGGAACGACCTTGTTGACGAGGCCCATTTCACGCGCCTGTTCGGCGGTGTAGCGGTCGTTGATGAACCAGATTTCGCGCGCCTTCTTGTCGCCGACGTGGCGGGCCAGCAAGGCCGTGCCCCAGCCGGCGTCGACGGAGCCGACCTTCGGTCCGACCTGTCCGAATTGCGCGGTATCGGCCGCGATCGTCAAGTCGCACAGCGTTGCCAGTACATTGCCGCCGCCGATCGCAAAGCCGTTGACGCGCGCGATCACGGGTTTGGGAACGTCGCGAATCAGACCCTGCAGCTCGTCGATCGGCAGTCCGACGACGCCGCGACCATCATATTGTCCTTCGTGCGCGGACTGGTCCCCGCCGGTGCAGAATGCCTTGTCGCCCGCTCCTGTCAGCACGATGCTCGAGACCTTGCGGTCATTCGCGGCAAGTTGGAAGGCCTGAATCAGTTCTTCCAGCGTCTGTCCGCGAAAAGCATTGTAGACCTCGGGCCGGTTGATGATGATCCAGGCGGCACGATCGCGGACTTCGTAGATCACATCGGTGAATTTGGTCGGATCTGCTATCATCGTTAAAACCTCGCGTCTGTTAGATCATGTTCATGCCGCCGGAGACCGAGATGGCCTGGCCGGTGATAAATTTCCCGTCGTCCGAT
>WNFS01000384.1_pt1 | contig 32040 bp, 21 predicted proteins | sample 5400141 | NCBI WGS metagenome assembly WNFS01 (sample SAMN13153358, study PRJNA577476) | soil metagenome | isolation source: 60 cm saprolite under Madrone tree | place: USA:California | collected 2016-06-14
TCGCTCCCGCGATGCTCACCCCGTTCTTCTGCCACTGGTAGCCGAGCGGCGCTGTTCCTGCCGCTACCACCGTGAACGTCGCTGTCTGTCCCGCCGTCACTGTCTGATTCACCGGCTGTGTCGTGATCGTCGGTGCTACGACCGCGACACTATCTGTGAAGTTCACTCCTGCAACGTTGCCCCCAGTGACTGGCATGCTCTGACTGCTTGGAGTGAACGTAAAACCTGCGTGACTTGGAGCAATCGTGTACGTCCCGTTCGCTAATCCTGCAAACGTGTAGTTCCCTGCGCTATCTGCCGTCGTCGCGGCACTAGCCGCCCCGCTCAGTGTTAACGTCGCCCCACTTCCTCCCGTTGCAGGAGTGATCGCGCCGGAAATGTTGAAGCCAACTGTATTGAACTTGTTACCACCGTGCCCGTGGTTACCCTTCGAGTCGGTCGAATTAACTTGGTAATAGTAAGTCGTGCCAGCGGCTAGGCCGGAAAGCGTAATCTGGTGGCTCGTAACCATCGCCGAATCCACTGGCGTACTATTTCCGTACGCAGTGGTGGTTCCGTAATCGACCGAGGAGTTGGCAGGGACGTTTGTTGTCCAAACGACCTGAGAGCTAGAGGTTGTGAGCGATCCGCATTGTACGTTCGTGATGATCAGCGTCGACGGCGGGGGCGTATTGCCAGTACTGTTGGTACCACTCACCAAACCTGCACAGCCGCTCAAGAACGCTGCAGAGCAGCTCAGAATCATTACACCTGCCGCACACACCCATCCTCTTAAGCTCGTTTTCACTATTGATCTCTTCCTCTGGGCTTAAGTCAGCTCGTTAGCTGGGGCGGGGGTGGGGGCCCGCGGAAATGGCTGCTCAGTTCTGCCCGAACTGTATGCGAAGAATAAAAAAACACAGGTACCATTACTACTGGCATCTGGAACAGATTTGGTGCAAGGATCGAAACACTCGAGGCACAGCGTGGGTACTGTCGCAGGGTCAGGAACTAATTGGCCGGTGGGGCAAGTGAGGGAAGAACTTCGACTGGCACGCTTACTGCCAGGTGAATCGCTCTAATGGCCTTTGTGGGTACTTTTGAATGTGTCCAAAAGAGGGATCCTGGACGCATCGGATCAAACACTCCATGTGTCAGAGTTGCGGGAGCAAAGAAGCGGCCTCGAAGAGTCCGAAAGCCGGAAGCGAAGGATGACGATTTTCTTCCGCGATCACATCCACGGCTCCAAAGATCGAAGCGTCCCTTCTTGAGAGCTTGATCTCCTCACATCTTGGGGAGCATCAATTAGATTCGCAGGAAAGTTCAACCTTCTGAAAGATTTTTTCTTTCACTTCGATGAACAAGGTTGGGTGACGGACGGAGCAACCTTTTTTGCTGATAGTTACGATATAAGGTGTATGAAATTCCTGCCGAACCTGAGTGGATGTGTTGTAAATGCGGAATTCCGTCAGAGGAACCGAAACATTTCCCGTTTGATTCGTCTTTCCTTGATACGCAGCATGACCAAGTGCGTCTCTAATCGAGATGTCCGCAGCTGGAACAGGCCTTCGTAGCTGATCCTGCACGAAAAGCGTTACAGTCCAATCAACAAAGTATTCGCTCGGTCCAGGCCAGTCCCCGTTCGACAGAATGGGTCTCATGTCTGTGCTTTCCTTCTTCGCACCGCCGAGAAATTTGGAATCCTGAAAATGAATGTTGTGGACAACTTTGTTGCCGCCGTTTTGAAAGGAAAACGTTACGTAGTTCGGACTAGGATTGGCGGTTCCCTTAACGAAAGTACAGGAAATACAAGTTTCGTTCTGCGCGCCGTCCCAGCTGACGTGATAGCTGGCAGTGTCAGCGATAAAGCTGTCGTCCCTAGCGGTGAATCCTGTGGGACCGGAGTTGTCCCAACCGTAGGCTTTCCCTTGGGAATTTGAGCGAAGGCGCGCTGCTGTAAAGGAATCGTCGTGTGACTCGTTTTGCCGCAGTTCCGAATCTGTAACTCTTAGCGCAGAGGCATCACATTCATCGGCACGCGCCAGGACTTCGTTTTTCAAGCTGACGCTCCCTTGCGGATTATCGTCAAATTGAATACCGTAAGTGCCGCCTGGCTGGCACACGTTGCATGCGTTGCCTGCTTCGCTGTAATCACAGTTCTGCTTTAACTCAATTACATTAATCTTGTTCTCACGGGCAACGGAATGCTTGCCTCCCTTACCGGTGCCACCTGCATTGATGGCGCCCCCAGCAATCTGAATCCCGCGGCCCGAAATGACATTGATCTCATTTTCATAGGCCTCTTGGTTGTCACCCCACAAGTAGATCGAGAAGTCGTTTGAATAATGTCCATTCTGACGAATCTTATTGCCATAGGCAATCGCACCGGGCGTTTCCAGGATTATGCCGCCTTGCGCCCCACCCACAATCTGATTGTCATGGACCGATTGGCCTGGAGATAACCCTCGACTACCCTCGAATTTCACAGACATTCCTTGTAGTTGGTGCCTGTTTTTGACCGCTCTAACGTCATTATGAATAGCATTGCGGTAAATCAAAGATCCCGCTCCGGAGAAAATGGTAAAAATCGGAATCGCCGATTCGCCATCTACCTTGAATTCGACCTCATGGACAACTAGACGATTCCCGCCCCCCTGCCCAAGATGGATCGCGTCAGAAAAAGGAGCCATGCCGATTGTCTGTACAATGCTGCCATTCATAACAGTGAATCCATTGAAGCTGCCGCCACACGGATTCCCGTTGGCCACACCGTTCGACAACGCAGTGTCCCAGCATGCGATTCCGAGAATGCCAAAAGCGGCGGTCTTCGGGACTCCAGTGCCGTAGGTCAGGGTATGGTTATTTAGGTCCAGCGTGATGTTGTCTGCCTGCACACTAAAGCAGGTTCCCGGTGAGGAAACGTCCTGTTCCAATATGTATCTCCCTCCAGCCGATGACAGCAAGCCACATCTATTCAACCTCTTAGGAGTTGCATCTCTAACGCTCGGAGTCAAAAGACCGGCGGTTCCCGCGACAATTAGAAGGACCAGTGTGGAGAGCCGAACGACGCTCATTATGGCCATCGCCTCAGATCGTAGGGCCCGTCCTTTTTGTCGTCCACGGTTCATCGTCCTTTAGTTCCATTACGTCCCTACGTTGCAGAAAACATGTCGGCCTAGCCTATAATTTCCTCATAGAGGAGTGCGACGCTTTCACTGTGCACAAACTACCGACCCTGCGCTGTCCAAACATGTAATTCTTCGGTATGACCGTTGCATCAAAAAAGCAAACGGGTGATTCTTTCAGGTTCCAAATCGAGTCAAGTAACGACTGGATCGCATTGACCAACGCACGATCCATTTACAAACCATTTGCACATTGACAGGCCACGAACCGAGAAACAATCCCGCTCCCTGTCCCAACTTCTATCAGGAACCTCTGTAGGCCATGTCTATCTGCATCGTCGCGTCTCTAGACCTCGTCGCATATCCCGTGGGGAAGTTTGGTTTCAGTGCCATGGGGAATCCTTAGTCTCATTCCATGGAAGTATCTTAGCAACGCCTACGATTAAATTAGTTCAGCATCCCCCTCTCTGGGCTGCTCTCTTTCACCTTTGGATCAACCTCTGCCAATCCGGTGTTGTCCTCGGCCAACGTGTACAGTCGGCCTAGCCACAATAGGCGAGAACTCCGTCCTCCGCGACCACATCCGTATCTTTTGGTTCCAGTACGGTTTTGAAGACCTCCACAGTCGCATCCCAAGGCACTGTATTCTTGGACCGCGTCTGAACATGCAGGACACTAGCGATCCTTCGCTGGAACAACAGTGGAAGTGAATATTTCATAGTCCTCTTCCCGCAAACGCAAACGCCGCCCTTTACTTCCCCGCCCCGACATAACCAAACACGGCCTTCAGCTCCAAAAACTCTTCCAACCCCGCCTCGCCCCACTCTCTCCCGTTCCCGGACTGCTTGTAGCCTCCAAAGCAGCCGCCGAAGTCAATTCGCGCCCCATTGATATGCACATTGCCGGCTCGAATACGCTTCGCTACTCGGCACGCGCGATGCACATCTGTGGAGGTCACAAACCCTGACAAACCGTAGGGGGTGTCGTTGGCGATTCGGAGAGCATCCGCTTCGTTCTCGTATGGAATCATAACAAGCACCGGGCCGAATATCTCCTCGCGCACAACGGTCATATCGTTACGCACATTTGAATATACAGTCGGTTTTACGAAGTAACCCTGCTTGATCCCTTCCGGACGTCCCAGACCTCCGGCAATCAACGTTGCGCCCTCTTCGAGTCCAACGGCAATCATCTTCTGTACCTTGTCAAACTGGGCCTTGCTCGCAAGCGGGCCAATTTGAGTTTCCACGTCGAATGGGTCGCCGACTCTAGTAGCTTCAGCAGCTCGCTTGGCGACCGCGACTGCCTCGGCCATTTTGGATCGAGGGATGAGCATGCGCGTAGGCGCATTGCAAGACTGACCCGTGTTGCGAAAACAGGACTGCACGCCTTCGGTGACGGCTTTCCCGAGATCGGCGTCGTCCAAAATGATGTTGGCCGACTTGCCGCCGAGTTCTTGTGTGACGCGCTTCACAGTCGGCGCTGCGGTTGAAGCGACCGAAATGCCGGCTCGCGTAGAGCCGGTGAAGGAGACCATGGCCACGTCCGGATGCGAAGCAATCGCCGAGCCTACCGTTGGACCATCGCCGTTTACCAGGCTGAAAACGCCAGGCGGCACCCCCGCTTCATGCAGAATCCGTGCGAAGAGATATGCCGACAAGGGGGCAATCTCGCTAGGCTTAAGAACCATGGTGCAGCCAGCAGCTAGTGCGGGGGCGACCTTGCAGGCAACCTGATTCATGGGCCAGTTCCATGGAGTGATCAGTCCGCACACTCCAATCGATTCCTTGCGCATCAGCGTCGAACCCTTGGTTTCTTCAAAATTGAAGTGGTCTAACACTTTCACGATCTCTAAAAAATGGGCCAGCCCGGCGGGGGCTTGAGCCGCTCGGGACAGACTGATAGGAGCACCCATCTCCAATGAAATGGTGTCTGCCATTTCATCCATGTGCGACTTGTAGACCTCAATGATTCGCTGCAGCAAGGCCAACCGCTGTTCAACGGTTGTCTCTGAGTACGACTCGAAAGCCTTCTTCGCCGCAGCAACAGCTTTGTCAACGTCGACCGCGCTCCCAAGCGAGATCGTTGCGATCTGTCCTTCCGTCGCAGGGTTGATGACCGCGAAGTCGTGGGGCACAGCTGGGCTAACCCACTCTCCGTCAATGTAAAATGGACGGCAGTCCTTCAAGTGCTCCCTCCGGATGTTGCGTCATGCACGCATTGAGCGAGACCGCACTCGATTGTCGGATCCAGGCGAAGATCAGTACGTGTGCGCATGAAGCTGGTTGGCATCAGTCAAGGCTAGGACAGCGAAAGCCGTTGCGGCGTCGCTCATGAACCGCCCCACATTGGAGGCTGGGTCGCGTCGCTTGTTTAGAGAATAGGCAGCCCAGGATCCGTCGCTCTTATTCTCGTTGCGCACCAACCAATCGAGTCCGCGTTTCATTTGACCAGTCTGCTGAGAGACGCCTGCTTCCTCCATGGCAAAAATGATAAAGCCAGTGGCCAGCCCGTCGCTTTGCGCTTCCTGCGGTGTCCCATCGTCCCGCTTCGACTTGCCAAAAAGCGAGTCCCAGTTCAGGTCCTTCCAGGTAAGGGCAACCGAAGACATGCTCCAACCACCGTCCGACTGTTGCTTGGCCAGTATTTCATCGACGATCGACTGCTTCTGCTCTGGGGTGAGAAGTCCGCGTAATTTCGTCGAGGCCCACAGGAGGGCAACGCGGTTGACAGGAGACTGCGCCGCGGAGTTACGTCGCAAATATTCAACGAGCATCTCGATGTTGCTCTGGATCTCAGGTGTAGCACGATAATCGTCTGGAGCTGTGCCGACGGCAAGTGCAGCGAGAACAGCCCCATAATACTGAGAGCCGCGCGATTCCCAGGGCTTCAAATCAAATACCTGCCAAAGCCACGTTCCCTTGGTGCCTCCCGCTGTTTGCTGGAGCTGCCACATATTGGCGAACGCGGCGCGCGTATCCTCGCTTACTTTTCCCGTTTGAGCGTCACTGCTAGCCAGAATGAACGCGTTGAGAACAGCCTCAGTCGCTCGAGACTCAGCCGCCTTGTGGGGACCATATTCTTGGTCGCTGTAGTACGGTGCAACCTCCTTCCAGAGACGGACACGCTTGGTCACGTTGGCCAAGAGTAGGCGCTCATCGGGAGTTGCGCTGTCTTCTGCAAGCACCTTTCGGAGAGCCGGGCGTGAAAGGATGTAAGGCACCACGGTGTGACAGGAAACACAGAAAGTCCCGTGGTCTCGCTCGGCACTCGGCCATTTCATCCACCAAGCTTCCCTTTGATCGAGATAAACGGCAGCGCTTTTGGCATCCCACGTAGTAGAAACCTGGTTAGCGGCATGATCGGCATGCGCGACAACAACCTTTTCGTCATCGTAGCTGAGGGCCTTCGTTTTAGCGTGGGAGCAGGCCACAAGGAATCCGGCTGTGAGGCACACAGACAAAACGCGGACTCCTCTGGTGTTCACGTTCATGGAGATCGCCTACCTTTCGAAACATGCCGTCAAGAGCACGCCACGAGAATGGATAACGCCCGCAACATCCCATATTTTATCATCATCAGTGCACGTAAGGGGGACGCTAGCAGTTGGATTAACACTACAAGCGGTGTATTGCAGAGGAACCTACGCGCCTAGTTTGAACGTCGCGGAAACAAAGGCTTTTACGGCTCTGGTCGCTTCGCCTGTGGCAGTAGCGTCGTAGCCGAGAGTCGCGCCACGTGAGACACAAGCGTCGCATTGGCTAAAAGGCTGATTAGTGGCAACGTTGACGATTTGTCCCTCGCGTCGTTCTTCGAGCAAGCAGCGATTTGTGGTGACAGCATCCGGCAGAACGAATGCCGGTGAGTACATGGGATTGTCGAACACGTGCTGTGCTCCCTGATACTCCGTGAGCTGGACGTCCTTGCCTCTCCGATGCAAACGCTCGACGTACCGCCTGCATGGTTCGATGGAAACGTAGTCGTCCCCCGTACCGTGAAAGAGACGGATAGGGCGATCACTCACTTCCTCATCATCGACGTAAGTCGTGTTGCATGGAGGATAAAAGGCGATGTAGGCGGCAAACTCTATATTGACTGGCCCGTGCAGCTGCCGGAAGCGCTTGAGACTCGAATAAAGTGCCACAAAGCCTCCTTTCGAGAAGCCCATGATTGCAATACGCGAGGCATCAATCCGCGCGTGCTTCGAGAGTAGCTCCGATGCTCGATAGGCATCCACAATCATCGCCAGGTGCCCGAGCTGAGACTGATCCGTTACGGTTTGTACGATGCTGCGTCCCGTAAAGCAATCGAGCAGGAACGCGGCCACACCAATGCCGTTTAGTTCCTTGGCCCAACGGTCAACGTTTGCGCCAACACCGGCCGACCCGTGAATGAGGGTGACCACAGGCACCCGCCCGGTTCCGGAAGGCAGCCGCAACTCCCCACCAATCCTCACAGGGATCCCGTCTTTGGCACCCGTCAGGAACTGTTTATCGGTGACTGTCATGGTCGTGAAATGATGGATCTCAATTCTTGCGGTTGAGGCCAACTGAAGCTGCGCCAACGGTTCTGTCTCAAAACTTCTAGGTAACGGATTCAATGTGTGTCCTCGGGTCAGAGACCGTCTACGCCGCATGCATCCTCCTTGGTGCTGACCCTATGGAGCGAAGATGAAAGCTGCAACAACCTGGTGAGGAACATACGCTCAGGCAGGGCAAACCTCAAGGAGTCGCTGGGCCTCGTGGGCCTCGCCAAGCCGGGGTCATAAGCAGGCGCTAAAGACCTTTGCCTAGACATCCACGATTGTCCATGAGAGACGAATAGAACATGTGTTTTATCCGGTCTTTCCGCCGAACGAGAGTGCTGATCGTGCCTTGAGCTGGCTCAGAGAAAATCCGGTCGAAAGCTGAGGCGCGCCCCGGTGGCCTGGCGACGATTCGGCAGATTCCCTCCTACCTTTTTGTCATCTGCATGTATAGATCTCGGCCTCCCAAATGCCTAAACGGGTAAACTATTAGAGTTTCTGGAGGCTACATGTTGCGCGTCGGTCTGATTGGGTGGCGAGGAATGGTCGGCAGCGTCCTCTTGCAGAGGATGCGTGAGGAAAACGACTTCCTTGGCATCGAACCGATCTTTTTTTCCACGTCGAACATTGGAGGTCCAGCTCCCAAAGAGTTCGGTCACGGAGAGAAATTGAAGGATGCGAAAGATTTACAGTTGCTTGCCGATTGCAATGTCTTGATCAGTTGCCAAGGCGGCGAATACACGACCGAGACTTACGCTCCCCTACGCAAGAGCGGATGGGACGGCTTTTGGATCGACGCGGCTTCGACCTTGCGCATGAACGGCGATGCAGTGATCATCCTCGATCCAGTAAATGCGGACGTGATTCGAAACGGTCTGATACAAGGTGTGCGAACCTTCGCCGGTGGCAATTGCACCGTCAGCCTGATGTTGATGGCGGTCAGCGGGCTCTTCAGGGCGCGAGTAGTCGAATGGATGACGACGATGACCTACCAAGCTGCGTCTGGCGGTGGGGCAGCTAAAATGTTGGAACTGGTTAAGCAGATGGAGTGCCTCACCCATCCGACCCGTGCGCTCCCTTCCGAGAACGCCTTGGAGGTAGATCGCCTGATGATACAAGCGCAGCGAGACCCGAGTCTGCCCACCGAGGAATTTGGGGTGCCTCTAGCTGGAAGCCTGATTCCCTGGATCGACCGGGCTATGCCGGGCGGGCAAACTCGCGAAGAGTGGAAGGGCATGGCTGAGACGAACAAGATCATGGGCCTGCAGCCACCGGTTCCGGTTGACGGAATCTGCGTGCGCATTGGAACGATGCGCTGCCACGGTCAGGCGCTCTGCATGAAGCTCAAGAAAGATGTGCCACTCGAGGATGTGGAACAGATCATCGTGGGAAGCAACCCGTGGGTCCGTCTGATTCCCAATGACCAGGATTCAACGACCCGTTGCCTCACACCAACAGCAGTCTCTGGATCGCTCAACATTCCGATCGGCCGATTGCGCAAGTTGAGGCTAGGCCCGGAGTTTGTCGGCGGGTTTACGGTAGGCGATCAACTTCTCTGGGGAGCTGCAGAACCGTTAAGAAGGATGTTACGTCTTCTTCGGGAACACCTGGGAAAGTAAACGCGCGGTCGCAGCTAGACGCTCGCCGAGAGCTCTTCCGAATCGATTGCGCCAAGTTGAAACTCACGATGCGTCGTGACGAGGGCAATCTTCACGTCCTTCCGTTCCACAACGAAGGAAACGTTACACTCCGAAGAGCCCTGCGCAATTGCAATGATGTTTACATTTTCCCGGTGCAAAGCGTTAAAAGTACGCCCAATGACGGTGGACACTTGGCGCATATTCTGACCTACAACGGTTACGAGCCCTATCGTCGTGTCGAGCGTAATGTGTTCCCCGGTTTCGTCTGCGACGTTCAGCGCGAACTCGCGACGCAAAGTTTCAACCGTGCCTTTGGCAAGTGCCGACGGGACCACGAATTGCACCTCGTTTTGCGAAGACGATTGCAGGATCAGCAGTACCTCGGCCCGCGCGGCAGCAGTTGCCGTAAATGTACGCGCAAGCACGTTCGGCACTCCCGCCATAGCCGGACCGCCCACCCTAATCAAGGCTGCTTCCTTGAATGCGGTAAGGGCCTTCACCACATTATTGCTTGAAGAACCTTTTGGCGTGACCTTCGTTCCAGGTTTTTCAGGAGCGAATGTATTCCGAATCCAAAGAGGGATATCGGATTGCATCAGGGGACGAAGAGTTTTCGGATGGAGGACTTTGGCGCCAAAGTGTGCGAGTTCAGCCGCTTCACGATAGGAAATTTCGGGTATCGTGCACGCGCCCGGGACCAAGCATGGATCCGATGTGAGCACGCCATCCACATCGGTCCAAATAATGACCTCATCAGCGTGGAGGGCCGCACCCATTATCGTGGCGGAATAGTCGGAACCGCCACGGCCCAGAGTCGTGAGTTCCCCGTCCACCGTCGCACCGATGAACCCGGTCACGACGGGAATGACGCCCTTTTGCAGCAACGGGCGTACCCGCTTTTCGCTGCGCGCCCGCGTGAGATCCATGTAAGGCTCAGCGCTTCCGAAGTCAGAGTTCGTCACTACTAGTTCCGTAGCTTCGATCGCCTCACTGGCCCCCCCCCGTTCGGTTAAAGCCGCGGCAACCAATGGCGCAGACAGCCGCTCGCCAAGGCTCGAAATGGCATCACGGATGTTTAGAGGCAACTCACGCGAGATGCTCGTGACCCGGAACAAATCGTCGCCCTCTTGGAAAACCGCATTCATCTTTTGTTGGATCCGGTCTCGCGCCGCGGCTGAACTAATCAGGACCTGAGCAGCCACCTCATGTTGCCTTCGCAGTTCTTCCAAGATTGCGGCAACCGCTGCATGATTTCCGGACTCCGACAGAAGCGCAGCCTCAATTAACTTATTAGTTACGCCGCTCATTGCCGAGACAATCACGACGACGTCACTCTCACGCGACGCGGCTCGAACGATGTCGATCACTCTCGCGATGCAAGACGCATCGCCAATGGATGTCCCGCCAAACTTCATGACGCGAAGCGGCCTATTAGCTTTCCTATAGACTTGAAAATGAGCCGCGCGACGCTGCGGAACTCGATCGGAAACGAATTCTGAAACCCTCATCGCACTGTCTGGTGAATGAACATAAATAGGAGAGGCACCATTGGAACGAGCGCAGCGCCTACCGATGGGCTTGCGTGAACCATGAGACGCACTGATCGTCGGAGAGTCGTGTCCATTTGGTGGAGTAGTCATGATCGCGGAAGTCGTACCTCCGAGAAAGCTTGACTCCATTTCCCCTGAGAAAGCCAAGTGCCCCACTTACGTTGTTTTCGCAGGCCTACGCGGACCAACCCGGGCTCCTCCCAAGGAACATCGTGGTAACCCGACCGCAAGAACGCGCTTCCCGGATTTCGCAGCCATTCCTGCGGAAAAAAAGCGATGGTGTCGTTCTCTGTCATCTTTGTCGTTTCACCGACAACTCCGCCGGAAATTGCGGCAAGCAAGGCAGCCGGCAGATCACGCCCTGGCCCAAGCCGGAGGTGCCCAACTTGGGTTGTTCGGGGATTTATCTCGATGAGGTAGGCGTTTCCGGTCTGTGCTTCCAACATGAAATCAAAACCGTGCAGGCCCGAAAGACCGAGACGGCGCACCATCTTTTCAGTGGCGGAAACCATGTCCGCGTCTTTAATCATTCGCACCACACTCGCAGGCCCGGTCGAATCCTGCTTGCTCAGCACCTCAAAATGGAGGCCGGCCAGCACAGTACCCTCCCAGCACGCCACCAGACTCGTGGCTTCGCGCCCTGGGATGAATGTCTGCGCGCTCACAACAGATCGGTGACGAGACAACATCGGCCAAACCAACGTCGTGTCTCGGTCCAACAGGACTCTTTTGGCTACGCGTGCCAAGATCGGCGGGGCTTGCAGCCTTCGAAATGCGCGTTCGGCCCCTTGTGCCGTGCGGACAACCCTCACGCCTTCGCCGCCCGAAGTGCCGTCTGCTTTTAGCACCATGGGAAACCCCATACGGGCGCCCCAGTGTCGAAGTTCTTCGATATTCGCGATCACCTGGGTCTTTGGAGCGCGAATGCCTTCTTCCTCGGCCAAGTGCATGAACTGACATCTGGAATAAACCACCGGAAAACTTTCAGCCGCACCCAGGGAACGCTCGATAAGCGCGCAGGTCTTTGCTCCCGCGCTGCCATTGCGCTGTTCGCGATAATACAGTTCATGCAGATGTTGCACGGCAAGGTCATCGCCCGGAACAATGAGATCTGGCTTGCCCATGACGATGGCTTCACGGAAGGACATCAAGGGCATCAAGCCGCGATAGCTATACGTTTCTTGCGCCGCGCTTGTCTTGCAGAGAGGATGGTCGGGGGGACAGACAGCTTTGACGGCGTAGCCGCTATTTGCGAGGGCCATCGAGAGCCTAGCGGCCGAGAACCACCGGCATGTCGTAGCTATCAGGACAGTCGGCTTCACTTTAATACAAGCCTCCTCGAGTTACCCGTATCACTTGAAAACGGTTAAATCGTTACAGACACAGTTACTGACCAGCAGTAAGCGCAATCAAGCGACCAAAGTCTCAGGAGACAGTCGTGCTCTCACTAAACTGTATATCAATGAAAATAAGGAGTTTATTTACTCTGCCGTGTCAGTACAACAATCCTCGGAGACCATTTGCAGAATCCGCCGCTCAATTGTGGGAAATCAATTTCCTCGGTGTCGGCAGTTTTGACTGCCCAGGTCAGCCTAAGCATTGCCCACAAAAGAGACAAACGCTTCCCTTGCCCCGGGGAACTGCGATGCTATGTTGTTGACAATAAAAAGCTTACTTAGAGTTCTATGGCCACCCAATTGCATACCGCTAGTAGGACGTTCAGGCGAGCGCCGTGGCGCCCGAGCTAGCCTCAATGAGTCCCTGTCAGAAGGAGCCTGTGGATGTGCGGAATTGTTGCCATTTTCTCCCCGAAGTCCCCGATCTCCACAGCAACGCTCGAGAAAGCGACAAAGAGCTTACGTCATCGAGGCCCCGACGGCCAATCCTACTGGGTATCTGCTGACCGACAAGTCGGTCTCGGACACGCGCGCCTGAGCATCATCGACCTGACAACTGGTGATCAGCCGATTGCTAACGAGGATGGAACTCGGCAGATCATCGTAAACGGTGAGTTTTACGACTACGAAACGATCCAAAAAGAACTAGAGCAAGCCGGACACCGCCTCAAGACACGATCGGACAGCGAAATAGCACTTCATCTTTACGAGGATCTGGGTGCTCACTGTCTAAACAGGTTGCGCGGCGAGTTTGCCATCGTGCTTTGGGACGGTGTAAATCGGACCCTCTTCGCCGCCCGTGACCGATTCGGTATCAAACCACTTTTCTATGCCTTTCACGAGGGAGCGCTGTACTTCGCCTCAGAAGTGAAAGCCCTCTTCGCGGCCGGAGTGCCCGCTCGCTGGAATGGTGAGTCTATCTATGACGCCGTCGACTTCGGCGGACACCAGACACGCACCCTATTCGACGGAGTTTTTCAGATCCCTCCCGGCCATTACCTGGTCGCGACCGATAAGCGAATCCAGTTGAACCGCTATTGGGATTTTGACTACCCGAGGAGCACTGATCCCATCCCGCAGCGTTCAGACGCCGAGTACGCGGAAGAATTCCGGCAGGTGCTCGAAGAATCTGTTCGGATTCGCCTCCGGGCTGACGTTCCAGTGGGTTGCTACCTCAGTGGTGGAATCGACTCTTGCGCTATACTCGGGCTTGCGGCACGCCATCACAGCCAGGCCATTCGGGCGTTCACCCTAAGATTTGATCGTGCCGAATACGATGAAGGCGAAGTCGCCAAGGAAATGGCCGCAAAAGTTGGAGCAGAGTTCCTCCCCATCCCTGTCCGGCTGGAAGATCTGGCAGACCACTTCTGCGATGCCATAGCCCAATCTGAGGTGCTCTGCGTAAACGCTCACGGCGTTGCCAAGTACCTGTTGAGCCGCGCTGTGCGCGATGCTGGTTACAAAGTGGTTCTTACCGGTGAGGGTTCCGACGAAATCCTCGGCGGTTATTTGCATTTCGGCCGTGACATGATGCTGTCCAACAAACCGAGTCCGGCTCCGTTTGCTTCCATGCCCGCCAACGGGAACGGGCCTTTGGACGGGATTAAGCGGGTGCTGGGCTTTATTCCCTCTTGGATACAAACTGCCTCCGCCCAATCAGCAAAAGTACACGCCGTTTTCGCGGATGAATTCATGCAGAAGTTCAATGGAAGGGAGGGGTTTCGCAGCCTTCTGAATGACCTTGACGTCTCGGGCCAGCTCACTGGGCGCGCCCCCCTGCATCAGTCTCTGTACCTTTGGTCGAAGACAAGATTGCCAAATTATCTTCTTACTATTTTGGGTGACCGCATGGAGATGGCTCATTCGATCGAGGGTCGCGTGCCCTTCCTCGACCATCGCCTGATTGAAGTGATCCGCTCTCAGCCAGTGACACAAAAAATCCGCGGGGCAACCCAGAAATATGTTCTCAGGGAAGCGGTGCGTGATGCGGTTACCGAGACCGTGTACCGCAGGCCGAAGCACGTCTTTCAAAGTCCCCCCGCCACGCTCAATCCTCAAGGAAGATTCAATACTCTGGTGCAGGACACCCTGCGTGGCCCGGTTCTTAGTTCGATCCCGTTCTTTGATCAACGGAAAGTCGTGAACATGCTGGATACGATGCACACTGGAGGGGAGGGTTTGTGCATCGCCAATGATCATGTGCTGTTGACTGCGCTGAGCGCATGTGTTCTCCACGAGCGCTTTCGCCTCACGGCCTGAACGCGCACCCACTTGCACGGTGGGAGAGGAGCGCCCCACTCGGCCTATGGCAGTCCCTTTAGGGAGAGCAGCTGGATTTGAGCGCTCAGGTCTCACCCAGGGTAAACGATTGCCCCAGAGGGATAATAAAGTTCTCCACCATTGCCGCGTCGACTTATCATCTCATTGATTATAAAAGACTTAGATAGGAACTGCTCGGTCACAGAATTGCCATCCAAATTAGAGCGTCGGTCACTGTCTGAGGCTTAGGCACCTGGCTTCGAATCAAGTGCTGGCTGGCAGCAGGTGTCTGCTGCCAAGGAAAAGGAAGCACTGAGAGAAGGAGTAGTTCTCATTCCACCTATGCTAGAAACCACTATCGTTGGCGCGGGTCCCTACGGCTTATCCCTAGCGGCGCATTTCAAGCGTAAAGGTATACCCTTCCGCATTTTCGGTCGTCCCATGGACAGCTGGCTGCGGCACATGCCCAAAGGCATGCTGCTGAAGTCGGACGGGTTTGCTTCGACGATTTCCGATCCGGACAACAGCTTCTCGCTGAAGCATTTTTGCGCCGAACGCGGAATTGAGTACGCTGATCTCGGGACTCCGGTGCAGCTCGATACCTTTAGTGCTTTTGGCCTGGCTTTTAGAGACCGCATCGTGCCGGAGCTTGAAGACAAGCTCGTGACCGGCCTAGAACGCTCGACAGATGGATTTTTACTTCGTCTCCACGATGGAGAAGCCGTGAAGACTCGTCGTGTGGTGCTGGCAGTTGGAATTACCCACTTCGCATATACACCACCCAACTTGAAGCAGCTGCCGGCGGAGTTTCTCTCACACAGTTTCGCGCACCACGACCTCGAGCCGTTCCGGGGACGGAGCGTTGCGGTAATTGGCGGTGGCTCTTCCGCAATTGACCTGGCGGGGCTACTCGAGGAGAACGGGGCGGATGTCCAGCTGGTGGCACGTACGACCGAGCTAGCGTTCCACGAAAGACAGCAGCCGAACAAGCCACGCTCTTTGTGGGAGCGAGTTCGGCACCCGCAGTCGGGGATCGGCCCTGGCTTGAAATCGCGCTTCTTCGCTAATTCACCGCTGGCCTTCCACTATCTGCCCGAAAGTCTACGGCTCGAGTTCGTACGAACCCACTTGGGTCCGGCAGGGGGTTGGTTCGCGAAGGACAAAATTGTCGATCGCGTCCCTCTCGTTCTTGGGTACTCGGTGGAACGAGCAGAAGTCAAAAGCGGAAAGGTCCTGCTGCAGCTGAGCGGAGTCGACGGCAGCCGCCGCGAGATTCGCGCCGATCACGTGATTACGGCCACCGGCTATAGAGTAGATCTTGAGCGTCTGAAATTTCTTAGCGGTGCAATTCGCGGCAAGATTAAATCGACTGACGGCACGCCTGTGCTTTCGTCGAGCTTCGAATCATCCATACCAGGCCTCTACTTCGTGGGAGTTGCGGCCGCGAACAGCTTCGGCCCCGTGATGCGGTTCGCTTACGGAGCAACGTTCGCGGCTCGTCGCGTCACAGAGACCGTTGGGAAGGCACTGGCTCAAAACCCGGTGCCTGCTCACGCAATCCACGTTGCTAGTGTGGCCAAGTGAGGATAGTAGAGCCTAACGGTCCAAGACAAACCCCATGAAGCGAGAAACCATTGCGATTCATATAGGTTACGAAGGCGACCCGGTAACCAAAGCGGTCGCCGTGCCCATTTACCAAACGGTGGCCTTCGAGTTCGATAGCGCAGAGCATGGGGCCGCGCTATTCAATCTCGAGGTTCAAGGGAACATCTATACCCGGATCGGAAATCCTACCAACGCCGTGCTTGAGAAACGAGTCGCGGCACTCGAAGGTGGAGTAGAAGCGCTCAGTGTGAGCTCGGGAATGTCTGCAATCCACTATTCGATCGTAAACATCGCGGAAGCCGGCAACAACGTGGTTTCTCTCCCGCAACTTTATGGTGCCACGTATACGTTGCTCGCCCACATTTTACCGAAACAAGGAATCGCCGGCCGGTTCGCAAAGAGCGATCGTCCCGAAGATGTAGAACAACTGATCGACGAGAATACGAGAGCGGTATTCTGCGAAAGTGTCGGGAATCCGGCGGGAAATGTCGCCGACGTTGAAGGGCTCGCGCGGGTTGCCCACAAACACGGCGTTCCTCTCATCGTAGACAATACGGTTGCGACGCCGATTTTATTGCGGCCCATCGAATACGGCGCCGACGTAGTCGTGCACTCCATGACGAAATTCATGGGCGGGCACGGCACCTCCCTCGGCGGAATGATCGTCGACAGCGGGAAATTTCCCTGGCGCGAACATCCCGAGCGCTTCTACATGCTGAACCAGCCGGAGCCCTCCTATCACGGTGTTGTCTATACCGAACAGTTTGGCCCATCCGCCTACGTGGCGCGGTGCCGGACCGTTTGCCAACGAAACACCGGGGCTACCCTGTCGCCGTTTAACGGCTTCTTGCTTCTTCAGGGAATCGAAACGATGGCGCTACGCGTGGAACGTCACGTGGAGAATGCACGCAAGGTGGCCGAGTTTCTGCGCAGCCATAAGAAGGTCGAGTGGGTCAACTACGCAGGGTTTCCGGATAGTCCCCTATATCCAATGGCAAGTAAGTACTTGGGAGACCGGTGCTGCTCTCTGCTGACCTTTGGAGTGAAAGGCGGATTTGAAGCCAGCACGAAATGCTTCAACGCCATGCGTCTCTTTAAGCGCATGGTGAACATGGGGGACGCCAAGTCGCTGGCATGTCACCCCGCCTCAACTACTCACCGGCAACTGTCGCCCGAAGAACAATTAAAGGTCGGCGTTACTCCGGAGATGATCCGCCTAAGCGTGGGCATTGAGCACATCGACGACATTATTGCTGATCTCGCACAAGCTCTGGAGAGGGCTAACTGCTAAGCAAAGCGAACTCGTAACTGTGATCGGCTTAGGAGGTTTGTCATGTCATTGATGATGGATTGGGGCCGAATTCCCACTAAGTGGGCGGAAAAGAAGAACGGTTACGCGACACGTCTCCCCGACAACGGCGGAATGGGCGTCACGAAAATAGCGCTGATCAACAACATGCCGGACGCCGCTTTGGAAGACACCGAACTCCAGTTCTTCGAGCTTCTCGAAACTGCAGCTCTGGAAATTCCCGTGCACGTCGAACTTTATTCCTTACCCGGCCTGCCGCGTGGCGATCGGGCAGCAGAGCACCTGCGTAAATTCTACTCGAGTACCAACGAACTTTTGGACCGCAAATTTGACGGGGCCATCTTTACCGGAACCGAGCCGCGCCAGGCTGATTTGCGGAACGAGCCGTATTGGTCCTCGCTGACGAATATTTTTGAATGGGCCGAACGGAGCACCACTTCCACAATCTTGTCGTGTCTGGCTGCCCATGCCGGTGTCCTTCACAGTGACGGGATTACTCGCCAGCCACTGAGCGACAAACAGTTTGGAGTCTTTGAGTACGAGAGAACGAGCAATCACCAACTGACCCGCGGTTTCGGAGATTTGGTGCGCTTCCCGCACTCTCGCTGGAATGAAGTTCGTGGAGAAGCGTTGACCTCATGTGGTTACACCGTCCTGACTCAGTCGCTTGAGGCCGGCGTTGACATGTTCGTAAAAAAGAAGCGCACGAGCTTGTTCGTACACTTCCAGGGCCATCCAGAGTATGGTGCGCGAACTCTCATGAAGGAATATCGAAGAGACATAAGAAGGTTCTTGAGGCGGGAACGGCCCACATATCCTTCCATGCCGCAGGGATACTTCTCCGTTTCGGCGGAGAAGCTGCTGGATGACTTTCGCAAGGATGCTCTGACCGATCGGCGAGAAGACTTGATGCAGTCGTTCCCGGAAGAAGCACTTACGGCCACGCTTCGGAACATATGGCAGTCGTCGGCTACAAGCGTGTATCAGAATTGGTTGCAATACATTGCGACGAATAAGGCTAAGAGCGCCGTGTTCGCGGCCGGGGCTCGGGTCAGTCCAGCACGACCTGCTTAACGCTCCACACCGGCGAAAGATTGGAAAGCGATATGAATGAAGACGTCTCCGGGGTTTTATGTGCTCTGCCAGACCGCATCGGCGATGTCTTGAGGCCGTGGGTGGAGAGTTCGCCTGATCGGGCTGCCCTCGTGGAAAGCTCTGGCACTTGGAACTATGGTCAATTGAGCGTTGCTGTTACTGAGACTCGGACGTGGCTGCAGAACCAAGGAGTGCGACCCGGTGATCGGGTCATGATCGTCTGTGAAAATTGCCGAGCGTTTGTTGTCATCTTCCTGGCCCTGATCGGCATCGACGCGTGGCCGGTGCTAGTTAATGCCCGTCTTTCGGCTCGCGAGGTCGACCAGATTCAAAGTCTCTGTGGCGCCCGTCGGGTGATCTACACCACCAGCGTTTCCGCGCAAGCGAGGGAACACGCCAAGCGGCAAAACGCGGTGGTCGAAAAAACCGAGTGGTTGGGATCCATCGCTGTTGGCGCGCTGAATGAGGAGGCCGAACCTGAACCGATCGAGGCGGAGCGAGCGAGCCGCGTCGCCGCTTTGATCTACACTTCGGGCACAACCGGCGTTCCCAAGGGTGTGATGCTGACACACCGGAATCTACTTTTCGTCGCCGCAGTGTCAGCGAAAATACGCTCCCTGACTCCTGACGACCGGCTCTATGGCATTCTGCCTATGTCCCATGCCGTCGGGCTATCTGTGGTACTTTTGGGCACCTTGATCAGCGGTGGAACCCTCTACCTGGCACCCCTGTTCGACCCCGTGGCAGCACTTGCGGCACTCGAGAAGCACCAACTGACTGTCTTCTTAGGCGCTCCAGCCTCCTTCTCCTTGCTGGTCGAATACGCCAGGATGAAAGGATTGCGGTCACTGAAGTTCCCTGCGCTTAGAATCATTTCTTCCTCCGGTGCTCCGCTACATGCTTCGCTCAAGTCAGAAGTCGAGAGCCTGTTCGGCCTGGTGCTGCACAATGGCTATGGTGTAACGGAGTGCTCTCCTAATATTGCCCAGACACGTGTCGAAAATCCTTGTGAGTATGTCTCGGTTGGCAAGGTGTTTCCGGGGGTTGAGGCAAGGCTTGTCGGAACGGATGGCAAATCTGCGCCCGAAGGAGAAGTGGGCGAACTGTTGGTGCGCGGACCCAATGTCATGAAGGGATACTATGGAGCGCCTGAGGAAACGGCTGCAGCCATCGACCAAGACGGATGGTTTAACACCCGCGACCTTGCTCAGATGCAAGATGGCAAACTTTTTATTGTCGGGCGCACGAAAGAGCTAATCGTGCGCTTCGGATTCAATGTCTACCCGGCCGAGGTGGAATCTGTGCTAAACGCCCATCCGGAAGTAGTCAGGTCGGCAATCGTCGGCCGAACTCTCGAAGCAGACGGGAATGAAGAAGTCATCGCCTTTATTCAGCCAAGGCCGGGCTCCACACTCACTACCAAACAGGTGGCCCAGTACGCGGAGAAGTACCTCGCTCCGTACAAGCAACCATCTCAAATCTTCATGGTCATTACGATGCCGCTGACGCCAACCGGTAAAGTTGTCAAGGATGAGCTGAAGAAGATGGTGACTTTCAGTAGCCAGACGCCTTCAATTGGGCGAAAAAGCACCTCTGTTTAAAGGCCCACTTCGATCAACGTGGGCCCTTCAGCCTCGAATCCTGTCTGCAATGCTTTCGCAAATTCATCGAGAGAGTGAATTCTGGTGCCAGGAACTCCCATCCCCTTAGCCAGAGACACCCAATCCAGATCGGGACGGCCAATCTCGAATAGAGCACAAGCTCGAGGCCCTGGATTGCCAATGCCTAGATAGGAAAACTCGCGTCTGAGCACGCCGTAGACACGATTGGCGAAGATGACAGTCGTAACCTTGTGGCCTTCACGCGCCATGGTCCACAGAGCTTGAGCCGTGTACATGCCACTTCCATCGGCGGATAGGCACAAGACCCGACGTTCGGGGCACGCTACCGCAGCCCCAACCGCCAACGGGAGAGCAATCCCAATGGAACCCCCGGTGTTCGCGAGCCAATCGTGAGGCCGAGCGCCCCTTGTGGCCGGCATCATTTCCCGGCCTGAAGTCATGGACTCATCAACCACGATCGCATTCTCCGGCAGGAGAGCGCCAACTGCAGTTGCAAGACCTGCGAGAGTGATGTTGCCGGTCGGCACAGCAGGACGAGCCGATTGTTCCGCCAACGGTTGTACTCCCCGAATCGACAATGCGTCCGAGAGTGCTTCAAGCGCACGCACCGTATCTTCTTCGGAACTTGAGAGCGAATGGATCTCACACTCAGGGGGCGTAGGCACGCTACTCTTGCCTGGGGCGGCAAAGTAAGAAACGGGCGCAGTGGCCCCCACTAGGATCATCTGGCGAAATTCTTTGAGCTGCTCCACTGCCTGTTCGAAAACGTAGGCAATACGATCAACTCCTGGGAGACCCGCGCCACGCTCGATTCTTGTAAAAGGATAGGGTACCAGCAGTTTCGCGTTTGTGGCCGCGGCAATGCGTCCTACTGTCGCAAGCCCCTTACCGTGCAAAGCATTTCCGGCAAGCAAAAGGGCCGTTCGCAACCCTGACCGCAGCATTACGGCTGCGTGCTCAATCGTTTCGTCACTTGGTACGGGTGCCTTCCGAGACGGGGCGACTGGCGTGACCAACCCGCCCTCACTCCAAGCGACGTTTGCCGGAACAACCAACGTGGCGATGCGACCCGGTGCCATGCGCGCCGCGACGATCGCTTCCGCAGCATCATTGCCTGTCTCTGAAGCGGAGCAAGAGGTTCGTAACCACTTCGAATAAGGGCGGGCGATCCCCTCGATATCCGCAGTCAAGGGTGTATCGTGGCGCAAATGATATGTCGCGTGTTGCCCGACGAGATTCACGATCGGCACCTGTGCGCGGCTGGCGTTATGGAGATTGGCAAGGCCGTTGGCCAGTCCCGGCCCAAGGTGAAGCAAAGTGCACGCCGGTTTGCCAGTCATGCGAGCGTAACCATCCGCAGCGCCCGTCACCACACCTTCAAAAAGACCGAGAACGCACCGCATGGATGGAAGACGATCCAATGCAGCCACCAGATGCATCTCTGATGTACCGGGATTTGTAAAGCAGACGTCGACGCCCCCGCCAACCAGCGTACGAAGCAAACCCTCCGCGCCGTTCAAGAGCGAGCACCCCAGCTTTCCACTTGGCCTGACCCGATTAGCATAGATCTGTGCCCTTCCTTAAATGGAGCCATTAAGTCCGCTAAGAGTACCTGCCTCTAGCTGCCTTCCTGCAGATGATGAGTAAGCACCGAAGCAAGACTATCAAAGCGTTCGCTAAGCATTGCGTAGTGATCGCCAGGCACGGTTTCGATCTCAAGGTCGTTCACCCATGGAGTCCAAACCGCAGCCGGGTCGCCCGGAAAAACCGATTTCGTCGCTGCCTTCACGAACCTGACCTTGCCACTGTATGGGCGCGGCTGATATCTCGTCAACGCCAGATAAGCGCGATCTCTTGCTTGCCGCATCGGGCCGGCGAAGGGGCCACGAACAAAGTTCTCGGCGCCCTTTCGAGAAGAGTGCAAGGCGCGCTTAGGGGGATGCAAAACATAGGAAAGCGCCTGCCTAAACGGTAGATGCATCATGATCGAGGCATGATGGTTCACGAGACGCGGGATGAGGCGTGTACGCTGCCACAGCCCTAAGAAACCTTCGTATGGATAGGCATCCAACATAGTCAGCAGCCTAATCTTCTCGCCCATACTAGCCAAACGTTGCGCCATCTCTAACGCGACGAGACCGCCGAGCGAGTAACCGATCAAAAGGTAGGGACCGTGCGGTTGGCGCTGCTGGATAGCCTCGATGTAAAACTGAGCCATGTCTTCGATCCGCTCAAAGGGGAGGTCGGCTCCGTCGGCTCCCATGGCCTGCAATCCATAGATCGGGTGGCGCGTTTGAACTTTCTCCACGAGACCAAAAAACTCCATCACGCTGCCACCCAAACCATGCGCTATAAAAACAGGCGGGTTTGCCTCGCCAGCCTTCAGCGGAACCAGTGGAGAGAATTTCGGGAGTGAGGGTTGTTGCATCACAGCGGCCAAAGCGGCGATGGTCGGAGCGTGATAGATTACCAGTGGTGGCATTTCTCGACCGCTTGCCTTGGCGATTTCGTCAAAGAGTCTGACAGCCAGTAAAGGATCGCCACCTACGTCAAAGAAATTATCTTCCTCCCGGATAGGTGAGCGCTGCAGCACGGATTGCCAAATCTGGATCAGCGCCTCAGTTATCGAAGAGGTTGGGTTATGTTCCACGGTGCGGCTCACGCTGTGAATTCGAACGGATTCTCCCCCAAGACAGGACTTCTCCATGCGCGTCCATGGTTGAGAAAATTCCTATCAAGGACGAACGCTTTCCGAACATTGTGCCGCAAACTACCCTGCGATTCGGCCTGTGGTCCGAGGCGATAGCGCCGTGAGCTCCGGAGTCTGCTTTGAATGGGCGAACGCCCAGTACAGTTCTCGAGCCTTCTTATAGAACGGCCCAAACTCGAGCGAGCGATTCTCGATTCGCGTCACAGGAACGACTTTGGAATAGTTTCCGGTCGAGAAGATTTCATCAGCCTTCAGGAGATCCTCGTAAGTCAGGGTCTTCTCTACCACCTTCACGCCGGCTTCGCGCAGCAACCCGATCACTCGCTGGCGAGTAATGCCCGCCAGAAACGTCCCGTTCGCTACCGGGGTAAAAACCACGCCGTCTTTCGCCATAAAGATGTTAGAAGTTGCGAGTTCCGCGATGTTCCCCAGTAAGTCGCAAACAACTGCGTTGTCAAACCCCCGTGCCTGCGCTTCAAATAGTGAACGCGCATTATTCGGATAAAGGCAGCCCGCTTTGGCATCGACGGGCATACTCTCGATCGTCGGCCGTCGATATGGTGACAGTGTTATCGAGAAACCCTTCGGTGTGCGCATCGGCGCTTCGTAAATCGAGAGACACCAGCGAGTCGACTCGGGATCGTGCGCTTGAACCCATGGCCCTTCTTTCTCCGCCCAATACATCGGTCGGATGTAAAGCGCCGCGCCCTTCTCGAAACGCGCTATGCCTTCATGTGCCAGCTTGACCCAAGTTTCGGTGGAAACCATCGGCTTCAGGTATAGCTTCACGGCAGACACATTGACACGCGCACAGTGCAACTCAAGATCGGGTGTCACGCCCTCAAATGCTCTAGCACCGTCAAACACGATCGAGCACAGCCAGGCAGCATGTGTACGAGGCCCCATGATGGGCACATTGCCTTCGTGCCAGCTTCCTTCAAAGAAGGTCCACGTCTTCGACCATCCTTCCCCATTTATCATTACCTTTCTCCCTGTTCACAATCTTGCCGTGTGCTCAGTTTCATGCAACGTTCATAGTTGCATTGCTAATCAGACGTCGTCTACCCGGAATTCATTGCCCAAATGCATCTCGGCCAAGACAGGACCAAAGCTTCTCAGCCAGCATCTTAACTGCAGGCTCCCTCAACATATTAAAGTGATTCGAAGGCACCGGATGAACCTGTACTCCTTCTGCCGCAAGGCTTCCCCACCCCAACATCTCATCAGTGCCATCGCTGATAGACCGCTCGGTCGAGCGAAAGAGAGTCAATTTGCCGGGATACACTTTGGGACGATAGTTGGCCGCAGCATAGGTGTTACTTTCCTCGATTGAGCCAACCGTCGCGGACAGGGGATGTCCAGGCGCATCCAACAGTCTAAGTTTTACCTGTAAAGACTTAGCATTTATTAGTCTCTTGAAGTATCCGGCGCCACCTCGACTGAAAATAGCTTTCAGGTGCTCGTTGAAGACACCCAAACGTTGTCCGGGCCGGAGCGATTCGTCAATTTTCTCACCATATTGCCATTCGATCGTGTCAAACAATCCCAGCAAGCCGACCCGCCCGCCTCGCATTAGAATTTGTTGGGCAACCTCAAAAGCTACAATACCTCCAAACGAATAACCTACGAGATGATACGGTCCTTCCGGTTGGGCAGTTTCAATCGCTTCGACATAATCGGCCGCAATATCTTCTATGCGCTTGCGGTAGGATCCTTTTCCGTCGAGCCCCCTAGGAAGCAGCCCGAACACCGGTTGGTCTTGACCAAGATGGAAAGCCAACCTGTGAAACTTGACTACATTCCCTCCAATTCCAGAGATGACATACAGAGGAGAATGCTTACCCTTGGGCTGAATCGGCACAACCGGAGACCACGGCGCGGGTTTTACTTGAGTTTGCTTACTGTCCTGACTGATGAGTTGAGCCAGTTGCCGGACTGTGCGAGCTTCGAACAGCGTGGAAAGGCCCAGGTTCAATCCGTAAGTGCCCTTAATTTTGCTGAATAGCGCCACACCAATGAGGGAATGACCACCAAGTTCAAAGAAATCGTCATCCAAATTTACTTGCTCAATATTTAACAACGTCTGCCACCAACTCTGCAGAACAGCTTCCACGCTATCCGAGCATGTGCCAACACCAGGTTCGCGCTCTACACCAACCTTTGTAAAACTCCTTGTCAAGTCATCGGGCGATACCGTCACAATCATTGGGGCATCGGAAGAAAGGATCCGGACAAGCGCATCACCTGCCGCACGCCAAGAGAACTTGCCGCTCATTTGATGTCCGTCGTTCCCGGGATCGGCTGCCTCGGCTCCAAGTCCCAAGGCAGACTCCTCTGACTTTGGACCTGATTCTTGCCAACCCACAAACTCAACCGCAAACACCACCGTGGCACGTTGGGCTTTCGCAAAAGAGCGAAAGAAGGCGCTCGCCGCAACCTGACCCATCTGGCCAGGAGAGGGTGTCAGCGAACTCACGCGGGAACAGAGAGCGAAGAAGTCCAACGGAGTTGGTCTTAACGCCGCATCAAACACCAATGAACCTTTGATCAGGCGGTCGAGAATGCCTATAGAAGTCTCACGCGTTTGGGTTTGGAACGCCCCCTCTTCGGTCAGAGTGGCAGCGTGTATAACACCATTTATTTGACCAAACTCCTGGCGTACCTGTTGAACGGATCTCTTTACTTCATCTTCATTCGTAAAATCAGTGCATACTGTCCGAACTTCGCCGCCTGCAGATTCTATTTCCAATAGACGTTTTATGATTCGCTCACTCTGAATTGTCGTTTCAGCGGGCTGCCGCTGCTCTCGCCATTGCTTGGGCGGCGGGACTGGCGCATTGTCAACGAGTACTAACCGGGCACGGAAATTATCTGCCAGGCTCTGCGCAATCCCAAGTCCTAGGTCACCCAGACCTCCCGTAATCAGATAAACGCCCCTGTCCTTCAGCCGCTTATGCAGAACATTCCCGTCATCCCCAGCGGGAGTCAGGCTTTCAATCCATCGCTCGTCGCTGCGGTAGGCCACAACCGGGTGAGTAAAGGGGGCGCAGTGTTCGGCGATAATCTGCAGTCCTACGTAGCCCGTCCCCTGGCCCACTGGATCGCAGTCGATGCTACGAAATACCAGACCTGGGAATTCCTGGGGAATTACACTGGTCGGACCAAGCAGAGTTGCTCTGACCGGCTGGATTACCGGCTCGCCCGACACCGACTGCAACCGGTTTGACACCACGGCGATATCAACTCCGAACAAATCGTAATTGTGAACTGCTTGGGCAAGGTAAAGAGGGCTGAAAAAACTGAGCTCCAGAGTTTCGTCGGCTGAGCACTGCGTTGAATCATCGACGACCGACCACAAGTGAATAATCTTCGTCGGAGATTTCACACGCTTTCCAACGTCCGCCAGGAGCGCATTGTAATCAGAGCGGTGTCCCGGCCGAATGATGTATTTGCCTTTACCCGCGCGGCTAAAAGATTTCCCTGGTCTTACCTCGATCACTTGGTGCTCCGCACCACTGAGCTGCAGACTTATCTGCGTGCCCAGTCCCAAGCTATCCATAAAGATCATCCAGGTCACTGGTTCCAAGGATACGGCAGCGGGAAGTTCCGTCCGGGTCCACGTGCTGGGATAGAGGGAGCAATTCTTGGCGACCGGGAAATGCGAGTTGGACTGCACCGCTAACGGCGAGAAACCTTCGCAGGGCGGCTTAACGCAAAGCAAATCAACTCGCAAATTGGTCGAAGCATCGAGTTCGTGAGATTCCGCTGTCATCGGTCAGCCTCCAGGCGGGCTTCTCTAAACCGGCATTCTCATGGCGCGCCGTTCCCGAATTACTCGGCGAATACTCGGATTCCCTTCATCTGGGTATCCTCACTTGCGTGGCGGCGCTCCGAAAGATCTGCTTAGAATACGCTCTTTGCTTGCAACTGGCGGGCCACTACCAACTGTGCTTGGCAATTGAAAACAGAAGACTTAGGAAGAAGTGAATCCAACGCTTAACGGCCGATGTTCTGCATTAAAAGGAAAGGCATTTCCATGCGAGAGGATGCCCAATGGAACTGGTCCAGCACCTTGGAATGGCAAGCAGAATCTTACCGACGTGAACAGGGGAATTCAAAAACCGTCTCTAAGAATGGCCAACGGTCCGACGTACTCTCCTCAAAGATAAAAAACTTAGTAGGAGGAAAACGCTTCCGGCAAGTACCAGATCGGTCTCTTCCTTCCGTACATGAGAGAGCGCTGCTACCACGGAAGAAACGAGTCCGGGATGGAGCGACAGAGGAAAAGTACTGCTCTGGCTCGATTCGATTCGACTTGAATACCTTTCCGCTCGAACCGCAATCGTAGATATTGCAAAAAGAAACGACAACAAAACGAGGATTATAGACGTGCGTTTCACTTGGAGTTTTTATCCTTTATACTTCAAAGAGATCCGGTCTTCCAATTGAGCATCCCCCGTACCAAAGGTTAGTTCTTGTAAGTCGTTATAAATAAAAGACGTACGTTTTTTCCTGTCCAGTGCCGGTACATTCTTTGAGCAGATCGGTTCACTAATTGTGCAAACTACTTCCTAACAGGCTGTGGCTAATCCAACCAAAGTCCGGCGTTCGGCAGTTGAGACCTTTGTGGGCAATAATTTGCCACTTCGTGGAACTCTGAGGGGGTGCCCCCGGGCTGAACGAATCAATCCAAGAGCGCTCAGCCTCTATCATATTGATAGACAATGACTTATCTGGGCTGAGTTGAGGCTGTCATGGTTAGCTACTTGCCTTACTTCTAGGAAGGGAGTTCGCCAAGCACAATTTAGAAACGATAGCCTATGAGCAGCGTTTTCCTACATCACACCCTGAAGACTGATAGGGGATTCGTCCGTGGCCTTAGCTCGGCCATGCAAGACCTAGGCAAGGTCGTCGGGGATCTTGCGGGGACGGATATTCCTATTCTGCTCATTGGCGAGAGCGGGACGGGCAAGGATGCTTACGCTCGCATGATTCATAGTCTCTGCGGCTTGGACGGGACCTCGTTGAAGAAAGTGGGCTGCGCTCAAGACGATACCAAGGGGTTGATCGAACAAATCCGCTCCGCTCTCACCGCAGAGCAGCGAGGAACGTTGTTCCTCGACGGCATCGATGAATTGGAGCCGGCTTGCCAGCGTATGCTGCTCTCTCTCCTGCCCGACGGTGACCCCCGGCCAAACAGTCGGAGCGCAGCAGTGCGTCTGGTTTCATCCTCTTCTGAGAATCTCGAGCAGCAAGTCGAACAGGGACACTTCCGGCGCGAATTGTATTACCGAATCAGTGGCGTGCGCTTGCGGCTGCCTCCGCTGCGAGAACGCAAAGAAGATATTCCGGCACTGTTGGATAGCATGCTGGCCCGGCATTCGAACGAACTGCAGCGCACTCCTCCCTTGGTAGATTCCGGGACCATGGAAATCCTCGTTTCGTACCACTGGCCGGGAAACATTCGGGAATTGGGGAATGTGGCCCGGAAGATCGTGGCTTTCGGTAACGTTGATACGGCGCTCGCCGATTTGCGCGGCCCCTCCCGAACGCGCCTTCTTGGAACAGGGAGGACTCCAACTTCCCTAAAGCTCGCCTCCCGAGCAGCTTCCAACAGGGCGGAACGCGAAATGATTCTCAAAGCGCTGGCACACACGCAATGGAATCGAAAGCGCGCAGCGCGCGAGTTACAGATCAGCTACAAGTCCTTGCTGTACAAGATCAAAGAGTTGGTGGTGCAAAAGTCCGATACAGAAATTTTGTAAGGAGAAGCCTTCTATGAATTACGCAGCAAATATCGCGTTTGCTCTGTGCCTGGCGCTTCTTTCAGGCCACCAGAGGCAGGATGCGCAAAAGGCGGTTGCATCGACCCCGAATTCAGCGGTTGCGACATCGAGCACTAAAACTACCGCGACACCTGGTGTCGTCGCCACCGATCCCGACTACAAGATCGGTCCGATGGACGTGCTGCGAATTGACGTATGGAAAGAGACTGACATCTCACGCAACGTTCCTGTCCGCCCTGATGGAAAGATTTCGCTCCCCCTGCTGAACGATATCCAGGCAGCTGGCTTGACCACGATGCAGTTGTCGGCCGTGATTGCAAATGGATTAAAAGAATACATCACCAACCCGCAAGTCACAGTGAGTTTGAGTGAAATCAACAGCCGACGCGTCTACGTCACCGGCGAAGTCACGCGTCCGGGTACCCTACCTTTGCTTCCCAACATGACCGTCCTGCAGGCGCTGTCCAGCACGGGAGGATTCACACAGTTCGCCAAGTTGAAGGGCATCTATGTCCTGAGAACCGAAAACGGAAAGAAAGTGAAGTATCCCTTCAGCTACAAGGATGTCGTGGCGGGTAGAAAACAAGAACAGGACGTCGAGCTCCAGCCGGGCGACGTAATCGTCGTTCCTTGAGGAGGCTTAGTATGACGCGTTTCAGAACAACTCTTTTGGCATTTGCCGTCTTGGCATGCTGTTCCATTGGCCCTTCGCGCGCCTTCGCGCAGGAACAAGACACTGCTCCTCCAAAACCTACTGCGCGGGTCTATCTCCCGTTGATCGATACCAACCAACAGGATGACAATGGAAACCAGGACCCTAACGCACTTCAGCCGGACAATCGTCCTTTAACCGGCATCCAAACTCCCACACTGGGTTCGCAGCAGCTTCGGCACAGTTATTGGGTGCCGGGATTTCAGTACGGCAACCTCATTCAATCCAGGACGCTGGCGGTAGCTAATTCTTCGCCAGGCTGGTCAAGCGACAACTATCTCGCAGGCAATCTCAGTGTACTCTCGACTTGGAGCCGGTCGCAGCTGGCCCTCAATTATTCAGGGGGTGGGTTTCTATCCACGGATAAGGCTCTCGGTAACGGCTATTATCACGCTTTGGGGATCATCCAGTCGTTTACCTGGGGTCGCTGGCAGGTTCAGTTTCTCGACCAATTCTCCTATATTCCCGAAGCCCTCTTCGGTTTTGGGGGAGCTATAAGGCTCGGTGTTCCCGGAATCAGCGGAAGTCTGGCACCGGCCTTGCCGGGTCTCGGTGCTAACCTTGTACCGAATCAAAGCATCTTGACCTCGATCGGTACGCGGTACAGCAACGCCTCCGCAGCTCAAACCACCTATGCTCTCACCCCACGTTCATCCATCACGGTGGCGGGATCATATGGCTTTCTGCGTTTTTTGGAGGGAGGCAACATCGATAGCAACGAAACCATAGCCAATATCGGCTATGACTATGGCCTGACGCGCAAGGACACCATCGGTGTGTTTTACCGTTTCACGGGCTATCACTTTGACGGAATCCCTCAAGCGATCGGAAACCAGAGCGTTAACTTGGCCTACGGTCGAAAAATCACCGGGCATCTCGCCCTTCAGCTTTCCGGTGGTCCTGAAATCACTGCCTATCGCGTTCCGGTTAATGGAAATACCAGTCAAATACTCCCGTACGTGTCCGCATCGCTCACCTACGCGGTACCGCGGGGACAGCTTTCGCTCGGTTATACCCACGGTGTAAGCAGCGGGAGTGGCGTCCTGGTTGGATCGAACACGGATCAGCTAACGATTGGCGGAAATCACCAGATCGGCAGATCATGGACACTCCTCGGAAGCCTGGGCTATGCACGAAATCGCAGTCTGGCAACAAGCCCTTCCGCCGCGCAGAGCTTTGGCTCCTGGGTCGTCACGACCGGACTTACCCATCCCCTGGGCCCGAATGCCAATTTGGCTTTCGGCTATACGGCCCTGGCCCAATCCAACAATCAGGTCTGCATCGCCCCTTGTTATGCGAATTCCACGCAGCACCAGATTTCGCTAGGATTTCAGTGGAATACGCGTCCCTTCGTAATTCGCTAGCAAGAAGGCAACTCAGTGTCAGGTTTGATGCAAGGGGCAACGAATTTTAATAATTATGAACCCAGTAAACTGATAAGATGTGTCCAATAAAGATCATGAGAGCCCAAAGGTTATGTACAAAAGCTTCTTCGGACTAAAAGACAGCCCCTTCGAAGTCAATCCGAACCCGAAGTACCTCTTCCTTACCAAGCAGATTGAGGAGGCTCTGGCGGGTCTGATGTATGGGATCGAGACTCGCAAGGGGTTCATTACCCTAACCGGGGAGGTAGGCACCGGCAAGACGACCCTCGTCAATCGCCTTTTGGATTGGTTGCGTCATCGCCGGACGCGCACCGCCTTCCTTTTCAATTCGCGGATCAATTCACTCCAGTTGTTCGACTTCATCTTGGCGGAGTTCGAAATTCCGTGTGAGATACGCGACAAGAGCCAGCAACTCCTCAAACTGAATAAGTGGTTGCTCGATCGCTATCGAGCTGGGGAAAAAGCCGTACTCATCGTTGACGAAGCCCAGAATCTAAGTCATCCCGTGCTCGAAGAAATCCGGCTGCTCACGAACCTCGAAACATCCTCTGAAAAGCTCTTGCAAATCATTCTCTGCGGCCAACCCGAACTCGAAGAGAAACTCAAATTGCCGCAGCTTCGCCAGCTCCGGCAGCGCATCACGCTTCGGTGCAAGACCTCACCGCTGACAAAGGAACAGACCGCTGACTACATTGCTGAAAGGCTGCGCATCGCTGGTGCTACCAGCGCTCCAATCTTTAGCCCAAAGGCGATCGAAACCATTCACATGTACTCGCTCGGCATCCCGCGCGTAGTGAATCTTCTGTGTGAACATGCACTGGTCAATGCTTTTACAGAGAATCAGCACACCATCGATCCGAAAATTGTCGAGGACATCGCACAAGAGTTCCAACTCGGCGAGGTCGAGCTGACTCCCACGCCCGACAACCACGGCATCGAAGGTGACGTCTATGATTCAGGCGTATTTCTGCAAAATCTCGGAGAAGTTCTTAGAGGTTTTAGCTTAGGACCGTCTTCCTCGAAGGCCATCGATCCTCGTCGCAAGTAAACCGTGAACCTCAGAATTTCCAAAGAGTTCTCGCGTATAACAGTAGTGCAGGTTGCGGATTGCCGCCCACCAGTGGGTGTTGGGCTAGCTTCCTATCTTGAGGTTAACCCACTTCAGGTCAATAACTTAGACTACAGGCACCGCCACGAACTGACACCATGACTCCATGGGTTATGCATGATGGCAGAGGCAGTCCGCTGCTGCTTGCCGAAGGCGACGTGCACGTCTGGCGCGCGGATCTAGATATCGACCCGCTCAGTCTCGATCGTCTCTCCGCCCTTCTTTCAGTAGAA
>WNFS01000667.1_pt1 | contig 32040 bp, 29 predicted proteins | sample 5400141 | NCBI WGS metagenome assembly WNFS01 (sample SAMN13153358, study PRJNA577476) | soil metagenome | isolation source: 60 cm saprolite under Madrone tree | place: USA:California | collected 2016-06-14
AGAGCAAAGTAGGTGGAAGCCGGGCAAGAAGAATTTCATGGCAGATGAATGACGGCGATGCGGACGGGTTCGAGTTGCGTGACGTCGAGAATTTTGTCGTCGTTGAGATTGTCGATGTGACTGTTGGAGATGAAATAGAAATCGGAGCCGCGAATGGCGCCGGTGGTGGGAAGGGTTGTGAATTGAGAGCGATTTTCGATGACAGTAGTGCGCGTGACGCGAGTGCCGTCTTCGGAAAGTTTGAATGCGGCGACGCGCGGAGAGCCAATTCCATTTTGAATGGCGATGAGGCTGCCGTTGTACCAGTAGAGGCCGTCGGCACTGGCAAGAGTATTGCGTGGGCCGGGATTTACGTCGATAGTGGTGAGTTTTTGCAGGTCGATGCGGAGGACGCCGAGTGAGTCGGCGACGAAGAGTGTGTTGTCATCGGGTGCGAGAGCGATGCCGTTTGGATAGAAAAGATCGCGATGGACTTTTAGTTGTGCGAATTTTTGCGTCGCGGGATCGAAGCGGAAGATTTGATTGTCGACGCTGTCGGTGAGAATGACTTCGCCGGATTTGCGAACGACGAGATCGTTGAAAAGATGTTTGCGGGAATCGTTCAGCGCGTAACGGCCAAGGACAGCGCCGTCCGGACTGAAGTGAACGAGAGATGCGTTGCCGCGATCTTCGGCGGTGTTGGCCCAAATCGTGGAGTCGCGAGGATCGAGGCGAATTCCGAGAACGGGCAAAAGATGATCGCGGTTGGCGGGAACGAAATCGGAAGCGTGGCTGTCCGGAGTGATTTCAATTATTTTTCGCTGAGCCAGACTGCTGAGATAGAAAACTTTGCGATTCTGATCCCAGGCGAGACCTTCGGGGATGAGATTTTTTTCTTCGGTGAGCAAGGCGAGGCGAGCTTGGGCGACGACGGGAAAATCGCGATGGACTTTTTCAACGAGGTCGGTGAATTCATGAGAAGTGCGGAGGCCGGCAAAATCCGGGCCGCCGGCTGGATCGAATCCTTCGCGGAGGGCGATACATTCTTTTAGGAGCTTAAGCGCTTCGCGGCTTTCACCGAGATGTTGTTGCGCCGCGGCCATCACGTAGAGTGCGGCGGCGCGGTCGGGGAAATCGGGGAGAAGCTTTTCGATGGCTGAGATTTGGGCGCGGGTTTCAGCGGCGTCGGTGGGCTCGGCGGGGGCGCCGCGAACTTCGTCTGGCGCGGCTTGCTGGCCCCTCACAGAAATACGCTCGGGGTAAACGAGCGCGGGCAGGGCAAACGCCGCAGCGGCGATGGCGGCACAGAAGAAGCGAAACTGGGAGAAGCTTTTCATCACTCCGATTTTAGACGCGAAGGTAAGGACGTGGCGAGTTGTAGAATTTGGGTACACGCCGGTTGTCCGCAGAGGCTTCCGGGATGCCACGCCCCGGTGTTTAATGGCGCGTTGGGCGTTGAGCGTCAGCCGTTGGCCGTTTGCAGTCAGAGAAAAGTGCGAAGCGGGGTACACCCCGGCATTTTTTGTAAAGAGTGCGGAAGCTATTGGAAAGAAGGGAGATGCGTTTTGCTCTTTGCAAAGAGTGGCAAAGAGCGAGGCGAGAAGGGGGCAAGAACAAATTGCAACATAGGCAATCCAGATGGTTATCAAAAGAAAGGGGTTAGTGGAGAGGCAAAAGGGATCGTTGTCAAAACAAAGGGGATAGCAAATTTGGCCCAAATTGGGACGCGAAGGAGAGGATTGAGGGGGAATCCCGGCAAGAGTGGGGTCGAACAGTTCGAATGGAGCTTGATTACACTCGTCAGTCTAGCATGCTTTCTTTTACTAAGTCAAGAACTATTTATATAGTATGTAAATGAATGACGAGGAAAGACTTAGCGCGCTGATTTTCCGGCGATTGGATGTTTATGGGGTCGAAAACGTCCCGTCCGTCCCGCCTTCCGTCCCGCCTTCCGTCCCGCCTTCCAGTCCCGCCTTCCAAACCGCTTTCTGCGCATCTACGAAAACAGACGCTGACTCTTGGTAGCCGATTGTGGGCTAACTTCGGACAGTCGTCGTTGCCATACACCGTGGACTGTTCTTCCCCAGTCCAAGTCTTGGTCACTCTTTGACAGTAGTAAAGGGCCTCGGAGCCGGAGGAAGTAAGGCTCCACGAGTTTTGCCCGAATCAGAACCTCGTACCTCGGCGTCTCGGCAACAGAGACACTCGTATTCTTAACTATCGCTGTAACCTGGGACGCACCCACTGGACGTCCTGTTCTCAGATTACGTAACCCTGCAAATGCAATTTGTTCGTCGCATCGGGATTCATTGAGGGGCCGTGGGCTAAAACAAACTAAAGCGTAGCTTGATTCCTTGGGAGCGTTCGGATCATAGCGGCTCGTGACAAGTGAATGTCCGGGAAGTTGAAATGGTTCTCCCTCAAGAGTCTCCGCCGCCGTCCAAGCAACTACAGCTGAAGGTTTGGCGTCCGCTATTCGCGGGACTGATCTTATGGGGCTAAATAGCACCTCCGGAATTGCGGTACGACGGAGGAGTTCTCTAATCGAAGGGCCAATCGCATTTCCTATGCCCCAGAAAAAGACGCCGCCATTCGCGGCACGTTCTTGCTCCTTGCGCTCAAAAATCTGATCGATGGCCTGTCCCGCCTCAGTCCCGAAACGTGTCCAACAAAAGCAGGCTGGGAATGTCACTATTTGGCGTCCCTCTACGTCTTAAACTCCCGTTCGATGCAGGAGTATGCAGTATTATGCAGTACAATGCAATTAGAAAGCGACAAGATCCGCGAATGCATGCGTAGGAATGGGTGGAGTCAGGCTCAACTCGCTGCAAAAGCAGGGGTGAACCAATCAACGGTCTCACGCGCACTTGAGGGGATAACGGAGCGACACAGCAAGGCGCGTCACCGCCTAGCTCTTTACGTTGACGCGAAGGAGCCCACAGAACGAGTCTCGAAGGAAGGCGGAGTAGAAAGCGTGATGAAGGCCTTCAATGGGATTTGGGATGGCTCAGAGGCTCACGCCGCCAGTGTTGCTAAGATAATCGGTTCATTGGCAGGGCTACGACCAACAGCCAGCACCGAAAAGCGAGGTCGGCTTGAAGGACAACGCAAGTCAACTCAAAAAACGCCTAAAAAACGTCGGTCTTAGCGATGCGGCAATTAATGCCGCCTGGCCTATCTGGTGGAGTGATGCTGCCGACGCCTCAACATCCGCTCAGACGGAATTGCGCTTCTCGATCGCTCGCAAACTCGGTCTTGACCCACACTCACTACTCGAAGACAACGAACAGCCAAGGTTCATTTGGCGGGACGAGGCACGATTCAAGCACCTCTCAGGTGAGGGACAACTAGAGCGTTCGGCAATTACCTCATTTTGGACAGCCCTTGGCAGGTTCTTGATTTCGGGTACATCAGGACCAACTCCCCTTCCTGGCCTGAGTGCAGTTGATTTGCGCAGAGTAATTCTACGAGAACAGAGATACGTCCGCCTGGTGGACCTGCTTTCAGTGTGCTGGTCAATTGGTATTCCGGTGGTTCATCTCCGAGTCTTTCCGTCCTTGCACAAGCGGATGGCCGCAATGGCGGTTCGGATCGACGGACGAAATGTGATCCTGATGGGCAAGGACTCAATGTATCCACCGCACGTCGCCTTTTATTTGGCGCATGAGTTGGCTCACGTTGCTCTCGGGCACCTCTCAAAAGATCCCGTCATTGTGGACCTTGAAACTCCAACGCTGGCTGCTCCGGATGATGACCCAGATGAGGTGGCCGCGGACAAGTTCGCGCTCGAACTATTGACTGGGCAGATGGAACCTAAAGTCCTGCCCAGGTCGAGAACGTACAACGCAAACCAGCTGGCTCACGCGGTACTCAATGCATCGGCTGAACTTAGAATCGAACCCGGCACACTAGCACTCTGCTTTGGTTATTCGACTGGGCATTGGGCGAAAACGAATGCGGCCATAAAACGAGTCTATTCTTCGCCGAAGCCAGTTTGGTCGGAAATAAACCAAGTCGCCCTAGAGCACCTCGATTTTGACCTTATTCCAGATGACGCACGGTCCTACGTTCGAGCCGCCTTGGGCGAGGCTCGCGTTGCATGAAAGCTGCTATCGACAACGATATTCTCTTCAAGGGAGCCTGCTACGGATTACTGAGCGAGTTGATCTCGACGACTTGTTCAAGCACAGAAGTGGCTGGCGTACTTGGTTCAGCAAGGTTTGTTGTGTCTAAGAAAATCGAAAAGAGTAAGCTCCGACGAAATGGTGCAGAGGCTCTCGCGAACTTCATGCAGTTTTTGAGCCGAACCGAATCACTGGAACCCACGGCTAGCGAACAAAACATGGCAGCTGACCTCGAACTTGCTGCCCAAAGATTAGGACTCAATCTCGACAGCGGTGAGAGTCAACTTTGCTCAATCCTCGTGCACCGTGTTTTGCCGTTATTACTGACGGGCGATAAGCGGGCAATTGCGGCGATGGAAAAGCTCATCGACGCTGATGCGAGGTTGCAGCCTCTATGTGGCAAAGTCAGATGCCTTGAGCAGCTTATCCACGATGCCCTGGCGAATGGAGACCACGGGACTTTCCGAAGAGCTGTCTGCTCGGAGCCTGAGATCGACAAGGCCCTGGCGATTTGTTTTAGCTGCACAAACCATTCCATCGAAATGGAAAGTGTCATTGAGGGTTTGCAAAGCTACATCAGATCACTGCGCACCGAGGCTAGCCGTGTGCTTTCTCCTTAGCCAACTCATTCCGCACATAAACGGCATACGGTTTTACTATGTCGGCCACCAGACCAATATGAACTCGCGGTTCGGGAGCAGCGGTAGTGCCTATTTCTTCCGTGGTCTCCAGGCATCCTTTGTCAACCCTGCCAGCGATATACCGATCACCACTCGAACCCATACTATTGCCCAACGCCACCTTGGTTTTTGCGAGAGGCAAATCCAATTCCTCTTTTCGCAAATTTGTGATTGCTAATGCGTAGCGTGAACCGAGCACGTTGATTGCTGGATGGATCGGCTGCCAATCAATTCCATTGACCGAGAACTCAGCCGCCCGAATCGGCTCCGCAAAGTGGCTTGATTCCATTGGCTGCATGCAGAGGTAAATTACTTGTCCGCGCTGCTCGTAGGATCGGGCAAATGGCTGAACCATTGTTTGCGGATGGCAGGTACTGCCGCCGTAGCCCCACAGCGCAAACCCCGCCTGCTCTATTTCTTTCGTCTTTCGAGCAATGATGACATCGAGGGACTCCTGTGCGTGCATGCCTACCTTCATGTACAGCAGGCCCTGACCTTGTTTAAGTATGATGGACATCCCTTTTACTCCAACAATTCTAACGAATATTCATCGTCGTGAGCTTTACCATAGTCGAGCCGCTTCAGCTCTCGAACATACCTGACTTTCGGTGGGTTATCCCTGCCATAAAAATTCGCTAATCGAACAGAATCCGAAATCGTTGCAGACGGTCCCGGTGGCTTATTGCCGGGCAAAGCCTTGACTATTAGATTGCACGATCGAAGGTTTGGAGCGTCATCGAGGTGATACTGATGCATTTGAGGCATCATCTTCTGGACAAAAAAGCCTGACCCAATTATGAACTGCTGAACATTGGCAAGCACACGCTTCGGCCATTCCAGCTCGCTGTCGTCTGCAATAACAACCATGCCCTCGCCCTGGTATGCCGTTGCCTCTATGCCCCGCTGAACAAAAACCTTTACGCTCTCACCTTCGTTACTTGCACCCCACGGCGGGTTCATATAGAAGCAGTCAAAATCTAGAGGACCGGGGAACGCGTCCAGGCAATTATATAGCTCTGCCCTGAGTTGCGTAAGGCGCTCCCTATCTGCGAACCGAGTTACCGCGCCGCAATTCTTTCGTCAAAATCGAAGACGGCAATTTCCGATGGTCCGTAGCCGAGAATCTCACGCGAATGCAGATAGGCAACGCAAACGCTGATCGCATCACCATCCCCGATGAAAGCCAGCTTCTTGCCATCGGCCCACCGCGCGACAAGCTCGCTCTGGAGGACCATGTCGCCCGCCTTCATGTAGATTTGATCAAAGAGCCTGAGCGGGCGCGGTCGATTTTGAACAACGTCAGATATGGCGTTGATTGCGGCGCGGAGATCGATGTCTTTTTGTTCGGCCATAACCGCTAAAGGATACTCCAGCGCCATCTCAATAATGAGATAATTCCTGGGCGCAGTTGTCGCGACACAGTCAGTGGGAGTTTGCGTTTGATTCCGACGACCGACCGGATAGTGCGTTTTGGCAGACACGATTTTATGACTTCAATGTGTGGAACGAAATGAAAGTGCGGGAAAAGTTGGATTACGATGGACCGGAATCCGGTGGATCGATTGGGAATGATGGCGTTTGGGACGCGGAAGGGAGTGAAGAAAAGGCAAGAGGCCGGACTGGAAGTCCTGGCCCTACATAGGCGAAAAGCACGAATCTAAAGATTAGCCACGGCAACAAAGCAGGAGAAAAGGAACGAATCTAAAGATTCGCCACTACAACGGACGGAAAAGGCAAAGGCCGGACTGCCCTTCGGCTTCGCGTCCTTCGGCAGTAGCTCAGGACAGGCAGGGTAAAAAGTCCTGGCCACAGGGGCAAAACACGGACAAGACTGAGGAAGGAATGACAGGAAAAGACGGAAAAAAGAACGGGTCTAAAGACCCGCCACTACAAAAAGAAAAAAGCAGATTCCTCGGGCAAAGAACCGCCCTCGGAATGACAAACGTTCGGCTAGTTAGCGACGGCGCCTCGGTTAAGGCTCTCGGGGTAAACGGGGAGGATGGCGCGGACGGGGTATGGAACTGAGCTTGTCGGCAAAGGCGCTGGAGGCGAACCGGCAGAGGCGACAAATTGGGCGTGGAGATTGCGTTGGACGCGGCGGCCCCACGCGCGGACGAAACCGAAATTCAGGCCGCCACAGATGGCGGAGCTGGCGAGCGGGATGAGGCGGGCGACCCATTTTTCGGCAGCTTCCGCGCCGAGGCGGACGGCGAGGCGCTCGACAATCATGGGCGCGATTTTTTCGACGAGACCTTTTTCTGCGAGGTCTTTGCCGAAATCGATTCCGGTGGCAGCGGCGGCGGCGAGCCAGAGTTCGCGTTTTTGTTCGTCGTTGCGAAAATCGAAACCGTAGAGAAGGCAGAGCCGCTGGATCAGGCGGAGCGTGATGATTGTGAGCAGGCCGGCATCGGGAACGAGCGTGATCATTCCGCCGAGGCCGAAACCGGCGCCTTCCAAGAGCGCGAGGCGCTGGGAGCTGGCGAAAATCGGTGACGTAGATTTTGTGCTTGCGCGCGAGGTAGCGACGGAAATCTTCGCGATTGATTTCGATCGAGCGCATGCCGCCGCGCAGACCGAACCGGAAAAGCTTCGTGACCGTGGTGCCGATGCTCATGGCATGTGTAACCCTGCTTTAGTTTAGCGCATCTTAGGGCGGTTAGGTGGGTTGGGAAGTAGCGGCGTTGATGCGGGTGCACGTCGGGGCGTTGGGCGGTCCGATTAGGGATTGAGGCGTAAGTTCGTACCGTGGTCGTAAGAGCGCAGGCTAAAGGCTACGGTACTGGGAGTTGATTGGAACGCGGCGCGCAGGGTGCAGTACTACTTGACGCGGAAATGAATTTCGGTAAACTGCGATTTCTCCATGGCGACGACGAGCATCCAATTCGTGCCGGCGGTTCCTCCAGCGGATCTGGAATATCCGCAGAGGGAAGCGGCGTTTTTTTACGGGCTGTTTTTGCGCGGACATTCAGCGGAACGGTTGCGGCACGATATTGAAGTGCCGCCTGCGGTGCTGGCGAAATGGCATCGCGAAGCGGAGCGCGAGCCGCAGTTGCGCGATATTTTTTCGAGAATGGTTGAGTACCGGCGGCATGTGCTGGCGATTTTTGATTTGCTGGTTGGGTCGGAAGGAAATCAGCGGATCCAGTAGCGTTTTTTTCTGTGTCTCCCTCGTTTGGTTTGACGAAGAACTACGTACCAAAAACAGTAAAAACCTGTCCGTTAGTACAGGTTTAGGGCGCGCCAGGCAACCAATTTTCGAAGCTGGGATTCCAACCTCGGTTGGGGACAAGTGTCACAAAATGCAGGGGATTGCGCATTTGACGTGGTCGCGGTCCAGGGGTAGAATCCACAAGTCCTAGAAGTAGAGGTGTCTCGTATCATGTCCAGGGTAATCCGTACGCTCATCTCCGGCGTTTTTGCCGTCTCGATTTCACTGCCACCGGTGTCGGCGCAGCAGGCGCAAGTGCCTGCCAGCGACCCGACGGCTGCGCCCGGTCCGCAAAAGCTGACTAAAGATCAGAAGAAGAAGATGGCGCGCGCACTTAAAGAGATAGGAAAGGAATACAAGGAGTGGCTGAACGAGGACGTGATCTACATTATTTCGCCGGACGAGCGGACCGCATTTCTGCAACTCGATACGAACGAAGAGCGGGAACAATTCATCGAACAATTCTGGCTGCGGCGCAGCGGTAATCCGGATTTGCCGGACAACGATTTTAAGGAAGAGCACTACCGGCGTATCGCGTACGCGAACGAGCACTACGCTTCTGGCATTCCGGGTTGGAAGACAGACCGGGGACGCATTTACATCATTTGGGGGCCGGCGGACGAGGTGGATTCGCACCCGACGGGGGGCACTTATGATCGTCCGATGGAAGAGGGCGGCGGATCGACGACGACGTATCCGTGGGAAAAGTGGCGGTATCGGTATCTCGAGGGAATGGGGAATAACGTCGAACTGGAGTTCGTGGACCCAAGCGGGTCGGGCGAATATCGCCTGACGATGGATCCTTCGGAAAAGGATGCTTTGCTGCATGTGCCGGGCGCGGGCTTGAGTTTGATGGAATCGATGGGTATGGCGTCGAAGGCGGACCGGTTCACGCGGTCTGACGGAACGAACTTGCCGACGACGCTTGGCGGACAGCCAGCGAGCATGAATGAGTTCAACCGGTTGGAACTGTATGCGAAGGTGCAGCAGGCTCCTCCTGTGAAGTTCAAGGATTTGGAATCTCTGGTGACGTCGCGCGTGGTGCGGGATCAAGTGCACTTCACCTGGCGGACAGACTTCCTGAAGGTTACGAACGATACGGTGCTGGTGCCGGTGACGGTGCAGATCCCGAACAGCCAGCTTTCGTTCCAGTCGAAAGACGGCGTGCACTCGGCGACGATGAACGTATTTGGACGGGTGAGCACGTTGACGGGCCGGGTGGTGCAGACATTTGAAGACGCGGTGAGCCGCGATTTTCCGGATTCGCTATTCCAGCAATCGGTAAAGCTGCAATCGATATATCAGAAGGCGGTGCCGCTGCGGCCGGGATTGTACCGATTGGATTTGGTGATTAAGGACGTACAGAGCGGAAACGTGGGCGTGGTGAATACGCGGCTTGCGGTGCATCAGTACGAAGATGCAAAGCTGGATTCGAGTTCGCTGATTTTGGCTGACCAGATTGAGCACGTGCCGGCGAAACAGATCGGCGCGGGACAGTTCGTGCTTGGCTCGTCAAAGGTACGGCCACGCATGGAAGCAGACTTTACGACGGCGGACAAACTTGGAATTTACATGCAGGTTTACAACCTGAAGGCAGACGATAACACGCACAAGAGTTCAGCGGCATTCCAGTACACGGTGAAAAAGGGCGATCAGCAAGTGATGCAGTTCAAAGAGACGTCGGCTGACATGAAGCAGGCGGGGGACCAAGTGACGATCGAGCGGCTGCTTCCGCTGGCGACGCTGGCACCCGGAAAATACATGCTGGAAATCAACGCAACGGATACCATTACGAATCAAACGATCAGTCGAACGGCAGAATTCACGGTGAAGGTGCCCGCGGCTTCGCCTCTGAAGTCCGCGGCCAATACTGCACCGGGGAGGTAAGTCATCGTGCAACAGGGACGACTCCAATTCCTGGGGGCCCTGGTCCTGACAGCGGCGTGCGCATCGCTGGGAGCGAGCGCGGCGCTGGCGCAGGCAAAGTCTGTCAAGACGGGCACGGTCGCTGGAGTGGTGCGCGATGCGGGTGGTACACCGCAGATGGGTGCAAGCGTTGAGCTGATTCCCGAGGCGGGAGCGACATTCTCCCCACTGAGTTTCCTCACCAACACGCAAGGTGTTTTCCGAAGCGACAAGCTGGTCCCAGGCCTCTATTCGGTGCGGGTAACACTTGCCGGGTTTCTTCCGACACTCCAACAACATGTGCGTATCAATGCGAACCTGACGACTCTGGTGCGCATTGAGATGGAGTCCATGTTTGCAAGCCTCGATCAATTGAGGCGCCAGCCGACGGCAAAGGCCGCCGATGCGGACGATTGGAAATGGGTGTTGCGCTCGGCGTCCGGCATGCGGCCTGTGTTGCAGTGGGATGAGCATGGCGTGCTTCTGGCGTCCGATGGGCGGCGTGAATCGGGAAGTAACGTTCCCAAGATGTTGCTGGAATTTACGGATGGAGCGCGGCGGCCAGGTTCGGTTTCGAACATTGCGTCGGCGCCAGGCACATCCTTTGCGTACGACCAGAAGCTCGGCGGTACGAGCCACTTACTTGTTGCCGGACAGATGAGTTATCAAGATTCCGCCGCCGGCGGGATTGCGACAGTTTGGCTGCCGACGGGAACGCTGGGCGCGGGGCCACACACGGCATTGGTGCTGCGCGAAGCGAAATTGGGCGACACGGGGCTAACTTTCCGCGGCGTGAGACTCGATCAAGGCGGCGCGGTTGGACTTGGGGATCGAGTGCTGGTCCGGTATGGCGCGGAATATATGTTGGTGGGCCTGGGTAGCGGCGCTGCAGCGCTGCGGCCAAGAATTTCGGCGGAAGCGCGGATCACGAACGCATGGAAAGCAGCGTTGATTTTTGCGTCGGAGCCAGGTTCACCGAACATGATGGAAGCCGCCGAGTCGAATGACCTGGCCTCGGCCTTGAACGAAGCGATGGGAGAACTGGACGCTTTCCCAGCTTTGATGTGGCATGATGGCCGACCAGTTTTGCAAGGCGGTTGGCATGAAGAAATTTCATCGGAACGCAAATTGGGCGAAAAAGGGAAACTACAGATTGCGGGATTTCACGACGACAATCGCCACATTGCGATTTTTGGACAGGGTCGAGACCTTCCCATCGCGGAGTATTTTCAGGATTCCTTTTCGAATGGATTTGCTTACGACGGCGGATCCGCGAGCAGCTGGGGCGGACGGATAGCGCTGCGCGAAAAATTGACGGATGACCTAGAGTGGACAACGGTGTATGCGCTCGGCGGGGTGTTGGCGCCGTCGGACGAAGTAGGCGGGGCCTTGCGGGATTCACTACGAAGCGTTTCTCGAAATTCGATCGGAACCAATGTTAGCTGGACTTCGCAGCGTTCGCACACAAGAGTGACAGCGGGCTACAAGTGGATTAACGGGCCGGCACTGTCGCGGGTGGATAACTTCGGCGAGACGCTGTATCAGATGGATCCTTTTCTACATTTCTCGATTCGGCAGCGGCTGCCTCGGTTTGGACTGGGCCGGTGGGAAGCGATCGCCGACTGCGAAAATTTGATGGCGCAAGGCTATGTTCCGATGACTACCCGGGATGGCCAAGCCATACTGGTGCCTGCGTTTCGGACTGTCCGGGGCGGATTGAGCGTCCAGTTTTAGGGCAGAAAGGGTTTGGAAAGCTGTAGACGCTATACCAGAAAGTGGAGTTCCGCGGGACACCCGTCCTTCCACTTCTGTAAACGCTAGATAATAAGTCGTTTAGACGAAGAGGAAGATACCAAAGATTGGAATCGCAGTTGCACCCAGATTTAATAACTCGGGGTGTAGCCCGATAGAGCCGCCAGATGAAGCAGAGCCTCCTTGCCAGCGTTGGGTCAGTCCTTGTTGCCGTCGGGACAAGGGTGGGTGCCGTTGTGCTGGCAATCGCGACGATGGCCGCGATCGTCTTTGCTTTGCTCAATTTCGACCAGCGGGCCCGGTTTGAATCGCCCGATGACGGAATATCCTGGCGGGATACCACACGTGGCGTCGAAGCGTTACAGGTAAGCGCTAATTCTCCCGGTCAAAAAGCTGGCGTCCGCGTTGGAGATCAACTAGTCGAAATCAACGCGACTCCGGTTGCCAGCGCGTTACAGGTGACCAAGAAACTATGGCGCGCGGGACTTTGGACACAGGTACGGTACAAGCTATCGCGCAATGGAGAAGAGTTTGAAACGCCGCTGGTAACGGCGCCCGCCGAAAAACCCGAATCAATTGAAAATTATCTGCGATTTGCCGGGTTGCTGTATCTATTCATTGGATTCTTCATTCTTTGGAAGCGGTGGAACGCGCCACGTGCAATTCATTTTTATGTTTTTTGCCTAGTGTCGTTTATTTTCTGCTCGTTCCACTACAGCGGAAAACTGGATCCGTTCGACTACGAAGTATATTGCGCGAATATAGCGGCAACCCTGCTGGCACCCGCGCTGCTTTTGCATTTCGCTCTGGTTTTTCCAGATCGTGGGCAAGGGTCGCATAGTTTGCTGACAAAACTCGCGTATGCGCCGGCGTTAATTTTGGGGGCGATACACATCGCGGTGGCGAACCGCTTCCTTGGATTCATTCCGTGGGGAGGCTCGAGGGAAGCTCTCGCACAGATGGAGCTCGGCTATTTTGGATCGTTGAATGTCGCTGCCGGTGCAATTTTTTATCTGACGTATCGGAAAACGGCGCCGGGAGTTCTGCGGCAGCAGTTAAAGTGGTTGACCGGCGGAACGCTGGTAGGAAGCGTGCCGTGCACGCTGTTCTATATCCTGCCTTTCATTCTGGGCAAGAACCCCGCGGTTTGGATGAAATTTTCCGTCCTGAGCTTGGTGCTGATTCCGCTTTGTTTCGGCTACGCGATTATCCGCTACCGCTTGATGGATGTGGACATCATCTTCAAGCGCGGCTTGGCGTATACGGCTGCGACGGCGGGCGTGCTGGTGGTTTTCTTCGCGTTGATCGGATTGATTGGCTTGGTGTTTCACACACAGGCGAACGGCAAGTGGGGCGGCGTACTTGCGATTGTTATCGCAGCCTCGATTTTTGAACCGTTCCGGCAATGGTTCCAGTGTCGGCTTGACCGGTTCTTCTACCGGGATCGTTTGGATTACCGGCGGACGCTGATTGAGTTCGGTAGCGCGTTGACGAATGAAGTGCGGCTGGACCCGATGCTCAGCTCGGTGCTGGACCGCGTTTCGCAGACTCTGCTTGTGGACCGGATTGCTGTTTTTGTGGAAGACACCGAACAGCCGGAACAATTGCGCCTGGCGCGTTCGATGGGCCTGCGCACGAGCGGGCCGCTGGATCTCAGCTTTATCGCGCCGGACCGGCCGGAGTTCGCGTCGGGCGCGATTTTCTTTGAGTCTCCCAGAACGGCAAACGTGCCCGATTCGGCGAAGCGAACGCTGGAGCAGCTCGATCTGAATTATTTCGTTCCGTGCCGGATTCGCGAGCAGACCGTGGCGGTGCTCGGACTTGGCAAGACAGTGGACGGAGATTTTCTTTCGAGCGACGACGTTGAACTAGTCACGACGATCGGCGGATACGTTGCGGTAGCGCTCGACAATGCAAAACTTTACAGCTCGCTGGAGCAGAAGGCGTTGGAGATCGCGCGGTTGAAGGATTTCAGCGAAAACATCGTGGAATCGCTGAACATCGGCGTGCTGGCTGTGGACCTTTCGGGAATCGTGGAAAGCTGGAACACGCGGATGGAGCAGCTTTTTGGCGTAACACGAGCGGAAGCGGTAGGCCGCAAGCTGGATTCGCTGCTTCCGGCAGAGCTGGCTGCGGAAATTATCGCGCGCAGCGGCGAAGAGCAGGTTACGGGCATTTACAAGCAGCGGCTGCAACATCAAGGCAAGTTGCTGACGATGAACGTTTCCATAACTCCGCTGGTGAGCAAGTCCGGCGAGCGAATCGGACGGTTGCTGTTGTTCGACGACGTGACGCAGCGCGAGCGGATGGAAGAGCAGATGTCGCAGACGGAGAAACTGACGTCGCTCGGCTTGCTGGCGGCGGGAGTGGCGCACGAAGTGAACACTCCGCTGGCCGTCATTTCCAATTACATTCAGATGCTGGCGAAGCAGATGCCGGAAGACGATCCGCGGCATTCGATTATTGAAAAAATCGTGAAGCAGACGTTCCGCGCGAGCGAAATCGTCAACAACCTGCTGAATTTCTCGCGGACCGGCGCCGCGGAATTGGCGAATATCGATGTGAACAAAGTCGTGGAAGAAACGCTTTCGCTTGTGGCGCATCCATTGAAGACGTCGCAGATTCAAGTGGTGAAGAATCTTGGCGATGCGCTGCCTTCGGTACGGGGATCGGCAAACAAGCTGCAGCAAGTGTTTTTGAACCTCTTTTTGAACGCGCGGGACGCAATGCCGAGCGGCGGGATGCTTGAAGTGAAGACGGCGGCGCACAACGGCAGCGTTGAGATTGAAATTGTGGATACGGGCGCGGGGATTCCGCGCGAGCACATACACAAGATTTTTGATCCGTTCTTCACAACGAAGGCGACCGGGCGCGGGACGGGCCTGGGACTTTCGGTAAGCTACGGAATCATCAAGGAACACGCAGGAAAAATCGACGTTCGCTCGACGCCCGGAAAAGGAACTTCGTTCCACGTCGAATTCCCGGCAGTCAGGAAACCAGTGCATGTCTAAGGGCTCAATCCTTGTAGTCGATGATGAATCGGAAATTCGGGAAGGGTTGGAGCTGCTGCTAACGAGCGAGGGATACGGCGTTTCCAGCGCGGAAACGGGCGAGTCCGGGCTCGGAAAGCTCGAAGAGCGGCCATTTGATCTCCTCCTGCTCGATGTGAGCCTGCCTGACCGCAACGGAATTGATCTTCTGCGTGAAATCCGTTTGCGCGATCCACATTTGCCGATCGTGCTGATCACCGCGTACGGCTCGATTGATATGGCGCGGGCCGCATTCAAGAGCGGCGCGATGGATTACATCACCAAGCCATGGTCGAACGAGGAGTTGCTGGCGCAAGTGGCGCAGGCCGTCGAATCGCGTAAGCTGCGGGAAGAAAACGTACAACTGAAGCGCGCGTTGAAGCAGCGTTTCAATTTTCCAAACATCATCGGCAAAAGCGAAAAAATGCAGACGTTGCTGGATCTGGTGGCGCAGGTGGCGGCGTCGCGCTCAACAGTGCTAATCAGCGGAGAGAGCGGCACAGGCAAAGAGCTGATTGCCAAAGCCATTCACTCGGCTTCGCCGCGAGCAGACAAAGCGTTTGTGCCTGTGAACACCGGCTCGATTCCGGTGGATTTGCTGGAGTCGCAACTCTTCGGGCACGTCAAGGGTGCGTTCACGAGTGCTGTAGCATCGAAAAAGGGACTGTTCGAAGTTGCGGATCAGGGAACGATTTTTTTCGACGAGATTGCGACGATCAGCCCCGAAACGCAGGCGAAGCTGTTGCGTGTGATTCAGGAACGCGAATTCATGCGACTCGGCGGCACGGAGCAGCTGAAGGTGGATGTGCGAATTGTCGCGGCGTCGAATATCGAGCTGCTAACGCTGGTGCGCGAAGGGCGATTCCGCGAGGATTTGTATCACCGCTTGAACGTGATTCACCTGCAGTTGCCGCCACTGCGGGACCGGCGCGAAGACGTGCCAATGCTGCTGACGCACTTCATGGAGCGCTATTGCCAGGAAAATACGAAGCCGATGCGGACATTTACGCCCGGCGCGATGAAATTGCTAATGGATTACGACTGGCCGGGCAACGTGCGCGAATTGGAAAACGTCGTGGAGCGCGCGGTCGTGCTTTCGACGTCGGAACGCGTAGACGTGGACCTGCTGCCGGAGAGCATTCGGAGCAAGGAGATTGTGCGCGGCGTGCGGCTACAACTGTCGGAATTTATGCCGCCGCTGCCGGGAGAGGCGGGCGGGCGCGCATCGGCCGATAATTCGCACCCTTCCCTTTTCCAAATCATGGACGAGATTGAACGGCGTATTATCGTAGATATGCTGGAGCGGACGAATTGGAATCAGACCGAGGCCGCCGAACGGTTCATGATTCCGCTTTCGACTTTGAATCAGAAGATTAAGCGGCTGGGAATCGACGTACGACGGCGTGGACGGATGACTGACGATTCCTTTACGGCGTCTTCAGGGAAATAACTGCGAGCTGGCTTTTAGCATTGCGCAGGGCATGGGGGAGAAAATGCATCCTTCGCGTAGAATTCTGATGGTGGTTGGCGCGATTGCCGTTGCCGGAGTTGCGCTGCTCGTCGTACCACGCTGGGCGGAGTCACGCGCCGCGCAAGGCAACGAGCCGACACCGGCGTACCACTCACAGGTGCCGCAGGGCGCTTTGCCGGAGACCATGGACGCTGCTGCGTTCAACAATCCGATCGTGCAAAACGCCTACGCGCTGGCGGCGAAAGTGAAACGGGTACTCTACCAGCAGCCGTGCTTTTGCCATTGCGATCGCGGCTTCGGACACGAAAGCCTGCTGGATTGCTACGTCGGCAAGCATGCCGCGGTTTGCGATGTTTGCATGAAGGAAGCGTTCTACGCATACGAGCAGACGATGAAAAAGAAAACTGCCACGCAAATTCGCGACGGAATTTTGCACGGCGAATGGCAACAGGTGGATACGTTCAAGTACGAATCGTTTCCAGCGAAATAATAATTGAACTTTTAGCACGCCTAGCTTTCCGCGCTTGTCTACGCGCGCGACTTTCCGTAAACTTTTAGTGCCCAGACAAAATTGGAGGAAACGATGAAGGTTCGCACCCGTATGTGCCTGGGACTGCTGTTGGTTGCCGGTTTGACCATAGGGGTTTCGCAATCTGTTTTGGGGCAAGAAAAAGAACACGCGGTTTCCCAGCAGGAACTACGCAAAGACGTTCAAAAGGCTTCCACGGACCGCCAGTCGAACGAAACTGCAATTCGTGAGCTGCTTTCCACGGAGCAGGGCCAAAAAGCTCTGAAAGCATCGGGCGCTGACTTCACAAAAGTGAATCGGGCCGTTAGCCAATTGAGCGACGAAGACGCGGCTCGCCTGGCAGCACAGTCTCGAGCAGTGCAAAAGGACATCGCGGCGGGAAATTTCAGCGATCGCGATATATTGATCGTCATCGTATGCATCGCCGCCCTAGTATTAATCATCGTTGCAGTCCGCTGACGCTGATCGCCAAAGAAAGATGGATGTGCACACCCGGCTGATCCTAGGCATGCTGCTGCTGGTCCCCGTTCTCGCGACCGGAGCCGGCAGCAGCGTGTGGCTCGATGTGCCATACGTCCACCAGGAAAAAGAAGGCTGTGGCTCTGCGGCGCTTGCCATGGTTCTGCAGTATTGGAGTCAGAAAGGCGCCGCGCTTTCGGCTGAACGTATCGACGCGGAGAAAATTCAACGGGAATTGTATTCGAAGGAAGCTCACGGAATCCGCGCCTCCGCAATGGAGGAGTACCTGCGCGAATCGGGCTTTTCTCCTTTTGTTTTTCGTGGCGAGTGGAATGACCTGAGAACGCACATCGAAAAAGGGCGTCCGCTGATAGCCAGTATCCAACCCGGCGGAAAGAGTTCGCTGCATTACGTCGTAGTTGTTGGAATCGAGCGGGAGCATGAAGCGGTACTTCTGAACGATCCGGAGCGCGGGAAATTGTTCCGCGTCGAACGAGCGGAATTTGAAAAAGAATGGCAGCGAACCAACGATTGGACCCTGCTGGCCGTTCCGAAATCTGTCGAGTGAAAAAATTTGTTGCCATCTGTTTTTTTGCAGCGCTTTGGGATTTGAGCACGTTAGCAACCTGTGCGCAGCAGACTTCCACCGACAGCCTACAGCTGCAAACTGCGCAGAAACTTTATACCGACCAAAAATGGGAAGAGGTCGTCCGGCTCACCAGCGAGCAGTCAGGTCAGGCGCCCGAATTTCTCTACCTGCGCGGGATGGCGTTAATGCGGTTGAACCGTTGGCAAGAGGCGCGGGAAGCCTTCACTTCTGGAATAGAAAAGACTCCGCAAGATACGCGATTCCAGGTGGAACGCGCCGGCGCAGAATACCGGCTAAAAGATTTTCCGGCTGCTAAATCGGATTTGCGCGCGACGCTGCGGATCCGCCCGAAGGATCAATATACCCTCGACTTTCTCGGAACGATTTACCTGTTAGAAGGGAACTTGGAAGCGGCATTGAAGTACTGGAACAGTGAAGAAAAACCGCGGCTCGCCCGCGTGACGCTTTCTCCAAAACCGCAACTGAAAGAGGAATTGATTTCTCGCGCGCTGGCGTTTAACGCACCGCAAATGCTGGAGCTTGGCGCGTTTCGCACGACGGAGGCGCGACTTGCGAATTTGGGCGTGTTTCCTCAAGTTCGGCTGGAGCTGAACCCGGTGGGGGAATCAGAGTACGAAGCGGTGTTTCACATGAACGAGCGGGGTGGATGGGAGTATTCGCGCTGGACCGGGGCGATTTCCCTGTTGAGTGGGGTCCCTTACCAGACCGTGTACCCGGAGTGGTACAACATCGGCCATCGCGCGATAAATTTTGCATCGATGGTTCGTTGGGATTCGCAGAAGCGGCGCGCGTACGCTTCCTTGACCGTTCCAATCGGCCGCGAGGCGGACCGCGTGGTCGAGATTTTTGTGGACGGGCGGGACGAGAATTGGAATCTGTCACAGACGTTTTCTGTTTCAGCGACGCCAATTACTGATTTGAATCTGCGGCGCATCGAGGCAGGGATTGAATTGCGCTCTGTTGTGAATGGAAATTGGAGTTGGACGGCGGGGTCGGGCGTGATCGGCCGAAGCTTCAGGAATGGCGACGTGACAGCGAGCGTCGACGGCTCACCTTTCTTCACCAGCAGCACATCGCTGGAAACGTCCGCCGGCGTGAAGCGTGCCATTTGGAGGGTGCCGGAACGCCGTTTTACCGTGGCCGGCTCGCTTGAATCGCGCTTCGGACGCGGGTTCAAGGATAATCTTGGGCCATTTGGGTCGACGGGAGGCTCGATTCGCGCGGACTGGCTACCACATGCAAAAGGCGAGGCTGACGCCTTCCACTTAAACGTTCGTGGTTCGAACTTGTTTGGAAGCGTGCCGCTCGACCAAGTGTTCGAGCTCGGACTGGATCGCGATTCGGAACTATGGCTACGCGGCCACAGCGCGACGACGGACGGACGAAAAGGACGCGCACCTCTCGGGCGCCGATACGTGCTGATCAATTCCGACTACGACCGGCAGTTGTACAACGGAGGATTCTTTCGCGTGCTGGCTGGGCCATTCGTCGATATGGGCAAGATTACCGACGATTCCGCGGCGTTTGGCGACCCGCGGTGGCTTGTGGATACAGGGGTAGAGGTAAAATTGCGCGTGCTCGGAAGCGTTGCGGTTGTGCTTTCTTACGGGCGAGATTTACGAAACGGGCGCGGCACTTTTTTCGGAACGACCGAGCGGTAACGGTTCAAGCCATGCGCCGTTCGGGCGCAGCGAGCTAGAAGTTGATGACGAGTCCGCCGCCAATCTGAAAATTATTTTGTGACGCGGAATAAAGCTGCGAGCGGATATAGTCGCCGCCGAAGCGCGCTGACGCTCTGCCGCTCAGACGGTAGTCGACACCGCCGCCAGCCTGAACCGCAAAACCAGTTTTGCCACCAGCTGCGGTCTGCGGAAGCATGTGCAGGCCGCCAATGAGTCCGTGCATCCAAGGCTCGAACCGGCGCCTGCTGTCCCGCCAGGCGAGCCTCCCTCCACCCGTGAAAAGAAGGGCCTTCGAACGCTCGCCGAATACGCTGGAGCCAAACGCGGCGATGGTATTACCTTCCACTGCGAACCAGTCGTTCAGGAAATACGACAGGGAAGTCTGAAGTCCGCTCATGTTTGAATTGAACGGCACTGACCGGAAGCGGAAGTAGCTGTAACCCACACCCAATTGGAATCGATAGCCCTCGTAATGCCCGAACGCTGGAGTCGGGGCGGGAGCCGGTGCAGCGGGAGCTGGCTGGGGATTGAGATCGATGGGAACCAGCGTGACGGTGTCGGTGGCGCCGTTCGCAAAGAGACGCAGGTCGCCCTTCGCGGCAGCAAGCGGACGCAAGGTGTCCGCGTCCGAAGTATTCAAATTCAGCGTACCGCTTTGCGCGGCAGCAAGACCGGCACAGCAAAGAATGGTGAGTGCAGCCAGGGCGAACCGTCTCATATTCGTAGTCCTTCAGGTGTTGGCCACGCGCCAGAAATTGGCCACCCGTTTACGGTAATCAACCAGCAGCGGGTTTGTCCATGCTATTTCTTGCGAGTAGCAGGCAAAACAGCACGATGCCGGTAGATTCCGCTAGGTACCTATGTGGTGAAGCCGCGCGCAGATTAGCGACCGTGCCGCAAGTAGTCGTCGGTTTTGTTCAGCCAATCTTCGCGGGGGGGATTAAACACATCCAGGTCAATGGTGTCTTCAAGGGCCCAGGCCTCGTGTGGCATGTTGGGCGGAATGCAGAGCACTTCTCCGGCTTTGACGACGATCTCTTTGCCATCGATAGCAAACTTGAGTGTGCCTTCCAGAATGTATGTAACTTGTTCATTGTGATGGTGATGGAGCGGAACGTGCGCGCCCTTTTTCATGATTACACGGGCGAGCATCAAGTTCTGGCCGGTGAGCATCTCGCGATCGATGAGCGGGTTGAGCGTTTCACGCGCGACGGTATTCCAGGGAATGTACTTTGCTTGGGCTGGGCTGGTCATTTCTTGTCTCCGTAAAGTTTCGCAGCGGTGTCGTGCAGATAGAGCCGCGCGAGTTCCATCGCTTTGTCCTCGCTCATAGCTCCTTCGGCTACAAGTTCCGCGAGCGCGGCCGACAAAGACGACCGCGTCGTCCTGGCGGCGAGCCAGAAGCTCTCTTCGGCGCCGAGTGCGTCGTTGAACGGAAAGGCATCTGAGCCGAACATCATCTTGTCGGGATAGATCGTGAGCAATTGCTTCAAGACAGTCTTGAACTGCGACGGATACAACATTTCCGACTGGAACGAAGTATCCAAATAGACGTTCTTCACGGCCGTGAGGAGAGCCGCTTCTCTCTCGTACGGCCAACCGCCGTGAACGAGCACGAACGTGGTGTCCTTATAGCGCGGATCGCGGAGCACATTTTCCAGATTGAGTACGTTGCCCTGGCGCAGGCTGAAATAATCGCCGATGCCGACCGCGGTGTGGAAGTGCATCGGCAACTTGAGCTTTCCCGCTTGAACGACCATGACGCGGAAAATATAGTCCTGAAAGAGGCGATACTCGTCGGCGCTTGCGATGCCGCCGTCTTTGTATTTCGCGTAGATCGCAGCGGCTTTTTCACGCGGCGGATCGCTGAAGTATAGCGACCGGAAATAGGCGGCTTCGAACTTGACGGCAACGCCGCCGCGCTTCTGATTATCCTCCATGGTTCGCCGCACGAAGTCTTCGTAGTCCGTGAGAACCGCGGGGAGGCCCGACATGTTCATCTGCTTTTTGTAGCGGATGAGTATTTTTTCCTGCAGCGGGACGTATACGCCCATGTCTGGCGTGCTCGCTTTTTGGTCGCGGTTATCGAAGGGATAGAAAAAGGAATCTCCAAAAAAAACCCAATGAAAGCGCTTCGGATCGAGATAGGAAGCCATGAAGGCGCGATTGGCGAGGCAGATGTCGAAATTCAATTTGTCGAGAATGCCGTCGAAGTAGGCGGAATCGCCTTTTGCTTCGGCGGCTTTTTTCTTGTCGGCGAGCCACTTGGCGTGCTCGGGCTTGAAATCGTCGTAGGGATAGCCAAACATTGCTTTGGCCGCGGTAATGAATTCAGGATTATCGTCGCGCAGGCGGAGCACGCTGCTCTCGTCGGGCGGCGAGGCCATCGCGTCGACATCGGAATCGTCGGCAAAACCTGGGTGCGAATGATTGTCATAGATGGGAATGCGCTCGATTTTCTGTGAGAGGCGGTCGTAAATAGCTGGGAAATCCGCGGATGGGAAGGGGCTGGTCTGCGCAGAAACATTCGTTGGCGCACCAAGCGCCAGCCCGGCGAAGATTGTGATTAATACGCATCGCTTCATTCGAACCCCCGGCAAAGAATGTGCTTGTTGTTCGATGCAAAAAGTCTGTTACTTGGCGACTGCGACGCGCCATTTTAAGGAAACGCGCTGCATTCTTTCCAATGCTTCTTCGAGAGGATTCCGGGCGCTCACGAGCGAGAACCGGAGGAAATTCTTGCCTTCCGCGCCAAACGCCGCTCCGGCAATCGCGGCGACGCCCGCTTCTTCCAGCAGGATTTTCTGGATATCCTCCGCGCTCGCTCCGGTGTCTTCGACATTGACCCAGGCATAAAAAGCACCGTCTGGAGATTGGCAACGGAAGCCGGGGATTTTGTTTAGGCCGGAGACGAAAAGGTCGCGGCGTTTGCGGTACTCCGCCGTCATAGCGTCGACAGCGTTGGTGGAGTCACGCAAAGCTTCGATCGCGGCGACTTGGGTGAATTCCGCCGCACAGGTGAAGGTGTTCAGCACGAGCATATCCATCGCGTCGATTACATGTTTTGGCGCAACACCGTAGCCGAGACGCCAGCCGGTCATTGCGAAACTTTTAGAAAACCCGTCAATGATCACAGTGCGCTCCGCCATTCCAGGTAAAGCCCATGGCGAAAGATATTCGCTGCCAAAAAGGATGCGCGCGTAAATTTCATCGCTGAGGAGCCACAGGTTGTGTTTCTGCGAGAGGTCCGCGATCCCATGCAGCGCCCGTTCGTCAAATACTGTGCCTGTCGGGTTGTTCGGAGAATTGAAAATTAGAACGCTGGTTTTTGGCGTAATTTTTGAGGCAATTTCGTTCAAGTCCGGCTGAAACTTGGTTTTCTCGGACAGCGCGAATGGGATCGCCTTTGCGCCGAGCCCTCGCGTGAACGATGGATAAATGGGAAACCCGGGGTCGGGATAAAGCACTTCGTCGCCCGGCTCAATCAATGCCATCATGGCGAGCGAGAGCGCCATCTTGCAGCCCGGCGCAACGAGAACTTCCTCTGGCTTCACGTCAATGTGGCGCGTGCGTTTGAGATAAGCTGCAATTTCTTCGCGCAATGCCGGAATGCCGCGCGTGGCGCAATAACGATCGCGTCCGCCAGCGACAGCGCTCCGTATCGCATCTACGACGGGCGGCGCGGGATGAAAATCGGGTTCACCAATCTCCAAGTGAATAATGGAGTGGCCCCGCTTTTCCAGTTCTTTGGCGCGGGAAAAAACCGCCAGCGCGCCTTCTCCATTCAACTGTGAAACGCGCGTTGCGATTCGCAGGGTTCCCATGGGCAGCAGTCTATCATTTCGCGGCGGGCGGAGGCGTGACGGGAATGCGGAGGCCGTCAATGAAACGCGGAAACATCTCGAATGCGGCGGCGGTCAAAAACAGTTCGACGAGTTCCGGCTCCGTAAAATTGGCGTGCAGCTCCGCGAAGAAATTGTCGTCAACCGCTTTGCCGCTTTCGTGCAGCTTGTCGGCGAGGCGGAAGCCAAGCTTTTCTTTCGGCGAGAAGGGACGACTTTCGAAATCGGCCAGGGCGGAAATCTGCTCGTCCGTGGCACCTTTCTGGCGAGCGGAAATGCTGTGAGCACGAATTGCGTATTCGCTGGCGCTGCGCTGCGAGACACGGACCGCGACTAGTTCCTTGTACCAGCCGCGCAGGGCGCCATCGGCCAGGAGCGGTTTGAGAAAGCCGGCGACGGCAGAGGCAATCGCTGGCGTATGCGCGAGCACTTTGAACATATTCGGGACGACGCCGCGCGCGGCGAGCAGCGCGTCATAGACAGCGCCAATCTCCGGCGTGACCTGATCACGCTGCAACAAGCGCACTCGACTCTCGGTACTCATTTCGTTTTGCCCCCGAAGAATTTTACATCCAAAAAGCAAAAGCGCCCCGTGAAGCATGGAGCGCTTTTGGAAAAGGAGAGAACCGTTTCTTAGAAGGCGTACCGCAGCGAGAACTGGATCAAGCGCGGGGTACCCACCGTAGAAATGATCTGCCCGAATGCGCCGGGATTCTCTACGTCATTAATCGCGGGATTCGCGAAGTTGGCATGGTTCCAGACGTTGAAAAAGTCCGTCGTGAACCGGATATCTTGACGCTCTGTGATCTTGAAGTTCTTGATGAGCGAGAAGTCCCAGTTCTGCTGAGATGGCCCCCGGTAAATGTTGCGCCCCAAGTTGCCAAATGCAGTGACCGAGCCGTCGCCCCCGTCTGCTGCGCTAATGAAAGGCGCTGCGACGAAATTGCCAAGGTTGAGATAGCCCCCCAAGCGCCCGTGGATGTCGCCGCTAGTTGAGCCGGCAGCAATCGAGCCCCCGGGAGCAAGTTGTGCACCGAGAGTTGCCGACGCAAGACCCGGACCGAGGAACGCGGTACCCGCTCCGGAGTCCGTCACGGAAAATGGTGCGCCGGATTGAAGGATCGTAATTCCGGAAATCGCCCATCCACTGAGCAACGCTTTCTTAACGCCAGGCGCGTCGCTAAAGAACGGCAGATCGTAGCGATAGCTGACGCTCAGGCGGTGGGTACGGTCGAAGTCGGAAAGGCCGCGCGAAGCCTGCAACGAAGATTCATCGCCGAACGCAGTGTTGAGCGCGGTGTTGCCGCTCGATGTCGCATCCGTGGAACGCGAGAACGTGTACGCTGCCTGGAAATAACCGGCCGCCCAACGCCTGGACAGCGTGGTCTGCATGGAGTGGTAATGAGAATAAGCATCGTTGGCGAACAACTGGAAGCCGCTGTAGCCGTTGATGCCAGGGTTGTTTGAGCGCGCCGCGCCGTTGCCGGTCGTGCTGACAGTAATCGAGCATGTTGCTGTCGGGTTGATCACGCTTCCGTCGCAATTGGCTCCGCTCAGGACCACCGGGTTGCTCGGACTAGCCAATCGCGCCTGAATGCTTGTGCGCGTTTCACGTAGGTGAACCGCATGAGTTCCCACGTAGCCCACTTCGAACACCCAATTCCTGCCGAGAGCGTGTTGTACCGTCATGTTCCATTGTTGTGTGTTCGGTACGACGAACTTGCGCGGCACAGCCAGACCGAAAATAAACTGCGATGGCAGAACGCCGGGGCTGCCGTTGGCGCAGCCGTAGTTCGGGAATGTCGTTGTGTCGCCCCCGGTGAAACCAATGAAGGAGCCAAGGCACGGTACGAAGGTTGGGTCGAGCGTGCCGGCCTGGGGCAGTTTGTTAATACCAGTCTCGAAAAAGTTGGCGAGCGATCCGGGCGAGCCAGCGCCGAAGGCCACCGGCAGGTACGGCGCCTGGAAGCTCAATTGGTCCACAGTACCGACGTCTTCGCGAACGAAGTAAATGCCGTAGCCGCCGCGAATTGTTGTCGCGTGATGGCCAAAGAGGTCATACGCAAATCCGACGCGGGGAGCGAGGCCCTTTGAATAGTTATTTCTCAAAGTGGTGTCGTTGCCGGACCCGGCGAGTCCAGCAAGATTCAATTTGTTCGCGCAGCCGCCGTTGATGAACGGATACTGCCCGTTGTTCGCGAGGTCCACGTCAAGATTTCCGATGTGGCAAAGATTGTCGTAGAACGCGCCGAGAATTTCCGCCCGGAGACCAAGATTTAGCGTCAGGTTGCGCCGGACTTTCCAATCATCCTGGGCATAGAAGCCGAAGTTGTTGTCGCGATACTCGTGATTGAACACGCCACCACCACCGAAGCTGAAATCAGGAGCGCCGACCAGCAATTTCTGAAAGTCCGTCGCGCCGCCCGGCGTGTTGACGAAAAAGAGTTGGCCGTTGAATACCTGCGGGAAGAGCTTATTTAGGTTGATGCGGGTTGCGTCGCCGCCAAAACGAAAAACGTGACTTCCGCGAACCCAGCTAACCGTGTCGATAAAATTGTATGTGTTCTGATCCTGGAATTGGTCGGCCGGTGGCGTCGGACCAATCTGAAAGCCGGAGCTGCCCAACGTGAATTTGTAAATCGAAGTGGTCACACTGTTGGTTGGACGATTGATTCCCAAATCCGCTGCGGTAACCGGTGGAGCGTTCACAAGACTGTCGTTGATGTGCACGAAACCGAATCGGAAATCGTTCACAAGCGTCGGCGAGAAGAGGTGTGTTTCGTTGATGCTAAAGAAGCGCGCGTGAACTGGAATGTCGAACGGAAAGTTCAGATCGGTCGCGCTAATGCTGCTGGCGAGCGTGCCACCAAGCGAAGCTTGCAAGCCTCCAGCGCCGAACGGCAGAAACGACTCCGAATCCGAGAAAAAGAAGCGGGCGGAAATCTTGTCCTGGCCGCCGCGGAATTCGCGGTCCCAGTTCGCGGTGAACTGGTCATCGGTGTATTTGCCGGGCTTCACGAAAATGAAGGGCGCAGTAGCATACGCCCCCTTTCCGGCAGTCAAATCCGGCGTGCCAACAGAGGGAATCAGAAATCCATTTGGATCGCCGAATTGATTGCTCTTGAACTGCAGAAGCGCCAAGGTGACCGGATCGATGTCCGCCGGAGTAATGGGAAACGCCGAAGTGCTCAACGCGGCGGCGATTGAAGCCGCATCGCGCGTCGTTGGCAGCGAGGGAAACGCAGGGTTGTTGATCTGTGTGCCCGGCGAAAGAGCGCTGCGCTGGCGCGAGCCCTGGTAGTTCACAAAGAAATATCCAGCCTTCTCTTTTACAACCGGCCCGCCCACGCTGCCGCCGAAGATGTTCTGCTTTACAGGTGGACGATCCTGTCCTGCCGCTTTTAGAAAATATTCGTTCGCGTTGAGAACGTCGTTGCGGAAAAACTCGTAAAGGTCGCCGTGATACTCGCGCGAGCCGGACTTCAAGATCGCGTTGACGTTGCCGCCGCCGTTGCGGCCCTGGCTGGCGTCATAGAGCGACGTCTGAACTTTAAATTCCTGAATCACATCGGGATTGGGCAGCGGGATGTACGTTGCCTGGGCAACGTTGTAGTCGGTGGCGCTGATTCCTTCGATGAGGTAATTGTTGTTGTCCTCCCGCTGGCCATTGACGATGACGCGCACGTTCCCGCGTCCTAGCTGCGCCGAAGCGTTCAACTCGCTCTGCGCGCCCGTCGAAAGTGTCAGAAGTTGTTGGTAATTCTGCGTGGCCAAGGGGAGTTCGCGCACGGTCTCGGTCGTGATGGATTGGCCGGTTGTTGCCGTGGTTGTCTCGACGGAAGTTATTTGCGCCGAAATTTCCACCTTTTCGCTCACGGCGCCGGGCTTCAGGGTAATGGCAATCTTGGTTGTTTCAGTGACGAGTACTTCGATGCCGGATACCTTTGCTTGGGAGAAGCCGGATTTGTTTACAACGACGGAGTAGCCGCCTGGCGGCAGGAGCGGCGCAACAAACGTTCCGTCGGTTCCCGTCGAGACCTTTCGGGTGACGGCATTGGTAGCCGTGTTGATGATTTGCACGTCGGCACCGGCAACTGAGCCGCCGCCCGAATCCAGAACGGTGCCGCTGATTGCGCCGGTTGCTCCGCCCTGTCCATAGGCGTTGCCGGCTCCGAGTACAACTGCAAACGAAAACACGATCCCCATGCTAATCTTCAAGAGACGCTGCATTATTTCCCCCAGTAAAGAAGCTTCGCTGCTTCCAACCCTGTTAACTCCCACACCCTCTGTCGGAAGTCTGGCTCACCGGCGGGTTTGGAATTGAGCGCGGGAACAACTCTCACATTCCCCTACACTTACCGTAGCGATTCATCCCAGCACTGTCAACCAACGACTCGGTAAGATGTCCATTTTGTATCTCGGTTTCCAACCGCATTTCTGCTCGGAAACTGTGGTGGTCAGCCGTTCTTGACCCGCCCTTTGCAGTGGGAGACTATTAGCTAACAACAGATGACGTCTGGTAACCCGGACCGCCGCAACCGCGTCCTACTTAGGTAGAGAGTTTCGCCCATCCAGGGGGTGGCTATGACCAGCAAGACTGCCTTCCGCTCGCTCCTTTCCCTCGCTGTTTTCGCGCTTCTTGTTTCGGCATCCGCGGCTAACGCCGATAACTCCCACGCGCGCATCATACGCTTGAGCTTTGTGCAGGGTGACGTGCGTATCACGCATAACGCCAACGGCAACCCCTTGCAATCCCCGGACAACCAGTGGGAAGTCGCTTCGCTGAATCTTCCGATCCATCAGGGAGATGCGCTGGCTACCGATACTGGACGCGCCGAAGTGGAATTTGAAAGCGGCAATATCGCTTTCCTCTCCGAAAACACTGTGGTCGAGTTTTATGACCTGTCACTTGAAGACGGCTCGTTTACCACGCGCCTCATCCTGCGGCAGGGTTCCGCCTCGTTTTACGTTCGTCCAGACCACGCCGATTACTTCAGCGTGACCGGCGGCGACTTCAGCGTGGAAGCGTCCGGCAAAAGTTATTTTCGCGTGAATAACTATGACGACGGCAGCGACGTGCAGGTGCTGCAAGGTCACGTGTCTGTTCTCAGCAAGGACAAGACGACGCCTCTCGCCAAGGGACAGTCGCTGTCTATGAAGGCGTCGGATCCGCTGTCGGCCTCGGTAGAGAACGCCGCAAGCTCCGACGACTTCGATCAGTGGGTATCCGGCCGCATCCAGTCGGGCCAGGCGGCGCTCACGGCCTCGCAACGCTATTCCGGGGTTTACGACTACACATCCGGCTTCGGCGACCTGTATACGTTCGGCGGTTGGTACGCCGTGGATGGCTTTGGGTATTGTTGGCGTCCCTATGGCGTTTCTGTTGGCTGGAATCCCTTCCAGTTCGGAAATTGGTTTTTTGACCCCGCGTTTGGCAATTGGGTATTCGTCGGGGGCCAACCCTGGGGCTGGCTGCCTTATCATTACGGAAACTGGATTTTTCATCCGGGCCTCGGATGGGTATGGACGCCAACGGGATCATTCCCGCACACGCGAACGGGGTATTTTGGTCGTACGCAGACGACCGCCTGGAGACCGGTGACAGCGAAATGGGTTCGCTCGGGCTCGCAAGTCGGGCTCGTGCCGACACATCCTTTGGATGCGCACGGGAAAACACCGACGAATTTGCGTGAAGGAATTTTCCCAGTATCGCAACGCGGCGTGCTGGATCGTGTGCAGGTGGCCGACGGCGAAAAGTGGAAGAACTTCAAGAATTCATCGCGCGACTCACTGCCCGTGCAAGTGTCTGCTGCAGCGCCTCCCTCGCGCATGATTCGTACGATGGCAGCCGGCGGAGGGGCGGCTGGCGTAGCCGCTACGCCGCCCCCGCGGGAATCCGGAATCGTGTTCGATCCTGCGCAACATCAATTCATCAACTCGGGCTCGCCATCCTCCACAGAGCGTTCCGGGGTTGAGACCCGGACCAGTGCAGCCACAAGCGACCGGCAAGCGGCGTCTGGCACGACCGGCTCAAGAACTTCGGACTTGCGGCGAGGCAGCGAAATTCCTGGCGCCCGCGGAACGGCACCAGCAAATTCTCGCAACTCGTTTCCTCCATCCGCCAGAAACTCGGTGGCGCCTCCTGTCCCTCGACAGTCTTCTTCCGGTGAACGCACTGGTGGGGCTGGCGGATCTAACGGAAATTCACGCGGGGGCGGGAGTTCATCGAGCAGTTCCAGCGGTTCCTCGCGGACGTGGTCGGGAGGATCTTCGTCGAGCAGTTCGTCCTCTTCCGGGTCATCGCACCCTTCGTCGTCGGGCTCGTCTGGTGGACGGCCGCACTAAACAGCCAACTATTTGTTGAAATTTTAAAAAAGCGGTCAGGTTGAGCCGGGCCGCTTTTTTTTGGCGCAGCATGCGCCTTAGTCAAATATCATTCCGGCATAACCAACCACGCGGCCATAGTCACCGGACATTGCGGCTGAAGTTGCGTGTTGGACGACTTCCGCGCGCGTCGCTTGCATTTTCTTGAGGGCTGCAAGCAAAGCTACTGCGGCCCCCAAACCACACATCGAGATGGATTCGCTTTGGCAAACTTCGTACAGCTTCCCAGCATTCATCGCTTCGAGCTGCGAGATGGCCAATGCATCTTTCTTTTGCGTGGTCGTCTCATCTTCGTAGTGATTCAGGTCTGTGGTTGCGACAATCAGGATTTCTTCGGCGGCCGCCGCTACAACACGACTTATCCCAGCGCCGACGGATTCCATATCTTCTAATCGAAGCGTGCCCAGCGCGATTGGCACGATCTGAACGTCTGGCTGCAGCGCTTGCAGGAAAGGCAGCTGCACCTCGAGCGAATGTTCCTGTTCGTGCGCGCTTGCATCTTCGACGAGGAGTGGACACGCTCGTTTGAGTTCCACCGCGAGCATCGTATTGACCGGAACGTCGCCGAGCGGCGTACGCCAAGCTCCTTCGCTCCTAATCGCCACATCCGCGCCGCGCGGAAAATGGCGTACGCCGAGGATAACGACGCTACGCGGAATATGAATCTTCGCGAAGACGGCGCCAGCCACATGTCCGGAATAGATGTAGCCGGCATGCGGCACCAGACAAGCCTTAACATGCGACTTCAGTTGCGGGTTTGGTTGATTCGTCAGCCGGCGGACAAACGCTGCGAGTTCTTGTGGACTGGCGGGATAAAACTGCCCCGCAACGGCAGGAAGGCGAAGCATAGGCGCTCCGCGAAGTTAGACTGGCTTGGAAGCTTTGCCTTTGATTTTGATCGCCTTGTTTGTCGTCGGGTCGTAGAAAATGGTCACTTTGTCGCCGTACTGGTAGCCGCCCCTATCAATAAGCTTCTGCATCTTTGAGCTGGCTTCTTCGGTCAGCGTAAACGTTCGCACGGCCAATTCGTTTTCTCTGGAGCGGACGGTGATTAGCACGTTGTTTGAATTCATCACCGTGCCTTGAAATTTTGGAAAGGGCGATTGCTTCTTGGGCTTGACAGCCTCGATAACCGCAACCGCAGTCGTCGCCACAACGACGGGATCCTGTGCGTGCGCTGCGCCGCAACCCAAACCCGCCAGCACCGCCGCGGCGAGGACGTGCTTAACTCCGAAATGAAAAAATAGTTTCATTCAATGTCATCCGTTGCAATTCGCAATGACTTCAGGAAACGCACGTCCTGCGGCGTCATCGTCAACCGTGCCATGGGCTTGCGTTCCATTTCCGCTTCCTGCAACGATTCCTGGTCCACCTGAATCCGCAGTGACTCCAAAAATCTCCGGTCGAGCGTGGTGAGGCTCGTTTCCTTGCCGTCGGCGTCGCGCCTCGCCAAACCAATCGTCGCATCCAACTTCAGCACGATGTCGTACCCGTGTGCGCGCACTCCGGCTATCGCTCCGGTGATGCGGTCCGACTCGGACACCGTATCGTTGATCGCGTGTCCCAGTTCGCGAAGCAAGTTTTTCAGGTGATCGTCGAGTTGCAAGGGCGGCTCCCGTGTACTACTGAGCCCATTCTAGGACTCAGTTGGATTGGATACAAGCGGACGTGTTGCCGTTGTCTCCAAACGATTCACAGCCCTTTCGTACAGTTTTTGCCACCTGCGCTAAGATGTCTCCATGGCTGCTGCCGCGCAAACCGTCTCCCCTCAACCGCCCCCGCGAGGGAGATTTCGCCGGTTCTGGCTTGCCTTGAAACAGCTGTTCCACGAACTCGTCGGAGCGCTCTTTGCCGTCCTTGCGTTGTTCTGGTTGCAGAACGCATTTCGCGCCTGGAGCAAGGACGCCGCGCATTGGCTGGTTGGCGCTTCGGCTTTCCTCGCGATTCTGATGACCGCGTTCTCGTTTACGTCGTTTCGAAGCGCCCGCAGAGTGCAATCCTCCTAACAATGTCCGAGAACGCAAAATCGACATCGGGGCAGCGCAAAAACGGTTTCACCACTTTGTCTGGAATCCCGGTCGAGCGCTTGTACGGCCCCGAAGACACGGGGACTTCTGCTACCGACGATGAAATAGGTTACCCCGGAGAATTTCCCTACACACGCGGCATCTACCCGACGATGTATCGCGGACGTCTTTGGACCATGCGTCAGTACGCAGGGTTTGGTACGGCCGTAGAGTCGAACCAGCGCTATCGCTATCTTCTGAGTAAGGGACAGACCGGACTCTCCGTGGCGTTCGATCTGCCCACGCAGATTGGTATGGATTCTGACGCACCGTTGGCTCTCGGCGAAGTCGGAAAAGTCGGCGTGGCCATCGATTCGCTC